>Ga0310690_10007942_pt1 | contig 13562 bp, 10 predicted proteins | sample AusTroGonzalo_MG_2_FD_207661 | JGI IMG/M metagenome (GOLD analysis project Ga0310690, IMG submission 207661) | Bovine rumen microbial communities from tropical cattle in Woodstock, Queensland, Australia - Gonzalo_04 (v2) (version 2) | ecosystem: Host-associated > Mammals > Digestive system >... | reverse complement strand
TCCTCATGTGGTCCATCGGCAATGAAGTGCTCGAGCAGTGGTCGGGTTCAGGCTCCGAAGAGCTGACACTCGAGCAGGCCAACCTCCTTCTGAATGCCAGCCGCGATGCCTCGACACTGGCTAAGGACGGTGAGATGAGTCCCAACTCGCTGTTGGCGCTCCATCTGGCGGATATCGTCAAGCGTAACGACCCATCGGGACGTCCTATCCTTGCAGGCTGCAACGAGCCTTCGCCTAACAACCATCTCTTTAAGAGTGGTGCCATCGATGTCATCGGCTTCAACTATCATCATCAGTTGGTGAAGGATGTGCCAAAGAACTTCCCTGACAAGCCCTTCATCTTCTCCGAGAGCGTGTCGGCTCTGCAGACGAGAGGCTACTATAAGATGCCTTCCGACTCCATCACGTGGGCCCCACAGGAGTGGTGGCTTCCCTATACTGATCCCTCGTTTATGTGCTCTGCCTATGATAATTTCCATGCCTCCTGGAGTTCTACGCACGAAGAGACATGGGATGTAGTGAAACACAACGACTTCGTGGGTGGACAGTACATCTGGACGGGTTGGGACTATATCGGCGAACCTACGCCCTATGGCTTCCCTGCACGTTCCAGCTACTTCGGTATCATCGATCTGGCTGGCTTCCCCAAGGATACCTATTATATGTATCAGAGCGAGTGGACCACTACGCCTGTGTTGCATCTCTTCCCCCATTGGAACTGGGTGCCGGGTGATGAAATCGATATGTGGTGCTACTATAACAATGCCGACGAGGTGGAACTCTTTATCAACGGTAAGAGTCAGGGTGTGCGCCGTAAGACGGGTGAGAATCCTGAAGGACGATACAACCGTCGCAATCTGACCACCAGTCTCAACACCGAATACCACGTAGGCTGGCGTGTCATCTTCGACCCGGGTGAGGTGAAGGTGGTGGCCCGCAAGGACGGTAAGGTTGTGGGCGAACAGACCATCAAGACTGCAGGTTCACCAGCGAAGATCCGTCTGTCGAAAGACTATCAGGGTAAGAACACCACTTTCATCACGGCTGAGGTAGTGGATAAGGACGGCAACCTCTGTCCGTGGGCTGAGGACCAGATTGTCTTCATCGGCGAGGGCGACGGCAGAATCCTGGGTACGGACAACGGTTGTCAGACCTCTATGGAGAATTTTAAGGCACCCCGGCGCAAGGCTTTCTTCGGTAAGTGCATGGTGGTGGTGAGCGGCAATGGCTCTATTACCGCCAAGTCGCCTACGTTGCAGTCTGATGTGATTCAATTTACCGTTAAGGAATAAGCGTATGAAGAAGCTATTGTGCGTGATGCTGGTGATGGGCGGTCTGACGACAGTCCATGCGCAGATACAGACCAATGCAGGCATCCAGTACCTGCAGTGTATGCAGAAGGATATGTCGACAGACTTCTACGACCTGTCGAATACCTATTTCTTCGCTGACTCGCTGGTGAGTTTCTCGAATGGTGAGGGACTGGTGCAGTGGAAACGCTACAGAATGTCGCCACGACAGGCCTTCAACCTCAACGGCTACTGGCCTGTCCGTATGCAGATGCTCGACTTCCCCGATGCGGCGTATGAGAACGACCCGTTGCTGAAGATCAAGATGGAGTGGGTTACGCCAAGAACAGTGAGGATCAGGATGCTGACGACCCCCGTTGAGCCGAAAAATTGTGATCAGGATGATGTGATGTTCTGTGATGCGTTTAAGGCGAAGGGGCAGGGACATGCATGGAAGTGTGCGCAGCTGCCCCAAGCTGTCAGGTACAGTTCGGACTATGGTAGTATCGAGATTCAGAAATATCCCTTCCGCATCATCATCAAAGATGCAAAGGGAAAGGTGCTGACACAGACGAGACACCTGATAGATAATGACTCGACGCAGGTGAAACTATTACCGTTCTCGTTTATCAAGCGGGGCTCCGACAACTCGCGCAGCGTGAACCCCGTATTCCTGTTGTCGCCAGGCGAGCGGATCTATGGCTGTGGCGAGTCGTTTACCTCGTTGAATAAGGTGGGCCAGAAGGTGCACCTCAGCGTGACTGACCCTCAGGGCCCTGAGACCGACGGCATGTACAAGCCTGTGCCCTTCTATTTCTCGAATCGTGGCTACGGCATCTTCATGCACACCTCGGCACCTGTGACCTGCGACTTCGGGGCTTCGTATATCGGGGCCCAGCGCCTGTTTATGGCGGATGAACTGATGGACTTCTTCATCTTCTTCGGTGAGCCGAAGGATATCCTTGATGAGTATACGAATATCACGGGTAAATCGCCCATGCTGCCCCTCTGGTCGTTTGGTACATGGATGAGCCGTATCACCTATTTCTCGCAGGAGGAGGGTCTGGAGATAGCGCGTCAGTTGCGAGCCCATAAGATCCCTTCTGATGTCATCCACTTCGATACAGGTTGGTTTGGCACCGACTGGCAATGCGACTATGAGTTTGCGAAAGACCGCTTCAAAGATCCCGTTGGCATGCTAAAGCAGCTTTCGAAGGACGGCTTCCATACTTGTCTGTGGCAGTTGCCATACTTCACGCCTAAGAACCGCTTCTTCCCAGAGATCATTGAGAAGGGTCTGCATGTGGTAAATGCGACGGGTGGCATGCCTGTAGAAGATGCCATCCTCGATTTCTCGAATCCGGCGACTGTCGACTGGTATCAGTCGAAGATTGAGGGCTTGATGAAACAGGGCGTTTCGACCATCAAGTGTGACTTCGGTGAGGCAGCTCCCTATAATGGTTTCTACCATAGTGGCAAGGGAGGACTCTACGAGCACAACCTTTACCCCCTGCGCTATAACAAGGCCCTCTGGGAGGTGGTCGAGAAGAATCACCCTGACGAGGGCATTATCTGGGCACGCTCTGCCTGGGCAGGCTCTCAGCGCTATGCCTTGCACTGGGGTGGTGATGCCGCCACGAATAATATTGGTATGCTAGGTGACCTGCGAGGTGGCTTGAGCTTCGGACTCAGCGGTTTCTCGTTCTGGAGCCACGATATGGGTGGCTTTGTGACGGCCTCGCCTGAGGATATCTATCGACGTTGGCTGCCCTTCGGTTTCCTGTCGAGTCATACGAGAGCCCATGGTGCACCTCCTACGGAGCCTTGGCTCATCAGCGAGAGCTTCACGAAAGCTTTCCGTGAGTGTGCCGAGATGAAATACAAGCTCATGCCTTACGTCTATGCCCAAGCCAAGGACTGCTCTGAACGTGGCCTGCCCATGGTACGCGCCCTGCTGGTGGAGTTCCCGCAGGATCAGGGCGCATGGCTCGTGGAGGATGAATATATGTTCGGCTCGCAGATGCTCGTGGCACCACTCCTGGAGCGTGGTGACAGTCGAGAGGTCTATCTGCCGAAGGGTAAGTGGATCGATTATCAGACGGGTGAGGTCTATGAGGGTGGCTATCAGACCATCAAGGCGGGCAAGATTCCTGCTGTTATCCTCGTGCGTGACGGTTCACTGATTCCCCATGCGCCATTGGCACAGCGCACGGACCAGATTCAATGGGACAAGATAGAGTTGAAGGCTTACAAGGCCGATGCCCCAAAATGTACGGGTTTGCTGTTTAAGCCTGGCGATAAGACTATCAAAAAAATCGAGCAGTGATGCTCGATTTTTTATTTATTGATAGTCGCGGATGCGGACTTCAATGCCGCTGCCCGCTAGTTTCATCACGGCCTGTGTTACGGGTGTCTGACTATAGTGATAGGGGAAGAGTACCTTGGGCTTGATAATCTTTGCAGCATTCACCAGTTGGTCGACTGTCATCGTATAAGGCTGGTTGCAAGGCAGGAAGGCAACGTCGATATCCTTGATATTTGCCATCTCGGGGATATCCTCCGTGTCGCCGGCAATATAGATGCGCAGGCCGTCGAGGGTGAGGATATAGCCGTTGTCGCGACCCTGTGGATGGAACTGCGTGCGACCCTCTGTGTAGTTATAGGCAGGCACTGCTTCGATCTTGATATCGGGGGCATAGATAATGCTGTCGCCATTACTCAATGGGATGCTGTTGCGGAACATATTATAGACTGCCAAGTTCGAATAGATGCTGGTGGCCGGTGTGCGTACGCAGGTGATGGCCTCGCGGTCGAAGTGATCCTTATGCTCGTGGGTAATCAGGATGATGTTGGCCTTGGGAAACTGGTTGTAGTCAGTGGTCGGTTGTACACCGAATCCCACGGGGTCGACTTGGATTTCTGTTCCGTTGTAGCTGATTTCGAGACTGCCATGTTTGATACAGGTGATCTTAACGGTCTTGCCGCTTTTGGTGGTAAACTCATCCACTTTCTGAGCGGCTTGGCAGCAAGCGAATGACATCACTGCTGCGCACATAAATAACAATGGTTTCTTCATATTTATTAATTGATTATCTGTTTAGTTTCACAATAAAGCGGGAGCCCTGCTGGTAGGAAGTGTCAAAGTCGACGGTGCCACCCAGACGGGTGATGATAGTACGACAGAGGGGCAGACCCAGTCCCAGACCTTCGCGGAAGGTGTCGACTTTGTAGAAACGCTCGAAGATATGTTCGACATCCTTGGCGGGGATACCCGTACCCGTGTCTTCGACGGCGAGGGTAAGTTGCTGGTCATCGGCATTTGCCTTCAGGGTGATGGTGCCTTTTTTGGTATACTTGATGGCATTGTCGAGTAACAGGTTGATCACGCGTTTGAGCATGCCTTCATTGGTCTGCAGATTGAAATCATCATCCACGGCACTTTCAAACTGCAACTTGATGCCCTTGCCCACCTTGTATTCATTTTCCTGCAGCAAGTCACGCAGCAAATCGTTCACCTCAACGGTATCGTCTTTAGAGACTTCCTCTGGCGAGTTCTCGTTGAGTGAGAGCTCCAGCATCTCATCGACCAGCGAGGTGATGAGCTGGGTGTTCTTCTGCATCATCTGTGCGATATGCGCGCGTTCTTCGGGACCTGCCACCAGCTTCGGATCGGCAATGACCTGCGCAAAGCCGCTGATGATGTTTAGTGGGGTGCGCACCTCATGGGTGACGTTGCGGATGAAGGCCGACTTCATCTTGTCCGACTCCAAGGCATGGTCGTAGGCCTTCTTAAGCTGACTCATATGGCGTCGACGTGAAAAAACGATATAGGACATGGCAGCCGCCAGCAGACCCAATAGGAAAATTCCGATTGAAAGGGCGATGGTGCGGTTACGGGCTGATTTGTTCTCCATGTCGTGAACGGTCAGTTGTTCGCGGACGCCTGCCATGCTGTTGATGAGCACGACATTATTCACGGAGTCATTGGCAGCGTTCTCTTCGCGAAGGGCTTCGTAGGCCTCTTTCCATCTCCCCGCCATCTCATAGACCTTGACGATAGCCTCGCCACCATCTTCGCCTAATTCTTCCTTTGCCAACGCAACAGCCTCGTCGGTCTTTCCCATACAGGCCAGGTAATACACCTCTATGACTCGCCCGTGGACTGACGATTTGCCTTCCTCCACACCCTTACGGTATGCCTTGTAGCCTTCAAGGAACTGATCGATTTCGCCACCATTGAAATAGCTGAGGGTCTTGCGGGTCTCGATGTCGAACACACGTTCAGGCGAATATACCTTGGCAATCTCCAAGGCTTTCTCCAGGAGTCGCTTGGCTTCCTCGGGATCGTCGCCTAATTCCACATTGACGAGGTTCATGTAGATAGGTGGCATGCTCTCATAATATCCGTATTTCTCCATCTGGTCGATCACATAGTAGAAATTGCGCTTGGCCGCCACCTTGTTGCCACAATAGCGGTTCAGGTGACCGAGCATGTTATAGGCCATATACATCTCCTTGTCCAGCTTCTTCTCGCGTAGTTCCATGGAGAGGTTGCGCCCCAGGATATAAGCCTCGTAGATTTTCTGACGATTTAATTGGAAGATAATCTCGTTGCACCGCTGGGTATAGTAGGCATGCAAGTCGTTCTGCGCCAACAGATAGTCTTGCAGTTTTTTCACGGCAGGGAAAAAGCGCGCACTGTCGGCATCGTTGAAGGCATGATGCATGGAGTCTCGCAGAGCCAGATACTCTGGAGACTGCTTGTAATCGTCAGCAGCCTTTGCTTGACCTGTCGTAAAGAGCATGGTCAGTGCCAAAAGGAAAGTCTTCGTACCCATAATTGCGGATTCGTTGTTTTCTGTGGCAAAGATACAAAAAAAAATGATACGACAAAAATAAATCGGCAATTTTTTTTGTTCGTTTGGGAATAATCCGCTAACTTTGCACCCGATGGAGATAGTACCGATAGCCCATTTCCGATCGCCGTTGAAATCGAAGTTTGGCATTCCGCGTCAGAGCGGCCTTGCCGAAAATCTCACGGGTAGCATCGTCTTCGAACCGCCTTATCGTCATATGGAGGCTTTTCGTGGTATCGGTGATTTCGACTATCTGTGGCTTATCTGGGAATTCTCTGCCAACCCCCAAAGTCAGACATTGACAGTTCGGCCGCCAAGATTAGGCGGTAATCAGCGCATGGGTGTTTTTGCGACGCGCTCCCCGTTCCGACCTAATGGTCTCGGCCTCTCGTGTGTGCGTTTCGACAGATTGGAGGAAGATCCGAATCTGGGTCCTGTGATCTATGTGAAGGGAGCCGACCTGATGGATGGCACACCCATCTATGACATTAAACCCTATGTGGTATATGCCGACAGTCATCCGGAGGCCAGAAGCGGATTCGTGGACCAGACGGCGTGGAAATCATTGGCGGTGGAAATCCCCGATCATCTGACGCGTCTTTTTTCTCCGAATGATTTGGAGACCTTACGTCAGACACTTGCCTTGGATCCGCGTCCCTCGTATCACGACGACCCCCAGCGCATCTATGGCATGCCCTTCGGCAACTACGACGTCCGCTTCCGCGTGGAAGATGATACAGTCACAGTCGTCGAATGTAATCAACTATAAACTCTCCTCCATCTCCTTGTCGAGTTGTCCCTGCCAGAGATATTTTCTGGTCTCATGTACAAGAATGCCACTGAGACACAAGAGTGAGATCAGGTTGGGAATGGCCATCAGGGCATTCATGCAGTCAGCCAGGTTCCAGACAATTGCCAGATTGACGATGCTGCCGATGAAGACGGCGGCGATATAAATCACACGATAGGCGATCACCCATTTCTTACCCTTCAGATATTCGACAGCCCTTTCGCCATAGTAGCACCAGCCTAAGATGGTGGAGAAGGCGAAGGTGAGCAGGCCGAAGGTCAGCAGGGGTGTGCCGATGACAGGAATTTTCGAGAACGCTGCCTTCGTCAGGGTAGCACCGTTTTCGTAGCTGATGTCAGGGTAGGCGAGGACGCTGCTCACAATCACCATACCCGTGAGGGCACAGATCACGACAGTATCCCAGAAAGTGCCGCTTGACGATACCAATGCCTGACGTACGGGATTACGCGTCTGGGCCGCAGCGGCCACGATGGGTGCGGAACCCATTCCTGACTCGTTGGAGAACAAGCCTCTGGCAATACCGAAGCGGGCTGCCATCATGACGGTCGTTCCTACGAAACCGCCACCTGCTGCCTGAGGACTGAAGGCCGAGGCGACAATCAGTTTCAGAGCCGGCCACAGATAGTCGGCATTCAGACAGAGGATGACGATACAACCGATGACATAGAAGAAAGCCATGACAGGCACCAGCGTCCCACAGACGCGGGCAATGCTTTTCACGCCTCCCAGGACGACGGCTCCCGTCAGCAGACAGACAAAGGTGCCTGTGATGTAGGGTGATACCTCGTAGGCCTCGAAGGTAAGCGTCGCAATGGCATTGGCCTGCACCGTATTGCCGATACCGAAGGAGGCGCAGGCGGTGAAGATGGCAAACAAGACGGCCAGCCACTTCCATCCCAGACCCCGTTCCAAGGCATACATCGGTCCTCCCAGCATTTTCCCGTCGGCTGTCTTCATACGGTATTTGATGGCTAATAGTCCCTCTGCATATTTCGTTGAGATGCCGAATACACCCGTCAGCCAGCACCACAACACGGCACCTGGTCCGCCCAGGGCTACCGCAGTGGCCACACCGATGATATTACCGGTGCCGATGGTGGCAGCCAGCGCCGTTGCCAGCGATCGGAACTGTGACACGTCGCCGCTGGCGTTCGGATCGCGTTTCACAGAGAGGCGTATTGCCGTGAAGATCTTCCGTTGCGGGAATCTCAGGATGATGGTCAGATAGATATGTGTACCTAATAATAATATGATCATCGGCCAGCCCCACAGCCAACCGCTTAATGTTTCAAGTATCTGATTGATGCCGTCCATTTTTGTGTGGTTTGCTATTTATTTTCCGAACTTGATTTCTGTTTTCTGGTAGCCCATCGAACGCAGCAGTTTCCTGAAACTCTCGCGGCCGTTCTCTTCGGCTGTGCGGAGGTTGGTGGGCGTCAGACAGTGGGCTGTCATCTTGCGATAGGCCCGCTTGTAGAGTGCCTCGCGATCCTCAGCCTTCCACGTGCCGCTCTCGAAGAACGACTTGGTACGCGCCTCGTCGATGAAGTCGCGATCCAGAAGCCCTATCTTGGGCAGTGTTAGGAAGAGGGTGTCGTTGCGCTGTGTGATCCAGCCGGGCTCCACCTGTTTCATATCCACGCCTAAGCGCAGGGTACCGTAATAGATGCGCACCAGCTGATCGTCGCCGAAAAGACGTTTGCGGGTGGTGTCGACGAGCTCTTCGGTGCTGATGCTCAGAAACTCCCATTCTCCCACGGCCTTGATACTCTCGATCTGCGTGGGGGTGAGGTCGATGCTGTTGTCGGCGCCCATTTCCAGACGGGCATCGCCTAACGAGCGGTAGAGCCATACAGCGATGAGGATAACCGCGATGATGGCAGCGGCCACGGTGATGCTTCGGATGTTTTCTATCGTCTTTCTCATGGGATAATCTCCAATAGTCTCTTTAAGTCATCCACTCCGTATTGCTTGCGGAAGGCGATGGTGATGTTCTCCTCCTGATAGCCTAACGCCGTCAGCATGGGCACGAGGACACGGGCGGAATTCTCGCGTGCCATCTCAAACATACCCAGCTGTGGGATGCTCTGGATGATGGCGGCACGTCCCTGCTGCTCATACTCGGTCATCTCGGCATCGCTGAAATGCGCGCGTGCCAGGGCCACATATTCCCGGATCTCCTTCTGATTGATCTTCGAACTGGTCATCAACACCTTGGGCTCAGGCAGTATGACGGTGATCTTATCGCCGTTGCGTTCGATATTCTTCTCTGAGAACTGACTGAAGTCGACGTAGGCCTTGAGGGTGGCATCCATGGGGATGGCAATCTTTCGCGCGCCCAAGGGTACTTTGAAGTTGAAGTCTTTTTGCAGCACACTGCCTCTGAGTCGGATGACATCGTCGTGCGTTACAATCTTATGCACTTTCATCTCGACGGTATAGAGTCGCGAACATTTCTGTATCTGTGTGATCAGCATCGGTAACGTGTCAGTAGCCTGGTATACACCACCATCGCCAGCCTGCTCACCCTTGCAGGCCAAGAGTGTCAGCAGGAGTACGGGCCATATAAAAAGGATTCTTCTCATGCGCGTTGGAAAATCACGGGCAAAGATACGAAAAAAAGTGAAAAGTGGAAAGTGAAAAGTGAAAAAATTGCTACCGCTATTAAACTTTTTTGTCGTTTGAGTGTCAAATAGATAGTTACAAAACAAATTAATTGGTAAAAACATTAAAAATTAACAAAACATGAAACGAATCGTTATGATGATGGCAGCCGCCGTACTGATGAGTACCGCAGCAATGGCACAAGGACAGCGTCCGCAGTTTGACAGAACAGAGATGATTAAGCAGCGTACCGACCAGATGGTTGAGAAGTACAAGCTGAATGAGACTCAGGCCAAGCAGCTCCTGGAGTTGAACACCAAGAATGCTGAGACGATGCCGATGATGGGCATGGGCCGTATGGGCGGTGGACGTCCTGGTGGCCAGGGTGGTCGTCGTGGTGGCGGTCAGGGTGCCCCTCAGATGGGTGGTGGCCAGGGCGCTCCCCAGATGGGTGGCGGTGGCTTCCAGATGACCGAAGAGCAGCGCGCTCAGTTCGAAGAGATGCGTAAGCAGCGTGAGGAGAACCAGAAGAAATATGATGCCGAGCTGGAGAAGATCCTGACACCTGAGCAGTTCAAGAGCTATCAGAAGGATATGGAGGAGCAGCGTGCACAGCGTGGTCGCGGTATGGGTGGCCGTCGTGGCGGTGGTGCCCCTGGTGGCGCTGGTTTTGGCAACGCAATGTAAAAAGAACTCAAAAATATTTGGTTGTTTACTCAGAAAGCACTATCTTTGCAGCTGAATCATTAAACCAAAAGTAATGAAGAAGCTTGTAAAGATAGTGTTTTTTTCTATGCTGGCCATCGTGGTCGCCAGTTGTCATGAAAAGAAGAAGCATGACGATATCATCGCGCCCAAGGTAGAGACGCCCAAGCCGCAGGCCCCGATTCGCATGCAGGATTATAACCAGACTTCTGACGTCAAGTGGCTCGACAAGACCTATCAGGTCGTTGTGAGCCGTACACCTGATGACAGCCTCCGTATGGTAAAGGATGAAACCGGACAGAAATACGTCGATAACCGTATCTCCTTACGTATCATCCGTCCTGATGGCAGTGTTTTCTTCAGTCGTACTTTTACCAAGGCGGCCTTTGATCGTTTCTTAAACGACGACTATCGTAAAACGGGTATCCTGGAGGGTTTTGTGTTCGACAAAGCAGAGGGCAACAATCTCTTCTTTGCCGCCAGTGTGTGCCATCCTCAGACCGATGAGTACATTCCCATGGTGGTGACGGTGAGCAATCTGGGCGATGTGGGCATCAAGCTCGATAACCAGATGGATACCACAGGAGAAGGCAGACAAGAAAATATCGATGATGATGACGAATGATAAGGGGCAGATCACGTTTGACAGTTTCATACGTGGTGCCATCGGTGTGTTGATACTGGTGGGCATCGTCATGCTGCTCAATCGTCTGAGCAATGTGCTGGTGCCCTTTTTCCTGGCCTGGCTGATCGCCTATATGCTCTTCCCGCTGGTGAAGTTCTTCCAGTATCGCTGTCGGATGAAATACCGTATTCTCGGCATCCTCAGTGCTTTCCTCGTGGCTGGACTGGTGCTGACGATCGTCTTCATGCTGATGATCCCCCCGATGGTCGAGGAGAGCATGCGGGTGAAGGACTTGCTGGTGGCCTATATCAGCAACAACGAGACGGTGAGCAATATCCCCCGCCTGGTGCAGGAATATGTGCGCGATCACCTCAGTGCCGAACAGATACAGGCCATTGTCACGCAGGACGGTTTCCTCGAGGGCATCAAGGCCACCGTGCCTAAACTCTGGGATGTCGTCACCCAGTCCATCAGCATCGTTTCCAGTGTGTTCACGCTGACGATGGTGCTCCTCTACACCTTATTTATATTATTGGATTATGAGGATATCTGCAGCGGCTGGCCGAATCTGTTGCCAGCGCGCTATCGTGGCTTTGCCACCCAGCTGGTGTGCGATGTCGAAGAGGGCATGAACAAGTATTTCCGTGGACAGGCGCTGGTGGCCCTCTGTGTGGGCATTCTGTTCAGTATCGGCTTCCTGATCATCGATTTCCCCATCGCCGTGGGTCTGGGCATGTTCATCGGCCTCTTGAACATGGTGCCCTATCTGCAGCTGATAGGCTTCGTGCCGGCTATTCTCCTGGCCATCGTCAAAGCGGCGGATACCGGTCAGAACTTCTGGTTCATCATGCTGTTGGTGCTCATTGTGTTTGCGGTGGTACAGGCGATTCAGGACACTTTCCTCACGCCGAAGATCATGGGTCATGTCACAGGTCTCAACTCGGCCATCATCCTCTTGTCGCTCTCCATCTGGGGCTCGTTGCTGGGCATTTTGGGTATGATTATTGCCCTGCCGCTCACCACGCTGAGCATCAACTATTACCAGAAATATGTCATTAAGAAAAATGAAGTTCCCGAAGAAACGGCTCCGGAGGAGGCTTCTAATTCTTAACAAGTCTTAAACTATAACTGTTCGTACAAGAAAACGACGCATTCATTATTCAAAAAAATACAAAAGCATAGTCGGAAGGTAATTCTTCCGACTTTATTATTATCTTTGTAACCGTATTTATGAAGTGAATTACCATAGCATAGTTTATTATCAACTTAATATTTAACCAACTAATTATTTTATGTACTACTATCAAAAATTCCTTTCTGCCATGTGTGCAGGTGTGTTGATGCTAGGCGCATCATCCATTCCTGCCCGTGTGATGGCATCAGAGGCAGTCACGCAATCGCAGGCTGCTGTGCAGGTAAAGGGCGTTGTCCTCGACACTAACGGTCAACCCGTCATCGGGGCAGGCGTCATCGAAGTGGGTACTCAAGGCAATGGTACGGTGACAGGTGCCGACGGCTCCTTCACCTTGTCTATTACCAGAGGTGCCAAGATCCGGGTCTCTTATGTAGGCTACAAGACGGTGACCGTGACACCGACACCCGGTCGTACGACAAACATCACCCTCGAAGAGGAGTCAGAGCTGCTCAACGATGTGGTGGTCGTGGGTTATGGTACCCAGCGTAAGAAACTGGTGACCGGTTCTACGGTGCATGTCACCTCTGAGAACATCGAGGCCGTGAATGCGGTGGATGCCTTCGGCGCCCTGCAGAGTCTGGCTTCAGGTATGAACATCGTGATGAACTCCGGTCAGCCTGGTGAGGGTTACAAGGTGACCATCCGTGGTATGGGTACCGCCGGTTCCAATACGCCGCTGTATGTGGTCGATGGTGTGCCAGGTGCCAATATCGACGACCTCTCGCCAAACGACATCGAGAGCATCGACATTCTGAAGGATGCCGCTTCGAGCGCCATCTACGGTGCCCGTGCATCGAATGGTGTCATCCTGGTGACCACCAAGAAGGGTAGGCCCGGACACGTGCAGGTGACCTTCGACGGCTATCTCGGCTGGCAGAATGCGAACACGAATGATGTGACACCGCTGAACGCCAAGCAGTATATGGAGATCAACGACAAGGCCTACACCATCCAGGGCGTGTCTACCTACGACTGGGCCACACTCATCCCCAAGCAGTATGCCCAGATCATGAACGGCACCTGGAACGGTACCAACTGGCTCGAGGAGACCATGATCGACAATGCGCCGATGCACAATGCCTCCATCTCCATCGCGGGTGGTAGCGACGTGTCGCGTTTCTCCCTCGGTTTCAGTAAGTACCATCAGACCGGTACCATCGGCTGGCCTGCCGATCCTAAGTTCGACCGTTACAATGTGCGCCTGAACTCCGACTACTCGCTGATCCGCAAGAAGGGTCGCGACATCCTGAAGTTCGGTGAGAACATCAACTTCTCGACTACCGACAAGAAGGGCGTGTCGATTGGCGGTATCTATGGCAACAGCATCCGTAACCTGCTGGCCATGTCGCCACTGCTGCCCGCCTACAACGATAAGGGCGATTTCTATGAGTATGCCGACATCCAGGCCGACGGTTGGGACTTCAGTGCTGAGATGGCCAACCCGCTGGCACAGATGAAATACGACAATGGCAACAGC
>Ga0310690_10007941_pt1 | contig 13562 bp, 12 predicted proteins | sample AusTroGonzalo_MG_2_FD_207661 | JGI IMG/M metagenome (GOLD analysis project Ga0310690, IMG submission 207661) | Bovine rumen microbial communities from tropical cattle in Woodstock, Queensland, Australia - Gonzalo_04 (v2) (version 2) | ecosystem: Host-associated > Mammals > Digestive system >... | reverse complement strand
GGTCAACCTCTTCCACAGGACGCCCGAGAGGATGGAGGGCTTGATATCGTTCCTGGAGTCCAAGGGCGCAGGCGAGGTCCTGGGCAGGAACCCGGACTGCAGGATCCAGGGGCTGAACCACGACCGCGCTCTTTGCACCAAGGAAGGCATCTTCGACAGCGATGTCATAGTCGTCCCCCTGGAGGACGGCGACCGCGCGGAGGCATTGGTCTCCATGGGGAAGGTCGTGATCTCGATAGATCTGAACCCTCTGTCCCGCACCTCGTGCAAGGCGACGGTGCCGATCTCCGACGAGATGTCCCGCGCCCTCGAGAACATCATCCGTTCGATCGAGGAATTGAGGGGCGACGATGAAACAATCCTTAAAGTGATTGAGCAATACGATAGTTCGAATAACCGTCGTGAGACCGTCAGGTACATCTGCGATACGCTTATGTCCGGGTTCCAAGCGGGAGATGATTAAATGGAAGACCTTCTCAAACAGGGATCCCTGAGGCTCCACTGGGTGGAGAACCACATGCCGGTGCTTCAGGAGATCAGAAAGAACTTCATCAAGGAACAGCCTCTGGCCGGATTCAAGATCGGAATGGCCCTCCACACCGAGGCTAAGACCGGGATGCTCGCCATAACCCTCGCCGATGCAGGAGCGAACATCCGTCTGGCGAGCTGCAACCCCCTGTCGACCGACGATTCGGTCGCCACAGCCCTCCGCGACGAGTACGGATTGGACGTATTCGCGAAGAAATGGGAGAGCCAGGAGGAATACTACGCCAATCTCAACACCGTTCTGAACATGAACCCGGACCTCATCATAGACGACGGAGCGGATCTGATCACCATGGTCCACACCACTCGCAAGGAGGTCCTTCCCAATGTCAAGGCCGCCAACGAGGAGACCACCACAGGGGTCACCCGCCTCAAGGCCATGGCCGCCGACGGGACTCTGCAGTTCCCGGTCCTCGACGTCAACGACGCGAAGATGAAGTTCCTCTTCGACAACAGGTACGGTACCGGACAGTCCGCCTTCGACGGCTGGATGAACGCCACAAACCTCCTCATCGCAGGGAAGACCCTCGTGGTCGCCGGATACGGATGGTGCGGAAAGGGTATCGCCATGAGGGCCAAGGGAATGGGGGCCTGCGTCATCGTGACGGAGGTCGACCCCGTCAAGGCCATAGAGGCCAAGATGGACGGGTTCCAGGTCATGAAGATGACCGATGCGGTGAAGCAGGCCGACATGGTCTTCACGGTCACCGGATGCAAGGACATCCTCACATTGGAGCACTATCAGGTCATGAAGGACGGCTGCGTCGTAGGAAACGTCGGCCACTTCGACAACGAGATCAACAAGGAGCACCTCTATGCGCTCTCGGAGTCCGTCACACGCGTCCGCGAGTTCATAGACGAGTACAAGATGAAGGACGGACGCAGGATCTACCTCATCGGAGAGGGAAGGCTGATGAACCTGGCGGCAGGACAGGGACACCCCGCCGAGATCATGGACATGAGCTTCGCCACCCAGGCTCTGGGAATCGTCTACATGAGCCAGAACTACAAGGACATGAAGCCCATCGTACACAGGGTGCCCGACGAGATAGACCAGAAGATCGCCAGCATCAAGCTCGAGTCCATGGGCGTCACCATCGATCGTCTCTCGGACGACCAGGTGAAATACACCACGGGATGGAAGGAAGGCACATGAGCGAGCCCTTCCTGTCCGTCTACGGGCACGTAACCGTCGACCAGATAATGACCGTGAGGAAGTTCCCGGCGGACAACACCACGGAGGACATCCTCACGAAGGTCACCACCCTCGGCGGTACCGGGACCAACATAGCGGTCGCCGCCGCGAGGCTGGGATGCCCCACGGCCCTCTGCGCATTCGTCGGGAACGACTTCCCGGGGATGTACGAGAAGGAGATCCAGGATTCCGGGCTCATCACGGACGAGTTCCTCCATGTGGACAAGTACGAGACGTCGGGAGCGGTCGTCGTCAACGACCCGAACATGGTCCAGAAGGTGGTCTTCTACCAGGGCCCCCAGGGATTCGCCGACGACATCGGCATCCTGCTCTCGAAGAACGCCAAGAAATCCAAGTACACGCACTTCTGCACCGGACAGCCCTCGTACTATCTGAGGGTGATGGACGACATCGTCTTCAAGACCAGGATCGCCATCGATCCGGCCCAGGAGTCACACAGGATATGGAACAGCGACAACTTCCCGAAGGCCATGCTCAGGGCCAACGCCCTGTTCTGCAACAACTTCGAGGCGGAATCGCTCAAGAAGTACGCCGGCCTGGACGACATAATGGAAGCCGCGGTGGACCTGGTGGTCTGCACGCACGGCGCCGGAGGCAGCGTCGCCAAGGTCAAGGGAGAGGTCATGAGCATTCCAGCCGTCAAGGCCGACAGGGTCGTGGACCCCACAGGCTGCGGCGACACCTACAGGGCGGGATTCTACACCGCGCTCTACAAGGGATACGACATCCCGGAGGCGCTCACGATAGCGTCGACCGTCGCATCCTTCGTCATCGAGGAGACGGGAGCGCTCACCAACATCCCCACATGGGACGCGGTCATGGAGAGGGCGGAGCCCTATCTCAGAGAGATCGCATGACGCTCTACGCCATAACAGGCACCCCCGGCACGGGAAAGACATCCGTGGCCGGGGAGCTGCGCTCCAGGGGATACGAGGTCATAGACCTTAGCGCCCACATACGCTCCAACGGTCTCCTGGGGGAGCTGGATGCGGACAGGGACACCCACGAGGTGGACCTGGATGCGCTGAACGACTCGCTCGAGGAGTTCAGGCAGAAGGAGGGACTGGTCCTCATGGAGGGGCATCTCTCCCATTTCATGGACTGCAGCGGGATAATCGTCCTCAGATGCAGGCCCGGAGTCCTCGCGGAGAGGCTGGAGGCCAGGGGATATTCGAGGGAGAAGGTCCTGGAGAACGTCCAGTCCGAGGTCTTGGACGTGATCCTGTGCGAGGCGACGGATTCGGACATCCCCGTCTTCGAGGTTGACTGCACGGAGGGGGATGCTTCGACATCCGCCGACTCTATAGAAAAAATACTAAAAGGAAAGTCGGACGATTACCTACCAGGTAAGACCGACTGGTCAGAGGAGATGGACAGATGGTTCTAGACGGACAGAGATCGAGGGTGGATTTCGCACTCGCCCCCGTTGCCAAGGCATTGATCAACGTTAATCCGAACACCGTATCGTGGCTGGGGCTCATCCTGGCCCTGCTGTCGGGCGTCGTGTTCTATCTCAGCGGCGCGGAGGACAGGGAATGGCTCCTTCTGGTCGGTGCGGCCCTGGTCATCGTCTCGGGATACTTCGATGCCCTGGACGGCAAGATCGCCAAGCTCGCCGGGAAGTGCAGCCCCAAGGGGGACTATCTGGACCATGTCTTCGACAGGTATGCCGACGTGTTCATGATCGGCGGTATAGCCTTCTGCGCATACTGGTGCAACCCTTACCTCGGAATGCTGGCCCTGGTCGGGGTCCTCCTCACATCGTACATGGGTACCCAGGCACAGGCCATCGGCGCCCCCCGTCTCTACGCCGGACTCCTCGGACGCGCGGACAGGGTCGTTCTCTCCACGTTCTTCCCGATACTCCAGACCGTAATGACGGCCATAGGGTACGGATCCTTCGACATCGCCATCGGATCCTGGGAGTTCAACATCAACTGGCTGGAGATCATGATGCTCTGGTTCGCAGTGGTCGGAAACATCACCGCCGTCCAGAGAGCGATCATCACCTGGAGGAATCTCGGCAAGATGGAGAAGGAAGGAAAGCTCTGAATTCTTCATTCAGGATTGTTCAGCCTTCGGCGGCTGGGCAGGGGCCTCTTTGCTCCTGTCCTTGGACTTCGTCCTGTAGTACTTCAGCGGATGCGTCATCCATTCCTGCTCGCACAGGGTATCTGGATTGAAGCACAGCCCGTTGGTCTTCATGGTCTTGCATTCAGGCGGGGAATATCCCTCCCCTCCGCTGAGCTCTCCCATGATGTGCTTTATCTGATACTCCGACTTCGACTCATCGAAGTCAGGGGACTCCGCGAAGACCTTGATGATGTCGTCATATCCCATCCCGAGGGCCTTCAGGAACGTCACGACTGCGAATCTGGCGCTGTGCGGAAGGTTCAGTCCGTTCCTGGACATCTCCAGGATATGGGTCAGGCAGGGCGGGAGATACTCGATCTTCATGCCCTCGCCGTTAGTGGGGCTCATCCTCATCTTGGCCTCGCCGAGGGCCATGGTCACGGCCGTCAGGTCGTTGGTGAGGTACTTCTTGTACTCATCGGGCGTGATTAGCGGCAGCTCCGACTCGATCTTGTCCTGGAGCGCATTCTGCATGAGACGGCTGAACTTCTCCTGGGGAAGGTACACAACACCGTGATGGATGTCGCTGTTGATCAGTTTCCAATCAACGCTGCTGAGCCTGCTGGCCAATCTGAGGTAGTCAGGGAAGGGCATGTGGATGGTCCCGTCGCGGTCGACTGTGGATGTGACACCGAGCTCCTCCGAGACCATGAGCGTGGTCTCCTTGTCCTCCTTGGTCAGGAGGCTGTTCATCCGTACCGCCTCCGATAATGCGTACCTTTTGGTCAGGAAGCGGTCCCCTACCAGAGAAACGAGCATCCTGGCATAGGGGTAGGACATGACTTCTATGAGCCTGTCATAGTCGGTCATGAGCTCCACGTAGGACACCTCCGACCTCTCGAGCGCCTGGAGGACCCTCTCCCTGCCCCTGTTGCGGGCCGGTGCGTAGGATTCCGACGTGATGAGGGACTCGATATCGGCGGAGTTCTTCTCTGCGAACTCTGCGGATTCCCTCAGGAACGGGTACCTCGCGGCGCGTTTGGTGTCCATATGCGAATGACGAACGTACTGATAGATAACAGTTGACCCTTAGCGTACACATTGCATCCGTCGACGGTCATCCGAGGGTAATGATGTCCTTCAGCCCCTCGATCACCGACGGGTCCTCGACGACCTCGGCCAATTCCTCTAGGGTCCTGTAGGGCCTCTTCATGACGATCTTGCTGGCCCTCTTCTTGCCGATCCCGGGAAGACCCTCCAGAGAGGACATGGGCATGTGGTTGATGTCGAACGGATACGTTATGCCGGTGATTGAACGGAATCCCCACTCGGTCACGAAGATGTCGTAGAACCGGTCGGTGTCCACCTTGTACGGTACGCCGATCAGGAGCGGGTAGGAACCTATCTGCCTTCCGAAGGTAACGTTCCCGTCGTTCAGCTCCATGTAGACGTCCTTCAGGACGGTCCCGTAAGGTACGATGCGCTCCAGCATCGCACGGTCGATGTCCTCCCTGACGTCCTCCTTGAACTTCTTGAATCTCCTCTGGTCCACCCTCACGTCGAAAGGCCTCCTCACGGGGAGCACCTGGCGTATGTTGATGCGGCGGATCATCAGCCCCTCTTCGCGCATCCTTTCCAGGATCTCCATGTCCATCTCGTAGGTGCGCTTGGTCTCGCCGTCGAGGCCGCATATTATGTTTATCCCGGGGAGCAGCTTCGGCATTCCTCTGGGCCCGCGCTCGGATCCGATCCTGTTGATCAGACGGACGGCGTCCATGACTTGGTCGGACGTGCTGTTCAGGTTGTTCTCGGTTATGACGAAGGGATCGGCGGATTCCATTCCAAGCGCCAGTACGTTGCCGTCCGTGCAGTTGTCGGCTATTATCCTCAGTATCTCCTCCGATTCCTCGGGATACGTTGCGATCACGGCCGGGTTGGCATTGTCCACGTGGATGGTGTCGAACCCCATGCTGTGAAGCCCCTCGAAAAGCTCCCTAACTGCAGACGGGTTGGGCCTGGGCGTCTCGGACTCATCCTCGGAGCCGTAGGAAACGATGCATGTCTGTCCGCCTATTCTCACGTTCCTGATCCCCAGCTCCCTCAGTCTCGCTGCCTCGGCCAGGATATCTTTGGGAGATCTCATCAGAGGCTTCCCCTTCAGTGGCTCAATGCAGTACGAACAGCCTCCCGAGGCATAGCGGTGGCATCCTCTGTACGACTCTATCTCCGCGACCAGCGGCACCGGGAAGTCCTGGTGCTGGGTCACGATGTCGGCCCCGAGGAGCATCCATCTGTTCCATTCCTCGAGGGTCCTGTATCTCTCGGTGACCTCCTTGCCCATGATCCCGTCGTAAAGCGATGCCGCTGGGTCCTTCCTGATGATGAAATCGAAGGCCTCGGCCTCCTTGGAGTCGGCTGCCGAACCGCTGATCATCCTCCATCCCTTCAGCTTGGGAGTCAGCTCCGCAAGCTCCTTCAGGGACATGGGCATGGACCTGAGGTACTTTCCAGGCACGGTGTTCCCTGAGAGGACGACCGTGACCGCTGCTTCGGGCATCCTCCTTCCTTTGCGGATCTGGTCTATCGAGATGTATTCCACCCTGTCCGCTCCGGCATCCAGCGCAGCGCCCGCTATCGACCTGATCATAGGCGAAATGTAGGGGGGCACACCAAGCGCCGCGGGGTCGTCGATGTATCCGTCGACCAGGGCGATAACGATCTCTTTGGCCATCATCGGTGCTAATGGGATACAGGTATTTGGGCAGTCGTATTGAATATCGGGCGGTCTATTCGCTATTTTTTAAATAATTGAGAATCTCATGCGACCTATTACCGACAACGGCTGGCGATGGGTATCAGCACGTATCGAGGTGAATAAAATGGTAAATGACCAGGAAATCAGCGTAGAGGAGCGCTTGGCCAAGGCGAAGAAGCCCGGACAGGACGCTATGAAGATGCACCCGTACTACGGGGGCAAGATCGAGGTCGTGCCGAAGGCGTGTGTAAGGTCCTTCGACGACTTTTCCGTATGGTACTCGCCCGGAGTCGCCGAGCCCTGCAAGGACATCGCAGCGAACCCCGAGAAGGTCTATGAGCACACATGGAAATGGAACACTGTCGCTGTTGTATCGGATGGAACCCGCGTTCTTGGTCTCGGAGACATCGGACCCGAGGCGGCCATGCCCGTCATGGAGGGTAAGGGAATGCTCTTCAAGTACCTCGGTGGAGTCGACTGTGTCCCCATCTGTCTCGACACGAAGGATCCGGAGAAGATCATCGAGACCGTCAGGCTCATCGCGCCCTCGTTCGGTGGAATCAACCTCGAGGACATATCCAACCCCAAGTGCTTCGACATCCTGGACGAGCTCAGGAGGGACTGCAAGATCCCCGTATGGCACGACGACCAGCAGGGAACCGCGACCGTCGAGGTCGCAGGTGCCATCAACGCCATGAAGCTCGTCGGCAAGAAGCTCGAGGACGCTCACATCACCGTCATCGGAGCCGGAGCGGCATCCATCGCTATCGCAAGGCTGCTCCTCGCCACCGGATTCAAGCCCGAGCACATGTGCATGTGCGATTCCAAGGGAATCCTCAACCAGTCCAGGACGGACGTGGAGCAGGGATTCAAGCAGAAGTGGGAGATCTGCAAGAAGACCAACGGAGCTGGTAAGACCGGCGGAATGAAGGAGGCCTTCGAGGGAGCGGACATCGTCATCGCCGCATCCAAGCCCGGACCGGGAACCATCCCTCCGGAGTACGTGGACCTCATGGCCGACGACCCCGTCATCTTCGCCACCGCCAACCCGATCCCGGAGATCTGGCCCTGGGAGGCTAAGGAGCACGGATGCAAGATCTTCGCGACCGGAAGGTCCGACTTCCCCAACCAGGTCAACAACTCCATGGGATTCCCCGCTATCTTCCGCGGTGTCCTCGATGTTAGAGCGAAGACCATCACGGATGAGATGTGCATCGCAGCGGCCAGGTCCCTCGCGGCATCCGCCGAGAAGAAGGGAATCACCCCCGAGTACATCGTCCCGACCATGTCGGAGACCGAGGTCTTCATCGACGAGGCCGTCGCAGTAGGTGCCAAGGCACAGGAGCAGGGCGTAGCCAGGCTCAAGCTCTCCAAGCAGGAGATGCACGACAGGGCAGAGTTCATGATCAACAGGTCAAGGAACCTTACTGCCTACATGATGAAGGAAGGCTTCATCAAAGAATACGTCGAGTGATTCTTTCAAATCATTTAGGGCCGAAAGGCCCGCCCTTTCTCTATTACAATTAACTGAGCTCCATGCCTATGGACGGCCGACAACGGTAAAACCATAGTAGCCCATTCGTGTGCATGAAGTCCCTCGATGCAGTCCTGCAAGAAGTCGAATCCATGGAACCTGATATGGTCCAGACAGCGAAGGAGATGCTGAGCATACCTGCCCTGGCCCCCTGCAACGGAGGCAAAGGAGAGGTCCTGAAGGCCGATTACCTGATGATGAAGGTGCCGGGCTTCGACAGCATCCAGAGGTTCGACGTCCCCGATTCCACCGACCCTTCGGTGATGAGATCCAGCATAATTGTGAGGAAGAACGGGAAGAAGGACGGCACGCTGTGGTTCGTATCCCACATCGACGTGGTGCCCACAGGGGACCCGGAGCTCTGGGATACACCTCCGTTCGAGCCGACGCTGAAGGACGGGAGGATCTACTGCAGGGGATCAGAGGACGACGGCCAGTCCGTCATATCGACGCTCTACGCATCGTTGCCATTCCAGGACCAAGAATTCGAGGGGATGTCCCTGGGGCTCGCCTTCGTGGCCGATGAGGAGACCAGCAGCGAGCACGGTATCCAGTATCTTCTGGAGAACGGTGTTTTCGGGCCGTGGGACGTTATGATCGTGCCCGACCATGTATCGCCTAAGGGACAGGACATCAGCGTGGCTGAGAAGCACATAATATGGCTCAGATTCCGCATCGAGGGGAAGTCCGTTCATGCATCCGCGCCCGGAACCGGCATTAACGCTTACAAAGTGTCCACAAAGCTCCTGGTGGAGCTCATGGAGACCTTGGAGAACAGGTTCATGCAATCGGACGAGATGTACTGCCCCAGCGCATCCACGTTCGAGCCCACGAAGAGGATAGCCACCGTGGAGAACGTCAACACCATACCGGGATACGACGAGTTCTGCATGGACATCCGCCTCAACCCAGCGTACGATCCCGATCTGGCGATCAGCATCGCGGACGAGATTGCGGACAAGCATGCGGAGCGCACAGGCGCGAAGATAACCGTAGAGGTCCTTCAGAAAGCAATTGCGGGGAAGCCGTCTTCCACGGATTCTCCTGGTTTCAAGGCCCTCTCCGATGCTGTCGAATCGGTCACGGGGGCAAGGCCCAGACCTGTGGGCATAGCCGGCGGCACATGCGCCAACTTCTTCAGGGTCAAAGGATTCGATGCGTATGCGTGGCAGACCGGCGACGGTGTGATGCATTCGCCCAACGAGTACATGATCGTGGAGAATATGGTGAACGATGCGAAGGTCTTCGCGACGATGATCCACAGGCTCTGCCTGCAGTGATCACTCGAACATCCTGTCGATCATCCATTCGGTATTGAACTTGACGATGTCGTCGTATTCCTGACCGTTGCAGACGAAGGCTATGGGCTTGCCGATGGTGTGGGCTATCGATAGCGCCGCGCCTCCCTTGGCATCCGTGTCGATCTTGGTGAGGATGACGGCATCTATGCCGACTGCATCGTCGAAGACCTTGGCCTGCTCTATGGCGTTGTTCCCAGCGAGGGAGTCTCCGACGAACACCTTCAGGTCGGGCTTGGCGACCCTGACGATCTTCTTCATTTCCTCGATGAGGTTGCTGTTGGTCTGCATACGTCCGGCGGTGTCGACGAGGACAACGTCCTTCCTCTTAGACTTGGCATGCTCCACGGCGTCGTAGGCGACGGCCGCGGGGTCCGCATCCTGAGTCTGCTTGACGATCTTGCATCCGAGCTTGTCCGCATGGATGGTGAGCTGCTCAATCGCTCCGGCCCTGAAGGTGTCGCAGGCCGCCATGACGACGGTCTTGCCGCTCTTTTGGAGACGGTTGGCGATCTTGGCTATGGCTGTGGTCTTGCCGGTGCCGTTGATGCCGACGAACATGATGACGGTGGGCCTCTCCTGCTCGGAGATCCACTGGTCGAAGTCGAACTCGTTGATCTCCAGGACGTCCCTGACGGCATCCTTGACGGACATCTCGACGATCTCCTCCAGCGAGTACGAGCGGTCGTACTTCTTGCCGAGGAGGTTCTCCCTCACGCCCTCTTTGATCTTGTCGGCCACGGGCAGGGCCACATCGGCCTCGAGAAGGGTGAAGTAGAGCTCGTCCAGAATCTCATCCAGAGCGGACTCCTTGATCTTCTTGCCCCCGCTGTCGCTGACGAGGGAGGAGGACTTGTGGGCATCCGATTTTCCGGAGGCCCTCTCCTGCTTCTGGAGCTTAAGCATCTCCTTCCTGGACAGTTTGGGCTGTTCCTTCGCCGGCTCCTGGGCCTGCGGTGCTATAGAAGTGGAATCTTGAATGGGTTTGGTGGTCTCGGTATGTTCGTCCTCCTTCCCGAAAAGATCCTCCTTGTCGAGGTTCTTGTCGGCCTTGCTGAACAATCCCTTCAGCTTGGACTTGAGGGAATCGAACATCCGATGACCTCACTGCGTCGGTGCCTGCTGCCTGTTCATGTACTCTGTCTGGACGGCCTCGGACACCGTGGTGAGTGCCTGCTGCACTTCCTGTACGGCGTCGACGGTCTTCTTCAGAGCTTCCGAGAGCTCGGCAGCGTTAGCTTCCATGAACTTGCTGGCATCCTCGGGGGTCTTCTCAGCGGAGATACCCGATCCGATGCCGACAACGATGTTCTTGTTGGAAGTTACCTTCACGTTCATGAATGACGAGGCCCCGATAGGTACCAGTATCTCATCGCCCTCCTTCGCATCGATCAGAGCTTTGATCGACGTGTTAGCCATGTTGACCTCATCGAGGGTGGAACGGAGGACCTGGGCCTGGCGGGTCAGCGCCTCGACCCTGTTCTTGTAGGTTTCCATCAGTGCGAGCATCTGACGGAGCTCATCGTCGTTCAAGTTCACTCACCGATCTGGTATTTCACGACGTGGTTTGTGATCTCGTCCGCAGAGAGCTCTTTGACGTTGGCGATGTTGATCTGCCATCTCTTGAGCTTGTGCTTGCTTCCGATCGTGGAGAGTGCTTTCTCCCTGACTGCTGTCTCATCGTCGGCCGCCATCTCAACAGCGAAAGGCTGCTGCTTCTGCCTGGGGTCGGCGTAGGTTCCTGATACGAGGAATGCTTTCATATTATTACCTGGGAGCAGAGATAAACGACCTGTTAATAAAGGTATCGCGCGTTATTTTAACAAAAGGAGGGGGGTTGGATGCATCCCTTCGGCCAGGTTCGATATGGAAAATCCAATGTGCCAGATCATCGATTTCAGAACAGCTTCTCCTTTTGGCTCTCTTCGGATGCAAACCCGTAGCTCGCATACTTCCTGCCTATGAGGAATATCGCTGCGTACTCGGGGACCATGGTCTCGCCGCTGAGCTTGAAGTGCTGCCCCTTCATGTCGAGCTCCATGTCCTTCCTCATGGTGACCTTGACCTCCTCGTCGGAGTATTCGTCGGGGACCGCCATCTGGAGGGGGTCGAAGTCCGTGAGCTCCGAACGCGTTATGGGGGTCACCCTGAGACCGCTCTTGCCGTGGATCGACCCTGGCAGACGGATCAGCCTCTTGATGTCGGCGGTGACCGGCTCGTCCACCTCTCCGGAGAGGCGGGGCGCCATATCCTCCTTCATGACCTTCACCAGTATGTTCTGGGTGGACTGGGAGAGCATGGCCATCGTGTTCTTCTCGAACAGCAGGCCCCTGGTCTTCCTGAGCTCCTCCTGGGCCTTGTAGAGGGTCTGCGTGTTGCTGCCCTTGATGCTTGGATACTCCTTCCTGAATGCCTTCACATCCCCGTCGCAGAGGTCGTTGACCACGTCCATGAGGGAGTTCCTCATCATCAGCTTCCATCCTCCGGAATCCGCAGGCGGGATGAGACGGTCCTTCGCGATGTTCGTGCGGGTGCCGTTCCCTGTGGTCACCTGGGATGTGGCCACCTTGTTGTAGGGGAACACCCAGTCGATGTTGAGACCGGAGCCGGTGATGAAATCGACCAGCTCCCTCCTCTCGGGGGATCCCAATCCCATTATCTCCGGGGTCCTGACATGGGCGTGGTATCCTCTGCCGCCTGAGAACGTGATGTGTATCTGGTCCTCGTCGAAGCCGAGGTTGTCCATGAGGAAGGTGTCCACGAGATGCATCATCTGCGAGCGTATCTCCACCAGCATCTCCGCGTAGGTCATGTTGCCCGCACCCTCCAGATGGTCCGCGTCCAGGTCGAAGATCAGCTCCGCGCCCATCCATCCCTTCTCGTCCATGGTAGGCGCGTCGGGCTTGCGGTAGTAGGATGTGGAGTAGTAGCTGTGGGAGGGCACCTGGCCCATCATGAACCTGTGGAGATCTCCGGAGTTGGTGAAGCCCATGTGCCTCTGGACGTAGTTCTTGTCGAAGAACATGAATCCGAACTCCCTGCGGGTGAACCTGTCCGGTAGCATCGGCGTGTTCACCTTGTAGTATTTCCTGAACGCTTTCAGGAGGAAGCGCTGGTTCGAATCCATGATGGTGTGCCATCGTCGATTCCCGTCTTAAACCTTTCATGGCGTTCTAATAACGGATGAAAACAGTGAATCAGGGTAGAAAGGACCGGGGGAGAACGCTCAACAAGACTCCCCCGGCCCTTTTTAGGATGTGTTCTACTGGTCGTCTTGCCTGTCCGATATCTCGGACTTGAGTTCGATAAGGGTGTCTTTTTCAGAGTATATGAACGATGCCCTCAATCGTTCGGAATATCAACAAATCGCTTACAAAAACGATGACAAAACTTCTACAACGGGTGAAAAGGGGGATTCCAGACGGCCTAAGAACTGCCTCTTTTCAGGCACCGCGCATCCATAGAGGGTCCGTTAACGCCTATAGATTACATACTTATTGTAAGAAACACATCACGGCAACATGGCAGGCAAATTCGATCAACTTATGGCCCAGGCGAAAGGCGGGGATGCAGATGCCCAGCTCAAGCTCGGCGACATCTATTATGACATCTTCGACAAGCGTTTCGATCCTGCAAAGGCGGCTGAGTGGTATCTGAAGTCTGCCGAGCAGGGCAACGCTGAGGCGCAGTTCTGCATCGCGAGGCTGTACTCCTGGGGAGACGGCGTGGAGCCCTCCTCCGACGAGGCGGTCAAGTGGCTGAAGGCTGCGATCAAGCAGGGCCACACCGATGCGATGTGCGAGCTGGCCAGCATGTATCTCTACGACCCCGATGTGAAGAGGTCGGAGAAGCAGGCCCTGAAGTTATACCAGGATGCGGCGGAGAAGGGCAACCCGAACGCCCAGTACTTCCTCGGACTCATGTATCTGGACGGAGAGGTCGTCGAGCAGTCGGACGAAGAGGCCTTCAAGTGGCTGATGCTGGCTGCCAAGGCCGGGAACTGCTATGCGCAGTTCGGTCTCGGAGAGATGTACTTCACCGGAATGGGCGTCAAGAAGTCCAACAAGAATGCCTTCAAGATGTACCTGAAGGCCGCGGAGCAGGACCACGCTCTGGCGCAGTACGCGGTGGCCACCATGT
>Ga0310690_10007940_pt1 | contig 13563 bp, 15 predicted proteins | sample AusTroGonzalo_MG_2_FD_207661 | JGI IMG/M metagenome (GOLD analysis project Ga0310690, IMG submission 207661) | Bovine rumen microbial communities from tropical cattle in Woodstock, Queensland, Australia - Gonzalo_04 (v2) (version 2) | ecosystem: Host-associated > Mammals > Digestive system >... | reverse complement strand
CAGAGTGTTGTATACACATCTGATACAAATTATGTGCTTCGTTTTTCAAGTTTTGCACTATATAAACTTCCGCCATCACTTCAAGACGATACAGTTTATTATGACGCTTGTGAATTTTATTCCATAAAAAGAAATGGAAGTTATGTTGGATGTAACGCTACTAGTATAGCACAAAATACACCTGTTTAGAAATATGAATAATGATTTATATACGTTGTATGCTGCTGAAAATCATATAAAACCGATTAAGCAGCAAGAAATAGTAGAAGAAGAAAAGAAAGTGCAAGAAAAGCCTAAGAAAGAAAAGAAATCTAAAGAAGATAAAATAGAAGAAGATATTAAACCTTTAATCGATTAAACAAATGTCTTATACAAGCGATTTATATGTACTGTATGATGCAGAACAAGATGCAGCAACAGTAAAATCAATGCCTCAAGATTTAGAGGACAACAAAGATTTATGGGGACAGTACGCTTATGATCCATATGAGAAAGAGGATCAAGTTGTAAAAACCTATGAGAAAGTAGCTGGTACAACTATTGCTCTAAATAAATCTGAAACATCTATTGCAGAAAGTGCAACAGAAACACTTGTAGCAACAGTTAATCCATCTGAGGTAGGAGTTCCTGCATGGGAATCTTCGGATGAAGCTATAGCTACAGTTAATGATGAAGGAAAAGTAACAGGTGTTGCCGAAGGTGAATGTGTAATCACCGCATCTGTTGCAGGAAAGAGCGCAACTTGCGCAGTAACCATTACTAAGTAATTATGGATAATAAAGATAGATTAATCAAAGGCGCTAAAGTTTTAGGACTTTTTGTATGGGCTTTAGCTGTTATCGCCACTTGCGCAGCTGTTTGGAACGCTGCAGCACCTGGAATTATCTGCGTTGCAGCAGGTATTACAATGTTAACTTCTGGATGGTCAATCTATAAAGAAGCTAAGAAACTTAAAGACTAAATAAGTATAAATGAAAAATCCCGGCTCTTTCGAGTCGGGATTTTTTTGTTTTACAGACTTGCTGCGACTCAATCTCCGGTTCCTCCAGAACCTGCGGTTGGGTCTCATTTCTTTATGCCTGCTTTTGATATTTGTAATCCAAATGCATTTGATGCATTGTTTGGATCTGTTACTCTAAATTCCATTAATAACGTATTAGGATCTGGTGTATCTACACCACCTACGCTTTCAACAGGATGTCTTAATCTAAAATAATTACCACTATCTAAAACATGTGCGAATCCGTCAGAAGCAATCTCTGTTGTTTGAGGATTCACAGTATGTGTATGATGAACAACTACTGGTGAATGATATGTTCAATCATATGCAATTTGTGATTGTGGAGGAATCGTTGAATCTTTACTTTGATAAATAGTTAAACGATAATTATCAATATCTGAAGGATTTCATCCGGTTCACATATCTCCAGTTAGTTCTAGTCTATATAAGCCTGGATTTAACGAGAAATGTTGAGTTGTGTCTAATTCAAAAGTAGCACCTGTATGAAGCGAATCACCTTGAGAGAAACTTTGTTGACCACTTGTTAAATAAGGTAGACTTTCAACATATCCGTTTTGTCTCCATGTTCCTGCAATCTGACCTGTATCGATGTTAATGGCATTTATAAATAAATGTGATGCAAAAGCCATTTCGTTTGCAAAGAATGTAACATTTTTATTCACAGTACCTTCAATTCTAATACCGATGAATTGTGGACTGACAGAATACAAATAGTCAGAAGATTGTCCTTGCTCAGGTTCTGCAATTCTGAATTGACCAAGACTCGTACTAAAATGAATACCTGGATCAGTAGTTGTGTATAAGAAATTAAATCCTAAAGGATTTTCTCAAACTTTAGTTACTGTATCAGAAGCGTCTGTTGTAAGAGGATCAGCCGTTATGATACATGCAGGAGTTCCTGTCTTATATAGAATCATATTATTACCTTGAGCGCGTATATATGAATCTGGATCTTCGTTTTCGGGTGTAGTAACCAATGTGTCAGTAGAAAGACCGTGAACATTAATTTGATTTGCATTGATTCGATCTGCTAATAGAAGTTTAGTTGCTACAAAATCCCAACCAACAGCTTGTGTAAAGTAACTATCAAGATGTCCACCAGAACCTGGATGAACGTTACCTACACCATATGTTGTCACTAAATCTGCAATTTCTGCATATGTTATAGATTGTGTACATCTATATAAACGATCAGCATTAGATGCAGCATTGGTTACATTAATACCTTCAGCCGCAGGAGGATATATTGCTATATCATAGAATGCATCGGATGCACCGTCTCCTGATAATCATCCTGACATTCCTTCTCCGTCCGGTGCTGTATATGATTCATTTCAGTTACGCATACGCATTTTAGGACCAATTGGACCACGTTGTCCAGTTTTACTGATAATTTCGTATGTAGTTTCAGTTATTGTTCCACTAGAATAAGTTGTAACTGTTTTTCTTCACAGATATGTATAGTTGTTAGGATTTGCTGGAATAGAAGAACTCCAACCTGGATCGGATTCAGAAGGATGGTTCGTTCCATCATTAGACCACATGTAAGAATAAACAATACTTACTATACCACGTCCATCGTTTCCGTCATTTCCATCTTGACCATCCTCACCTTCTATTTGTGTAACAGTTCAATCAGTTCAATGTCCATCTTCGAACGTACAAGTGGCCATTCATTTAGGATTGGTTACTGTGTCTCCTCATGTACCATGACCATGACTTGTACAATAACTTCTCCATGTTGCTTCATCTACACCCTCTGGATTAGTGTTATCAATGAAAGGATAATCTTTTCCAGAAATAACACCAGGTAGATATTCATCAAATTTAGGAAGAGGTGTTGTAAATGTATCGGAAGCAGAGTATTCTACATTAAAGTATTTACTATCTGCCATTAAAGCAGGACTTGATCAGTTAGGAGCGATAACTACAGTAGGATCTACTGATCCAAATTTAGAACTTGTCATCCATATCGGAGCTTTAGCCCTTGTAGATTCTGCACCATATTCTGTAGCTCCAGGGACTGTATCATACCAATGGATTAATTCTCCGTCAACTGTTTGATCACTAGGAAGTGGATTTATAACAGTACCTCCAGAAAGCGTCATGCTTCCTAAGTTCTTTGTACTTCTGCAGAAAGCGTAAGAAGTGAAAATAGGTGCACTTGTTACATAATATTTATTCCAAAGAACTGGAGTTGAGAATCATCCTCATGTACCAGTAGAACCGTCATATTTTCTAATAGATACAAATTCAAAAGGTTTGTTAACATCTACATCTTGAGGATCATCGGTTCAGTTTCTATTTCATCCTATATTGTTTGCATTCTCACCAGGAACTCACTTATCATGTTGATAAATATCAGTAAGCGCTTCTCTTGTGTAACCATGCCCAGCAGCTACTGTATAGAAAGCATTTGTGCAATCGTCTCCACAAGTTGGAGGTCATTTAGCAATATCGTTTAGATGATATTTTCCATTAGCATCTTGTGTAACTTCAGCATTGGTTGCTACACGGAAGATGTATTCAACTCCGTCTCCATCCATTCCATCTTCTCCTCACGATGCCCAAACTACCGGTCCAACAAAAGGACCCCATTTGCCAGTCTCTTTATTCTTTTTACGCTGGCACATTATCTCTACAGGATAATTGTCTGGATCTATAGAAGACGGTTGATCTGTTCAATCTGGAACATGTCCTGTAATAGGAACATCATCATCTCTATCTGGATCTGATGGAGGTGCTGGAATACTAGCCGGATCTTCGTCTCTGGCTAAAAGCATATAAATGAATTCGATATCGGTTCCATCTACACCGTTTCGTCCATCGTGTCCATCAACGCCATCTCTTGCAGAATTTATACACATTGGGTCCGATCAACTTCCTACTTGAGAGCCATTTTCTGCTAAGAACGTTCCAACAGACATTCAAGTATATCCACCAGAAACATGATTGTTGTTACAAGATCATCCAGCAGTATTTCCATTTGAAAGAATGGATTCAATTGTATATTGTGCGGATGGGTATTCTATTGTTCCTAATAGAACGTTGTTATCAACATCCCATTTACCACCAGTAGGAATATTAGGAGTGATTTCTGCTTCTGGAAGTTCCATACAAATAACAAACGTTCTTGTTACTTGTGGTTCATATACAGGTGGAGTTGGAGATTCTCCAGCAGCACCTAAAAGTACAGGTTCTGTCCAAGGAACATATACAGTGGATACACTAACTATTGTATAAGTCATTCATATTTTACCAGTAAGATTATCTGGAGTTCCTCATCCTTCTGGATAATCAGTAGGATCTGCTGGAGACATTGTTTTTACAGGAGTTTCTGGTTTTGTTTCAGATGCTTTAAAACATGGAATAAAAAGTACAGCATTATTTCCAGAAAGTCCTTTTATAGCTTCGGCATATTCTTCTGGAGATGTACACATATCAATGTTACCTCCCATTTCGATTATACCATCTCTAATATCGTCAAATATTCGTTTTATTTCTTCAATCATAATTAATTATTATTAACTTCCGGAAATTCATTAAATCTATTCGGAAGAGCTTTGTTAAACGCGGAATTAGTTAAATCACCTTTTCCGTCTACACCTCTAACAATAAAATTAACATAGTTCTTTGTTTCTGGGTTTAGATCGTTAATCCAATCCCAGGTGTTATATACATCTACACCTTTACTTTGTTCTTTTTCTATAAAACTCTTAAGATTACCAATGCCCATATTATATGCTGCATATGTAAGCGCTATTCTAGATGGTTCATTGGCAAAACGTATAAGATCGTTATGATATAACTCATCAAAATGAAGATCTCTTGCTTCTTTGTTATCGTTATAATTTTCGATATTACCCTTAAGTCCATATTTAGTCTGCATCGCGTGCCAAGTACGAGGTACAAATTGATACGCCCCTCTGGCTCCAGCTGGGGAAACCTTTCCTCTTTTAAAGCGAGTTTCAGCATATTGTTGTCTTGCTTCCATTTCTTCTAAGCTAAAAGGAACAGGTATAAAATTATCTCCTTCTCAGTGTCCAGCCATCATTCCTGGTTTGTAATATTTAGATTCTATAGAGAATGTCTCATGACCAGGAAGCTTATAAGTATCTGGAAGATGTATGTCTGGAGTTATTACATCATATTGATGTTGTTTAGACTCTATTTCGTCAAAGTATCCTCTATAATCATAATGATGTTCAGGAGCATCAGGATTTGGATTACTGCCTGTTATTTTAGAATAATATTGATATCATTTATCAAACGCATCTGTATCAAGAAAAGGATTCTTTGTTAAATTATATTTTGGCTTATACGGTTTTGGCGCACTTTGAACCAAATAAATATCACCTCCTTTTTGAAGCTTTGCTCCTTTTCTGGCAATAAGCGTTTCAAAGTTACGTAACGCTCACTGATCTGGACCTATATGTCAGTGCGCGCCAGTGGCTCCTGTTTTTGACATAACCTCTGGAGTAGTTTCATCTATGATTCCAAGTTTATGATCTCGCATAAATTGTTGAAGAGATTTGGAATCTTTAAGTTTCTTTCTCATCGATTCTCATGTTTCGCCTTGAGAGAAATTCGGAGTAATATCTAACGCATTGCCAAAAGCATGATGAGATTGATTTCCAGATTTAGTCATAGCTCCAGATCTAAGTCCAGAAGTAATTCTAATATTTATCCCCGCATCTGAAAATGCATCTATTACTTTTTGCATATTACCAACGTTATAGTTCCCTGAATTATCTATAATTCCTTTCACTATTTGTTGAGTAGGCTGAGGTACTTCTGTTATCGGCAATGGAGCTAATACAATCTCTTCCTTTGGCTTCTTTTTCCCACGAATAATCGGAATGTCTGAATCTTCGATTTGTGGTAATTTAAAAGTGTTTTGCGTTACATAAGGTGTAAATTGTATTTGTGCCATTTTCATTATATTTTAATTAATGTCATATATCTTATATTTCATTGTTAACAGGCCTTACGTCTATTTTTGCGGTATCATTCATGATTGCACGGATGATAGCCAATTCTAATTCTTTTTCGTAATTTTCCATATTGCTTATAGTTAACGCGCAAATATAATAAAAATATTTGATATTTCAAAATATAAATTATAAAAAATAAACCCAACCGTAAAACAACGGTCAGGTTTATTCCTCTCTCCGATAGATTTATATTAATATGTAATTTTATAACATATAAAGCTGTAATTAAATTTTTGCAAATATAGAATTTTAATTTTGAAAATCCAAATAAATTTTGTAAATTTGTAAATAAAATTAAAATATAATGCTTATGAAGTACACAAGTCCAAAAATTAATGAAATTACTGTTCTAGAACTAGAACGTGAGATCCTGGCGGCCTCTGTAATTGTAGATGAGAACTGATCTGTAGAGACTGTAGGACAAGAAGTAGAAGAAATACCTTTAGACGGATTTAATAGTAAATGAGAATAAGTTATGACACAAGAACAAGACAGATTATTAAGAGAAAATAATATTATGTTAAAACAAATTTTAGCGTCTTTACATGGTGCTACTGGGAGAGAATTTGTTGTAAATGTTTTGGCAAATTTAACAGCCGATGGATTACAAAATAAAAGCCAGCCTTGATAGGGCTGGCTTTTTGTGTTTTAACAATCTATTGTTTTGTTTTCGTTTTTTGGAAGTTTTTCGATTTCTTCAATTAGTTCTTTTCATCCCTGTTCAGTATTTGGTAATGGAAAGTTACAATTATTGTTTTGTTGCTCCATATGTTAATCCTATTATTGGTGCTGCATAATATGCGCCTGTTAGTGCATCTCATATCTTTTTGGGTTCTTGTTTTCATTTAAATTTGTCAAGTAAAGGGCCTTTAAAAGAATCATTTTCTATAATTTCTTCAAATATTTTAGTTGCTGCCTTTTCTTCAGGATAAGGTTGGCCTAATGTTAGATTAGCCCTTCTTCCAGTTTCTAATAAATTTGTCGCCGCTTCTCCTGGCGTTCCTATATAATCGTTGTATGGTTTTGTAGGATCTATAATATCATCTGTAAGTTTCTGATAAAAATTATCAGTGCTTCTTAATGCATTATACTCTTTTGGAGATTGTGTAGGATGTCAAGGCGCTTCTCCAAAATTACCACGATGTAAATGTTCGTGCATAGACACCTCTTGTATATCTCCTATTCCTGTTAAAATCATTTCATCAGAATTGGGTTTGTATCTTCCAAAGACTCCTTGTAAAGCAAGGTCGCGATTCAAATAAAACCCACCATAGCCATTACGTTGCAATCATAGATCTGGCCTTTGTCTCACCATTGGTTTATTTATTCTTGAAACTGCATCTTTATTTTCAACAAATTCATATCCTAATGATTCAGCAAGTTGTTTATTTTTTAAATCTGTCAATTTTTTTATATCTGATGAAAAGAAATCTGATGCAAGTTTTCTACCTTCAAGAAAATCATCAAAAATTAACTCATCTTGCTCAAGTATGGGCAGTCCAGTATATTTTGAATCTACTTGTGCTCCAAGTCTTCTTCCAATTAAATTTTTTACAGTACCTTCTGGAATTAACATTGATAATAATGCTTGTTGTGTGTTTCCATTTCTTATTCCTTCTACTATTCCATTGGCCATAGATGGGGCTAATGCTTTTACAACAATGTTTCCAGGTTGTGCTCACGTTAAAGCTAAATCTAATCCAGGATGTTCATCTTTTAATGGATCTTCATATGGGATACCTGTTTCAGGATCTCTTTTTAATCCATTATTTTGAGTCAGAAGACTTTTTGTTACGTTATCGAAAAGTCTTTGTGTTTTTCTATCTTGATGTTTTTGTTTTATATTAGTAAATATATTTCCCATATTATATTTTAATTTAATTATTTTCGCAAATATAAACATTTAAAATGAGAAATGCAAATAAAAATGAGAAAATCGGAAATTTAAAAATGTAGAGGTTATGGGCGGGAATAGACACACTATTTAGAAGCGCCCCCGCCATTCGCGTTTGGAAAACTGAATTTATTTTGCCCAATTTTCCAGGAGATTTCAGAAATGGTACCTAATTCCAATTAAGACAATACCTATACCAAAATCTATTATCTTATGCGCAAAGGATACAAACTACTCTCTGCCGACCATGCCACAGCGGTTATGGTCGCTGACGCAATTATTAAATTGCGAAAGATTCGGGTTTTTCCTAAAAAACCCAATTCTGAATTATTCAAGGCTTTTGCTGACGGCATCGGTACGCAAGCGGAAGCAAATCGCATTGTCGATTTCTTGATTGCTGACCGTGTTATCATCAAGGACGGTACTCGTTTCAAATGGAACGGGGACATCAATGTGTGGGACGACAGTGACCGCAGACGCTCTTATGTTCTTGCAATGCTTTTGCATAGCGACGATACAAAGAAACCTGTTCTCTGTGAGAAGAAGAGCAACAAACCTGCAAAAGAACTTTTCAAACAATCCAAGCCAATAAACCGATTTGTCCGTCCTGAAAATTGGACAGATGAAGAAATTGAGGATGAAATTACCAAACTTACTCAACTTCTGACCTCTCGTCGACAGAAGAGAGAACAAGTCCAAGCCATTCTCAACGCTACTGGAATGTCAAGAGAACAGATTATCGAAATTCTTAAATAATATGCCAAAATATTTAAATCCTAATGACCCAAAAGCATCTTCAAGTTTTTGTGGATTAATCACAACGGCAGCAGCCGTATTTGCATATCGTCTTGGACTTGGGGGAATGTACAGTTCTACTGAACATTTCGATGAGATTCACGAACATATTACCGCACTTATGCATCTAATCGATGGATATGAAGCGACAGATATTAAATTATAAAACTCTCTCGGAGAGTTTTATTTTTTCTTATACAATTAAGACATAACAAGTATGCAAGTTTAATACATATATGTACAATCTTAAAGAAGGCGAGCGTATCCTGTCAGCACAGGAACTTGCCACGGTTAGCGCTAACGAAAGGCGCAGCAGTTTCTTTCCTATCAACACCACACTTGACTTCACTGGCGATGTCAAGTTCATCGGTTATCAGTCTTCCGCTGGCAGACAACTTGTCAAGTTCGGTGATATGAAGAAGAACGACCGAGAGACATCTATTCCAGCGTCTATGCTGATGCGTGTTCCGTTCCAGAACGCAGATGCCATTGCCAAGACCGACTTTCAGAAGCAACTCAATGCGTGTGAGAACGCGAGCGACCTCTGGAATCTCATCAAAGGCAAGGTGCTGAAAGTTGTGGAAATCGTTACAGTTTCCGAAGTTCCCTATGGGAAAGAAACTGCCCAGGATGTCAAGTACTCTGTGTTTGACCTTGCCTAATTTCAGTGTGGGAGAAATCCCACACTTTTTATTTTTATTCCAATTAAGACTGAACAACTAATTAAGACTGAACAACTATGTAGTGAGTAGTAAAACCCATAAATGTGATTATAACCTTTTATATTTTAAAATATGATTCCTTTTGATGAAAAAACAATGCCCGTTCTTCCGGGTGAGAGCGCAGGTCGTACGGCGGTTGTCCTCACTGAGGCTCAGCTCAATTCTGTAGAGATGCGCAACAATGTAACGCTTCTGCCGAAGGGTGCCATCATCGAGTTTATGGATAAACTCGTTGTCAAAGCACAGAAGCGTCGTATTACGGACGCCGACGATGCTCCGAAGAATTACAGCATTCTGTGTGCTGTGAACGGCAAGCCTCGTTTCATTGGTCTTGGTACTTTCACTCGTCGTGATTTTAACAAGTCCGATCGTCCGTTCATTTCTCCGATCTCCAAGGATGTTCCTGAGAACAGCAATGTTGTAGAGTTCTACAACGCCTTCAAGAACAAGAAGCTCGTCGTCGCTGATCGTGTCAGTATTATGACCAACGATTTCGATGATGACGGTAATCGTCTGGAGACTCAAAGTGCATCCGAGTATCCTGTGATTGATTATGCTAACTAGCATTACGCTAAAAGGCATATCAACGCATCCTTATTGACTTGAAACTAATGTGGGTGAGATTTATCTCACCCATGAAGTTCAAGTTGGATTAGAAGGATATTGAGTCCTGAAGTTCGTATGTGTATCCAATAATTGGAATGCATATAGTGTATTAAACTTCATCGATAGTTCTACTGAAAAGTAGGACTGTCTCTAATGTAGCCAAAGTTGGTCACAAGCCCATAATACAGAGTGGAGACAATTATAGAAAATGCTATTCAATTAATGCAAGAATCTTTTAAGAAAAAAGATTGGAATAGTGTTTATAATCTTGCAGACAGAATCAAAAATTCCTCTTTGAAACTTATTGAGGATGAGATGTATAAAGGTGTAGATTCACCGTATGAATAACTTTTTATATAAGAATATTTATAAGTAAAAGGCACTTGTGGCTGTGCTATATTCCGGTGATGCCTATTCCGGATAAACTCCCATATGTAACAACCTCTACGTGGTTTGGGAGACAAGTACTCTTCGGAGGAAACTAATGTTACACGGCTGGTCTCTAGTCGTTAGAATAAACTCGTGAGAGGATAAAGTGCTAGACTGCATAAGTTCTAGTGCGCTATCGTAAGGTAGTTCATAAGAAGACCAAAATGTGTTAAGTATCTCTTTGGATTAGGCTCGGGCAGAGTTGAAAGAAGGATACGCTGGGATTGACCGTCCTGGCTTGGTAGGTAACTACGACACACACATTTGCTTTGATACCAAAAAGACTTGCCGGTCTTATAGTGTCATTGATGAAAGCTATTAAACCTAGAGTGTGGCAACTCCCATGATGCCAATCGTGGATTCCAGAAATGGTAGGTTCGTATTAGTTAGTAGAGTGAAAGCCGTGGCAGGCAAGTAACAGGAGCAAGTTGATGGGTAAACTACTCAAAAGGTAGCATTCCATTCAAGCATAACCACTTGCTCTATTTGGTCGGCATTTATCAAGCTTTACCTTTTAAGTAAAATACTAGTAAATCGCAAAAAGTGTTATGCACACTTGAAGACAACAGAGTTATCCTTCTGAGATATGAAGGCGTCACACGTCCGCAAGACAAGTGATGAGGTGAAAGGAGTAACTAAGTTCTAGTGGGAGGCATCTCATTAACCCGGCAGGGAGTTCTAGTGAAACGAGCGATAGGCTAAAGTCGCGGTATCTTATATATTCAAGTGTAGTGGTTGCGGAACCTAGAATCCGTCTCTGTGGCGTCTACCTCAAAAAGGTGTGTTCTAGTATCGTAAAGATATGAAAATGACGTTCGAGTTGGTCATGACTCAGCCAGCCCAAATAACAAATCCCATAAAGAGTGAAATCAATATGGGGTTCCATAAGTTGTGTATCAACCCTTCCGACAGCTACAATAGGAGACGTCCCACGATAAGCTACTAAAGGTGTCGGATTAAAAACATACACCAATCGGATATATCCCAAGTTTGTATGTTCTTGGGATCCTTGAACGTTCCTTTTTTGACATATAAAAACACATACTTTCGTTGAGAAGTCCATTTCTTTGCGTGATGTTTCTTCTAGTTTTATGTGTTCTAGAGCAATCCCATCTTGTCGTGAGATTAGATGGGTTAATTTTGAAAAATAAACAATAGTTTCTAATGCCGTAGACGCAGATAACTCGAGCTCTACTGAAGAGGGTTAGAAACTATTGTTTCCTATAAAACAGCGATTACTGTGGGTAGCATGACATAGAAGGAGTAGTGTCCGGAGTCATGTCCATAGGTGCCAAAACCAGTCTAGGTTTCACTAACCTGAATTTCCTGGATAATCACACTGCGCAAGTGGACCGCTGTTTTACCATATATGCTGGCGTCATCTAAATGGAATAGGATGTCTATCTCTCCGGTAGTAATGGTAGTTCGAGCCTGCCCGTCAGTACAAGGTTTTATTGTTAAGTGTTAGTTGTGTTACAAATAAACCCACAGCCTCTGATTGGGGTTGTGGGTTTATTTTTTCTTAGGATTTATCTAAATAATTTCATACAAATTCTTTAGGTTCTTCTTTAGAGTACAATCTATCCATAACAAAACATAGTCCAAGACACAAGTTTTCATATTTTCTTGAAACACTTGCAATATTTTCTTTTTCTTCATCTGGAGAATTGTCGTATAAACATTTTAGTGCTCGTACAATTATTTCATATTCTTCCATGAGCACATTATCTAAGATTTGATTTGTATCAACATCTTTAAAAGCTGAATCTAATTCATTTCATTTAGTTTTTGTCATTTTACTCATTTCAAAAATTATTTAATTCGATTTTTGTTTTATCTTCATCATCTGATGATTCTATCTCTTTAACTGGAACGATTTCAAATGTTGCTTTAATTGCTGAATCTTTAAGTAACTCTTTTCTTTTATCTCTTGTTCCTTTTCAAAATACAAATGGATTGATTTTGAATTCTCCCTTTTCTCCAGAAATCATTTTTGAGTTCTTAAGTGATGTTAAACAATTTGATAATGTTTGAGGTGCAATTTTTAATTTGTCACACATTTCTTTTCTTGTTTTTGTTGTAAGCATCACTATGCCAGTATCTCATTGTGCATGTTCACACATTCACATTAATACTAATTTGGCGGTTTCTGGTTTTAAATTATACCACGGTGTTAAGAAATCAATAAATGTCATTATAAAATGTTCCGTGGATTTAACAGGAATATAACCTTCTTTATAAGTGGTCACTTCCATTACTTCACCAGTACTTTGATCTATGTACTCAGTGTCTCTTTGATAAAAAGTTCTTTTTCCCATAATTTGATTTATTTTTTATTTTTACACAGTACAAATATACAAAATTATTTGTAAATATCCAAAAAAATGTACAAAAATTTAGATATTTTTTAAAATTTACAAATTTTTTTGAATTATTATACTTTGTACAAATATTTACTTCAAATTTTGTAGGAATATACTTCCCACATGTAAAACCCTACCTCCCACATGTAAAGAGTACATATATACGGTAAGTGAAGGTAATGAATTTTATAAAAAATATTGGACTAGTGATAGCATAGTCCTTATAAAAGATTCAAAATTTAGTATGCCTTATATATAATATATATACATAAATTTTAATCAAAAATCCAATTCATTTAAACGCAGCTAACAATGCGAATTAAATCGCCTTTCCAGCAGTTTCTCAAAGACTCTGGGCAGAAATGTACGAAACGGATGTTAGTTATGGGTCTACCATACGTTGAATCTGGTTCTCGTACGAACAAAACATCTAAAACCACAGGTAATTCTAAAATTCCTAACAAATTTTAGCAAAAATGAAACATCGGTACATTTCAATTAAGCGTCGCATTAAGGTTGTCGACGAAGAAGGAAAGGAGCGTCTGGAAGGCAGGAGATTCACGGTTCGCATCAACAATACAATTCCTCCTACTCATAGACTGTGTGAGGGGAATTTCAGACCGTAGATGAGATTTTGAAAAATTTGTAAGTGGAGCGGAGAGGGGCTGTAGTCTTGTACCTCGCTTATCCACATCATTTTTCATCATTCTCAAAATCTCCGGCACGCGTCTTATATGTA
>Ga0310690_10007937_pt1 | contig 13566 bp, 9 predicted proteins | sample AusTroGonzalo_MG_2_FD_207661 | JGI IMG/M metagenome (GOLD analysis project Ga0310690, IMG submission 207661) | Bovine rumen microbial communities from tropical cattle in Woodstock, Queensland, Australia - Gonzalo_04 (v2) (version 2) | ecosystem: Host-associated > Mammals > Digestive system >... | reverse complement strand
TGCCGGGAAAACAGCGTGGAGCCCATCGTGACCATGCATCATTTTACTTCCCCTGTCTGGCTGATCCGCAAGGGCGGCTGGGAAGCGGAAAGCACCGTTTCCGACTTTGCCCGATACTGCGCTTTTGTCGTGAAGGAGCTGGGCGAATACCTGCACTATATGGTCACCATCAACGAGGCCAACATGGGCTTGCAGGTGGCGGCGATCATGGAGCGCTACAAGAAGCAGATGATGGCCTCCGCCAAAACCAACGTGGAGGGCACCGCCCAGGTGGGCATGAACTTCAACGCCATGATGCAGCGCATGGCTGCCCAGAAAGCGGAATACGCGGAGATTTTCGGCACCCCCGATCCCCAGTATTTCGTTTCCGCCCGCACGCCGGAAGGGGACAAGCTGGTCATGCGCGCCCATCAGGCGGCGAAAGCGGCCATGAAACAAATCAAGCCCGACCTGAAAATCGGTCTGTCCTTATCCCTGCACGATGTACAGTGCATTACCGGCGGCGAAGAAAAAGCCGCCGCTGAATGGAACGAGGAGTTCTCCCACTATCTGCCCTACATCCAGGACGACGACTTCTTTGGCCTGCAAAACTACACCCGTTCGGTCTATGGCCCCGAGGGCATCCAGGCTGCCCCGGCTGGCACAAAGCTGACCCAGATGGATTACGAATACTATCCGGTCGCCCTGGAGCATGTGATCCGCCGGGTACACAAGGAATTGCCCCTTCCCATCATCGTCACCGAAAACGGTATCGCCACCAGCGACGACGCTGACCGCTGCGCCTTTATCCGTTCGGCACTGGAAGGCGTGGAGAACTGTATCAAAGACGGCATCGACGTGTGGGGCTACTGCTATTGGAGCCTGCTGGACAACTTCGAGTGGCAGAAGGGCTTTTCCATGACCTTCGGCCTTGTCGCCGTGGACCGTGCTACCCAAGAGAGAAAACCCAAGGAAAGCCTGTCCGTTTTGGGCAAATGCCTTTCTGATCAAAAGTGAGCCGTTCAATCTGCGTATTTAAAGGAGGATCGCCATGGAAAAGTATCAGAATCCCAGCCTTTCCCCCGCGGAGCGGGCCGAAGACCTGCTTTCCCGTATGACCACACGCGAAAAAATAGCCCAGCTGGGCGGCATCATGCCCTTCAAGAATATTCCGGGGATTGACGAGCGCCTGGCCGGCTTCCTCAAGGACGGCATTGGTCAGCTCAGCACCCTGGATTTCCGCAACCGAGAAACCGCGGCTGAGGCCGCGGCATGGCAGCGCCACCTGCAGGAGATGGTCATTTCTCACAGCCGGTTCGGCATCCCCGCCGTGTTCCACATGGAAGGGCTTTGCGGCCCCCTCATCGAGGGCGGCGTCAGCTTCCCCTCCGGCATCGCCCGGGGTTCCTCCTTCCATCCTGAAACGGAAAAAGAGATCGGCGATATCACCGCCCGGCAGGAGCTTGCCTGCGGCATCACCCAGGTGCTGGCTCCGGTGCTGGATATTTCCCGCGACCCCCGCATGGGCCGCTACTGCGAGCCCTACAGCGAGGACGGCACCCTGGCCGCCGCCCTGGGTACGGAGTATACGAAGGGCATCCAAAACGCGGAGGTGGACGGACGGAAGGCCGAAGCCGCCGCCAAGCATTTTCTGGGCTTCCATGCCTCCCAGGGCGGCATCCACGGTACCAACACAGAATTGGGCGATCCCATCCTGCGGGAGCAGTTCGGCAAGCCCTTCCAGGCCGCCATCCGGGAAGCGAACCTCCGTGGCGTGATGCCCTGCTACGATTCCATCAACGGTCTGCCTGTCCACGCCTCCAAACATCTGCTCACCGGATTGCTCCGGGACGAAATGGGCCTGGATGGCGTCACCGTCTCCGACTACGGCGGAGCGGAAAATGCCCACGATCCGGATCACCTGTGTGAAACCCTGGAGGATGCGGGCTATATGTGCATGGACGCCGGACTGGACGTAGATTTGCCCATGCCCTACGCCTTCAACGCAAAGTTGGCGGATCAGTTTGAAAACGGCGAACGGGACATGGAAGTGCTGAACCGGGCCTGCCGCCGGGTGCTGGAAGCCAAGTTCCGCATGAGATTGTTTGAGCATCCCTTCGCCTTGCAGGAAGAAGCTCTCGAAAAAGAATACCGGATTGAACAGTCAAAGGAAGTCACCCTCCGTTCCGCGAGGGAATCCCTGGTACTGCTCAAAAACGACGGGGCGCTGCCGCTTTCCAAGTCCGTCAAAAAGATCGCCCTCATCGGCCCCCACGCGAAAAACGCCGCCTTCTTCTTCGGCGGTTACACCCACGTTTCCATGGTGGAGGCGGCCCGGGCCGCGGCCAACTCCATGGCCGGCACCGGCGGCGAGCGTTCCACGGACGGGAAGGAAATGAAGCGCATCCCCGACACCAACGTCCAAAGCGACGACAGTCCGGAATTTGCCTCCATCCTGCCCTGGCTGAAACCTGGCATCCATAATTTGTATGAAGAACTGACCACCCGCCTGCCGGATACTGAAATCCTCACCGCCAAGGGCTATGAGATTTTCGGCGCAGATGAAGCTCATTTTGAAGAAGCCCTGGCCCTGATCGAAAATGCTGACCTGGTGCTTTTGACCCTGGGCGGCAAGAACGGCTCCGGCTCCGTCGCTACCATGGGCGAGGGCGTGGACGGTACGGACATCAACCTGCCCGCCGGTCAGGACGCCTTCATCCGCAAGGCTGCGAAGCTGGGCAAGCCCATGGTTGGCATCCATCTGGACGGACGGCCCATTTCCAGTGACACGGCGGACGAATACCTCAATGCCATCCTGGAATGCTGGAGCCCGTCGGAATGTGGGGCCCAGGCCATTGTGGACGCGCTGACCGGGGAAATCAATCCCTCCGGCAAGCTGCCCGTCACCGTGGCCCGCAGCGCCGGACAGCTGCCCATCTGGTACAACCATTACAACGGCTCCCAGTGGCACCAGGGCAAGAGCATCGGCTTCCAGGATTATGTGGACATGCCCCACACCCCCCGCTATCCCTTCGGCTACGGGCTGTCTTATACGACTTTTGAGTATTCCAATTTGAAACTGGACAGCAAGGAAATCGCCTCGGACGGCAAGGTGATCATTTCCACTGAAGTCAAAAACACTGGTAAGGTTTTCGGCACAGAAATTGTTCAGCTTTATGTCAGCGACGAATACGCCAGCCGCATCCGTCCGGTGCAGGAATTGGCGGGCTTCGTAAGGGTCACGCTGAACCCCGGCGAAACCAAAACCATTTCCTTTACCCTCTGCGCTTCTCAGCTTGCTTTCTACCTGGCTCCCCATCAATGGCTGGTCGAAAAGGGCAAGGTAGAAGTATGTATCGGCGCGTCCTCCGAGGATATCCACCTGAAAGATACCATACAAATCACGGATTCAATCGTCATCGACGGCAAAGACCGCGCCTTGTGGGCGAAAGCAAATATTCAGTAAAGGAGCGTCGAACCATGAAACAGTATGAAATGATGGAGCTGTCCTTCCCCTGCAACCCTCCGGAAACCAATTGGGCCGACGTGCGCCCCGTGGCGGTGTTCACTCATGACGGGAAAGAAACCAAAATCGAAGGCTTCTATGCCGGGAACGGCCAGTGCAAGGTGCGCTTCCTGCCGATGGACGCGGGGCATTACGACTGGAAAATGGGCGACGAAACCGGCTCCTTTGACGCTGAACCGGCGACCACTCACGGCCCCGTCCACGCCGACGGCACCGCCTTCCGCTATGCCGACGGCACCCTGTTCCATCCCTTCGGCACCACCGTCTACGCCCTGATCTCCCAGGACGACGCCCTGATCGAGCAGACCATGCAGACCCTGGAAAAAGCCCCCTTCAACAAAATCCGCATGTGCGTGTTCCCCAAGCACTACGATTTCAACCACAACGAACCCACGTATTACGCCTTTGAAAAGAACGAGAACGGCTCCTGGGATCCTTCCCGCCCGGTTCTCGCTTTCTGGGACGCCCTGGACAAGCACATCCAACGGCTGGGCAGCATGGGTATCCAGATCGACCTGATCCTGTTTCATCCCTACGACCGCTGGGGCTTTGACGGCATGGGCGCGGAGAAGGATATGATCTATCTGGATTACCTGCTGCGCCGCCTCAGCGCCTGGCCTCACATCTGGTGGAGCCTGGCCAACGAGTATGAATTGTGCAAGCGTACCCAGGAGGACTGGGACAACATCGAGCGGTTCATTGCTGAAAGCGACCCCTATCATCACCTGCTGTCCTGCCATAACATTTTTCATATCTGGGACGCCCGCCGCCCCCTGACCACCCATTCCTCCATCCAGAGCAAGAGCTTCTACCTGCTCAAAGAGATCATGGACAAGACCCAGAAGCCCGTGGTGCTGGACGAGTGCTGCTACGAAGGCAATCTGGAGCACTTCTGGGGCTGCATCACCGCCCAGGAAATGGCCGCCCGCTTCTGGCGCTGCGTCTCCACCGGCGCTTACTGCACCCACGGCGAAACCTTCTATTCTGACGATGACATCCTCTGGTGGGCCAGGGGCGGCAGGCTCAAGGGTGAAAGCCCCGCCCGCATCGCCTTCTGCCGGGAGATCATCGAATCCCTGCCCGGCCATCTGGAGGGCGAACCCACCTTCATGACCCGGCTTTTGCCCTTGTTGACCATGACAGAGGAACAGCGGGAAGATGCCCTCCGCAGAGCCGATGAAAAGGGAGCGGGCTTCATTATCCGCGCTTTCCTGAATGCAGGGGAATACACCCGGGACTTTGCTTACGCTGAATACGCCTGGTATGGTCACATCGGCGACGACGTGATCCTGCATTATTACGATAACCGTCCCATCGGCAAGGAAACCCTGCGTCTGCCAGAGAATAAAACCTACCGCATCGAACTCATCGACACCTGGAACATGACCCGGGAAACCATCGCCACCGGCGCAAGCGGGAATTATGTAGTTGAACTGCCCAGCCGGGAATGGATGGCGATCCTGGCCACCGCCGAGTAAGCAAGAAGAGAAGGAGGAGACACGATGGCAGCGCATATCAAGCTTGGTTATGCCCCCACCCGCCGGGCCATTTTCAGCGCCCCGGCCGCCCTTGAATACAGGAAATTGACCGCCAACCGGCTGCAGGAACTGAACATCGACTTTGTGGACATCGACGACGTGAACGACGAGGGTCTGCTCTTTGACGACGCGGGGCTGGAAAAAATCATCGAAAAGTTCCAGCGGGAAAAGGTGGACGGCCTGTTCATTCCCCACGCCAATTTCGGTACGGAATATGAGTGTGCACGGCTGGCGAAGGCCCTGAACGTGCCCGTGCTGCTGTGGGGTCCTCGGGACGAGCGGCCTGACGATAAGGGTATGCGTCTGCGGGATTCCCAGTGCGGCCTGTTCGCCACCGGCAAGGTGTTGCGCCGCTTCCGCGTGCCCTTCACCTACATGAACAACTGCAACCTGGAAGATCCGGAGTTTGAACGGGGCATCAAGGATTTCCTGGCCGTGTGCAACGTGGTGAAGGTGTTCCGTCATACTCGGATTTTGCAGATCGGCCCCCGTCCCTTCGACTTCTGGTCTACCATGTGCAACGAAGGCGAGCTGCTGGAGAAATTCAATATCCAGCTGGCCCCCATTCCGCTTCCCGAGCTTTACGCCGAAATGAAGAAGTGGCGGACGGAAAAGACCGAGGTGGAAAAAGTCGTTTCCTACTGCAAGAAAAACATGACCTGCAACATCGAGGACAATTACCTCCATAACGTGGCCGAGTTGAAGGCCGCAATGAAGTCCCTGGCGGAAAAATATGGCTGCAATGCCATTGCCATTCAGTGCTGGAATGCTTTGCAGGACGAAATCCACATCATGCCATGCGCCGCTAACGCGCTGCTGAACGAAGAGGGCATCCCGGTGGTTTGCGAAACGGACATTCATGGGGCCATATCTCAGCTGATCGCCGAAGCCGCTTCCATGAACGAGCACCGGGTCATGTTCTCCGACTGGACCGTGCGTCACCCTGACAACGACAACGGCGAACTGCTGCAGCACTGCGGCCCCTGGCCCATTTCCGTGGCCAAAGAAAAGCCCACCATCTGCGTGCCCGTGGCCTTCCCGGAGAACGGCGCGGTATCTGCCGAGGCCAAGCATGGCCCCATGAGTCTGGTGCGCTTTGACGGCGACGAGGGCGAGTATTCCATCCTGCTGGGCCACGCCCGGGGTATCGACGGCCCCTGGACCCGGGGCACCTATGTGTGGGTGGAGGTCAATAATTTGAAGCGCCTGGAAGCCAAGGTCGTGGAAGGCCCCTACATCCATCATGTGGCAGCCATTCACGGCGACGTGGTGCCCATCGTGTACGAAGCCTGCAAGTATATCGGCGTGAAGCCCGACCTGTACGATCCCATCGAAGAAAAGGTAAAGGCGTATCTCCACGGTGAAGACGTGGTATTCGACGAAGTGTGAAAAGGAGGTACCGACTATGAACGCGTTGGCTGTAAAAGCCTATGATCTCCGTCAGGACGTGCTGGACATTATCGTGAACGGCGGAGGCGGTCACATCGGCGGCGACATGAGCAGCGTAGAAATCATGATGACCATTTATGACCGCATGAACGTGAGCCCTGAAACGCAAAATGATCCCGACCGGGATCGGTTCGTGCTCAGCAAGGGTCATTGCGTGGAAACCCTGTACGCCGTGCTGGCGGATAAAGGCTTCATCGACATCAACGATGTGAAAGCCAATTTCTCCAAGTTCGGCTCCGAGTACATCGGCCATCCCCACAACACCATCCCCGGCATCGAAATGAACTCCGGCTCCCTGGGACATGGCCTGCCTGTTTCCGTGGGCATGGCATTGGCTGGCAAGATGGACAAGCGGGATTACCGCGTTTACACCGTCATGGGCGACGGCGAATTGGCTGAAGGGTCTGTCTGGGAAGGTGCCATGGCCGGCGGACACTACAAGCTGGATAACCTCTGTGCCGTGGTGGACCGGAACCATCTCCAAATCTCCGGCAACACCGAGGACGTCATGAAGGATGGCGACCTGCACGGCCGCTTTGCCGCCTTCGGCTGGCATGTGATTGACGTGCAGGATGGCAACGACGTGGACCAGCTGAACGCCGCCTTCGACGAAGCGGAAAAGACGAAAGGCCAGCCCACGGTCATCATCGCCAACACCGTCAAGGGCAAGGGCGCGTCCATCATGGAAAACAAGGCAAGCTGGCATCATCATCTGCCGAACGCCGAGGAATACGCCCAGATCAGCAAAGAACTGAAGGAACGGAAGGAGGCTATGCTCCATGAATAAGATCGCCAACCGCGCCGTGATGTGCGAAGTGCTCAAAGAAGCGGCAGCAAAGGATAAAGATGTGGTCGTGCTCTGCAGCGACAGCCGGGGCAGCGCATCCCTCACCTCCTTTGCCGACACCTATCCCGAGCAGTTTGTGGAAGTGGGCATTGCGGAACAGAACCTAGTTTCCATCGCCGCGGGCCTTGCTTCCTGCGGCAAGAAGCCCTACGCGGCCTCTCCCGCCTCCTTCATCACCACCCGCAGCTATGAGCAGTGCAAGGTGGATTGCGCCTATTCCAACACCAACGTGAAGCTGATCGGTATTTCCGGCGGCGTCAGTTACGGGGCGCTGGGCATGACTCACCACTCCGCCCAGGATATTGCCGCCATGAGCGCCATTCCGGGGATGCGGGTGTACCTGCCCAGCGACCGGCACCAGACCCGGAAGCTGTTTGAAGCGCTGCTGCAGGACGATCACACCGCCTACATCCGCCTGGGCCGGAACCCGGTGGAAGACGTCTATGAAGAAGGAAACGTGCCCTTTGAAATGGACAAGGCTACCGTGCTTTCAGAGGGAACCGACGTGCTGCTGGTGGCCTGCGGCGAAATGGTGAAGCCCATCCAGGACGCAGCGAAGCTGCTGAACGATGTGGGCATTTCCACCGCCGCCCTGGACATGTACTGCGTAAAGCCCCTGGACAAGGAAGGGCTGCTCAAAGCCGCGAAGGGCAAGAAGCTGGTCGTCACCGTGGAGGAGCACGCGCCCTTCGGCGGCCTGGGCTCCATGGTAGCCCAGGTGATCTCGGCTAATGATCCCAAGAAAGTCATCTGCCTGGCCCTGCCAGACAGCCCCGTGATCACGGGCAACTCCAAGCAGGTATTTGACCACTACGGGCTGAACGCAGAAGGTATCGCCAAGACCGTTACCGAAGCGCTCAAGGGGTGAACGCCATGAAATACGTTCTTTCCGTGGATCAGAGCACCCAAGGCACCAAAGCGTTGCTCTTTGATGAACAGGGCGTCCTGCTGAACCGCGCTGATTTGCCCCATCGGCAAATCATCAACGACGCTGGCTGGGTGTCCCACGATCCCGAGGAAATCTATCAAAACCTGCTGAAAACCGTAAAAATGGTGACGGAAAAGGCGAATGTTTCGCCGGATGAAATCGCCTGCATGGGGATCAGCAACCAGCGGGAAACCAGTGTGGCCTGGGATAAAACCACCGGCAAGCCCATCTGTGATGCTATCGTGTGGCAGTGTGCAAGAGCCGTGGACGTGTGCAAAGATGTGGAAAAAACCGGTATCGGCGACACCGTGCGGGAGCGCACCGGCATCCCCATCTCGCCTTACTTCCCAGCCTCCAAATTTGCCTGGTTTTTGCGCAATGTACCGGAAGCCAAAACGCTGGCCGACAAGCATCAATTGTGCCTTGGCACGATTGACGCCTGGCTGGTGTACAAGCTGACAGGGGCGTATCGGACGGATTATTCCAACGCTTCGCGCACCCAGCTGTTCAACATCCACACCCTGTTCTGGGACGCGGACGTCTGCGCGGCCTTCGGCATTGACCCGAATGACCTGCCGGAAGTGACCGACTCCGACGCAGTATTTGGCGAAACCGATCTGGGTGGTATGCTGAAACAAACCATCCCGGTCTGTGGTGTGCTGGGGGATTCCCACGCAGCGCTGTTCGGCCAAGGCTGCCTCAACAAGGGCATGACCAAGGCCACCTACGGCACGGGCTCCTCCATCATGATGAACATTGGGCCGGAGGCGGTGGCGTCCCAAAACGGCCTGGTCACCTCCCTGGCCTGGAAGCGCCGGGGGCAAGTGAACTACGTGCTGGAAGGCAACCTGAACTACACCGGCGCAGTGATCTCCTGGCTCAAAAACGACGTGGGCCTGATTGCCTCTGCCGGCGAAACGGAAGCCATGGCCCTGGCCGCCAACCCCGCGGACACCGCCATGCTGGTGCCCGCTTTCACCGGCCTGGGCGCACCCTATTGGATGGGCGACGCCAAAGCCCTGCTCTGCGGCATGACCCGGCTGACCGGCAAAAACGAGATCGTCCGCGCCGCCCTGGACTGCATCGCCCTCCAGGTGCGGGACGTGGTGGCCGCCATGGAAAAGGACTGCGGCGCGAAGGTGCCCGTCTTGCGCGTGGATGGCGGCCCCACGAGGAATAATTACCTCATGCAGTTCCAAAGCGATATGCTGAACGCCATGGTTTCCTGCCCCGACGCCGAGGAGCTTTCTGGCATCGGCGCGGCCTATATGGCTGGTCAGTCCGCGGGCATTTTCACGGATGACGTATTTCAGAATCTGACTTACCGGAATTATGCCCCCACGATGCCCACTCAACAATGGGAAGGCAAACTGGATTCCTGGCGGCAGGCAATCCGGATGATTTCCATAAGATAAACGGCGGGAGGATCAAACCATGAGGAGGACGATGGATTTTAACCGAGGTTGGGCATTCATCAAACAGGATGAGCGCTCCATGGTCGATTTGCCCCATACCTGGAACGCCGTGGACGGACAGGACGGCGGCAACGATTATTTCCGCGGCGTATGCATATACGAAAAGCATTTCTCTGCGCCAGAATTGACGGGCGGACAGCGTTGCTTCATCGAATTTGAAGGGGCCGCCATGACCGCGGAGGTTACGCTGAACGGGGTCGCGCTGACGCGGCACGAGGGCGGCTATTCCGCCTTCCGGTGCGACCTGACGAACTGCCTGCAGGTGGAGAACGTGCTCACGGTTCGCGTGGACAACAGTGCCAACGACCGGGTGTATCCCCAGACGGCGGACTTCACCTTTTACGGCGGCATCTACCGCCCAGTGAAGCTGATCATCGTGCCGGAGGAGCATTTTGAACTGGTGAAGGACGGCACCCCCGGCATCAAGGTGACGCCCATGGTTGATCTGAGAAAGAAGTCGGCACGCGTCACTGTGGAAACCTGGCAGAATGCTGACACCGTCGTCCTGTCTGTCAACGGGGAAACAAAAACCGTCCCCAGCGTCAGCGGCCATGCATCCGCCGTGTTTGATATCGCCGACGTGCATCTCTGGGACGGCGTGAACGATCCATTCCTCTACACCGCGACAGCCCGGCTGGACAGCGGCGATGAAATCTCCGTCCGCTTCGGCTGCAGGAAATTTCACATGGATCCGGAGCAGGGCTTTTTCCTCAACGGCCGCAGCTATCCCCTGCGAGGCGTTTCCCGGCATCAGGACCGCTGGGAGATTGGGAACGCGCTGAGCGAAAAAGAACACGCCGAGGATATGGCCATCCTCCGGGAAATCGGGGCCAATACCGTACGCCTGGCCCATTACCAGCACGCGCAGTTCTTCTATGATCTGTGCGATGCATACGGCATCATCGCCTGGGCGGAGATCCCGTACATCACGGCCCACATGCCCGGCGGCCGCCAGAACACCCTGGATCAGATGCGGGAGCTGATCACCCAGTGCTATAACCATCCGTCCATCGTGTGCTGGGGGCTCTCCAACGAAATCACCGTCAGCGGCGTCAGCGACGATCTGATGGAAAACCATCGGCTGCTGAACGACCTGTGCCACCGGATGGACCCCACCCGTCCCACCACCATGGCCCACGCATTCATGCTGGAGCACGAGAGCCCGGTGCTGGAGATCGCGGACATCAACAGCTATAATCTGTACTTTGGCTGGTATCTGGGGGAACTGAGCCAGAACGACAGCTTCTTTGACGAATATCACAAGAAGTACCCACGCCGCGTCATGGGCTTCTCAGAATACGGCGCGGACGCCAATCCCGCCTTCCACAGCGACGCTCCGCAGGCTGGAGATTACACCGAGGAATATCAGTGCGTGTACCATGAGCATCTTCTGCACATGATTGAGAAGCGTCCCTGGCTTTGGGCCACTCACGTGTGGAACCTGTTCGATTTCGCGGCAGACGGCCGGGACGAAGGCGGAAAGCATGGCATCAATCAGAAAGGCTTGGTCACATTTGACCGTAAGACCCGCAAGGACGCGTTCTATCTTTACAAAGCTCATTGGAGCCGGGAGCCCTTCGTGCATATCTGCGGAAGACGATATGCGGATCGGGTCGGCGTCAGCACACAGGTGAAAGTGTATTCCAATCAGCCTGTTGTGACGCTGCTGGTGGATGGAAAGGAAGTCGAAACCAAGGAAGGAAGCCGCATCTTTGTTTTCACAGTGCCCTTGAACGGCTCGCACACCATCGAAGCGAAGGCTGGAAAGTGCCGGGACAGCATCCGGATCTGCAAGGTGGATGTGCCTGATTCTGCCTATTCTTTTGGCAAGCCGGGCGGCGTAGCCAACTGGTTTGATGATGCGGGCTTCGATTCCTCCTGCTATTCTGTTCGGGACAGTCTGGGCGTGCTGTCTGCCAATCCCGAAACTGCGCCCATTGTGCAGAAGATGATGACGAAAGCCCATGCCAGCCGGGGCGAGGTGGCCCAGAACGCCAGCAGCAATGTCGGATTGCAAAAGCTGATGGCCGGCATGAGCCTGGAAGCTCTGATCAAAAAAGCAGGCGAGAACGTAATCTCCCAGGAAGACGCCATGCAGATCAACGCCGCACTTCAGAAAATCAAAAAAGCGTAATAGGAACTTCTTGATATAAACGCATAAAGGAGTACCGGCGTACTTTGTCGCCGGATGTCGCCGAATGTCGCCAAATGTCGCGAGATGTCGCCGGGGTATAGTGGTATAATGTATGCTGTTGAAGTGGATCAAGAGGGCATTGAAAAGAGAAGATGTCAGGCTATGGCACCACGATGTCACCTGCATGTCACCTAATGGCACCTCAACGGCACCAAATGTCACCTCCAAACCACCTGCATGTCACCCGCCTTATGTGATATAGTGTATGCTGTGAAAAAAGGGGGAATCTGAATCGCAACAAACAGACAGTTGATTCTATGGCCCTGAGGAGGTACATACTGTCTGCGAAAAGGGGCGTATGAAGGAAGATGTCAGGCTTTGGCACCGCGATGTCACCAAAATGTCCCCAGTATGTCATCTGTATGTCGCCCGCCTCATGTGGTATACTGTATGATGTGAAAAAGGGGAAATCCGAAGCGCATGCGGTTGATCCCACGAAGGTTGTCAGTAAAATGGCAGGCTTCGTCACCACAAAGCCATCAAATGTCACCTGTAAACCACCTGACAGACAGGGGGGTGATGTGTTATGCTGTACAATGTAAAGGAGTAAGGAAGATCAGCCATGCCGAATGTCAAAGAGTATTTTGAATCGATCCTCGGCCAGGAGATAAGACTCCAATGCTATCAGCATCAAGTTGAATCCATGGAGAAAACGCTTTCCCCCATTCATGAGGAGACAATGGCGAAGTCCTTCGCTGTATTGCGCGAATGGAAGGCTGATCTGGAAGAGAGGGAGCAGGCATATCAGCAATCAAAGCAGGAAGCTGAAATGTTTCTGGCAAAAATCCCTCCGGAAAGCGCAAATATTTTAAAGCAGCGGTATTGGGAGAAGAAGGCCATGCCGGAAATCAGCAAAAGCTTGTTCTTGTCAGAACGTCAGGCGTATCGATGGCTAGAGAAAGCAGAAGCGGAGTTCCAGACTGTTCTTGATGAATGGGACCGCGAGATACACGCTGAAAATTGACGGAGTTTGGCACTGATTGGCACCGAATGTCGCCAAATGTCGCGAGACGCCACGGGCTTGACATGATATAATGTATGCTGTGAAAGTGGATCAAGAGAGCATCGGCGAAAGCTGGTGCTTTTCTTTTTGCCGCTGGATATGCGGCACATTCAAAAAGGAGATGATGTCCCTTGATTGTTCGACCTATATCAGTCGTTCCCTATGGCAGGCTTAAACAGGCCTGTCTATTTTTATGCGCATCAACGGCAGGAGCATGAAGATTGGATCGTTCCTGTTTGTTGAGCAGAACCAGGAGAGAAGAGAAAACCATGTCAGAGAAAAAGAATTACACAGTCCACTACAGCTTCAAAGCTACAGAGGAAGAGGATGCCATCATTCAACAGAAAATGAAAGCTGCAGGCATTAAAAATCGGTCAGCGTTCATCAGAGTTATGACTCTGAACGGACTTCTGCTGAAACTGGATTTGCCGGAAATGAAACAGGCTGTTCGCTTGATGGGAAGTATCAGCAACAACGTAAATCAGATTGCCCGGCGGCTGAACGAAGGAGGATCGATCTACGAAACGGAGATAGATGATATTGTTGAAGGACAGCACGTTCTCCAGGACACACTGAATCAGATCCTTGCGAGGCTGGACAAGCTGAGCGGATGAAAAATGAAAATGT
>Ga0310690_10007936_pt1 | contig 13567 bp, 7 predicted proteins | sample AusTroGonzalo_MG_2_FD_207661 | JGI IMG/M metagenome (GOLD analysis project Ga0310690, IMG submission 207661) | Bovine rumen microbial communities from tropical cattle in Woodstock, Queensland, Australia - Gonzalo_04 (v2) (version 2) | ecosystem: Host-associated > Mammals > Digestive system >... | reverse complement strand
AGCTTCGGCGAACTCACGAAGGACATGTTCCAGAACGAACTCGCGGTGACTTCTAACAGGAAGGAAAATGAACTCAGGGACAGTGCGCTGTCGAAGGGCTACGAATCATACACCCGCGAGAAGAACTTCAGCATCAGTTACAGCAAGAACTACAAGGCGGCCGATTCGAAGGTGGGCGAGGTGCTCTCGCAGATGCTCCTCGAACGCCCCGCGGCGAGCTATTCGTACAGGCAGTCCGAGGGCCGCGCGACTACGACTGCGGACTCGACGTATTCGTACCATACGGTGTTCGAGTACAAGCTGGGTACCTTCAGCCTCTTCAAGATGAAACCGTTTGAAGCGCTCGCGAAATCCGAGAATACGTTCCTGAAGGCGCTCGCGAAGACGGAATTCGAGCCGTGGCCGCAGACCTTCGACGTGACGCTGTTCGATTTCAACTACGTGCGCTATGTGAACCAGGTACGCGACCCGGACTTCGTGGAACCGCAGGTCGACAAGGTGGTGACCTACACGGCGGATTTGAACCACAAGCTGAACATGCGCTGGAACGTGCTCTCGTTCCTTACCACAAGCTACTCCCTGAACATCAAGCGCGACATGTACGGTGGCGGCGATCGCGAAGGATTCGTGAAGGAGAACTTCTTCACGCCCGACGAAGGCGGGGTGTTCGCGAGCGGTTACGTGTTTGATTACGACCATACCGACAGGAAGGTGTATGTCTCGAGCGACAGTCTCGTGATTATCCCGACCGACACGATTGCGAAGAAGGACGAGTCGGGCAAGGATCTCGCGATAGACATGTCCAACCCGGATTCCTACACCATCCTTTACGACAGCACTACGTTCTACAAGGTCGATAGCGTGGGTACCCGCGAATACGGCAAGTCCTATGGTATTCTCCGCAACGAACGTGCCCGCACGCAGCAGTTCAAGGTGAACTTCAACCCGCGCCTGATTCCATTCTTGCCGTTCAATATGGGCTACACTTCTGATTTCAACCAGCAGAAGACGGTCCCCGACAATTTCGACTTTATGGACCAGAACAATCTCGAGAAGAACTACTGGACCATTTCGCAGACGAACCGCTTCGAGTTCAGCCCGACGTTCAAGATTATCGACTTCCTGAAACTCTTCGGCAAGGAATCGAAGGCGATAAGCGCGGTAGAAAAGATCAAGTGGCGCGAGATACGCATGAACTGGACCGCGAGCACCAACACGGTGGGTGAAAACTTCACGCTGGCTCAGCTGTACGAGCAGCAGGGAGTGACTCCGTTCCAATACTACCTCTATGGTCTTGGTATCGGTAACGGCTACCGCAATCGTGGCCTCTGGAATATCGTTTCGGGCGACATGGGGCTTACCTCGCGCGGCGATTTCGAGAAGTTCGGGCAGTACCGCAGCAGGGATGTCGATACGCTCGTGTACCAGGGCAACTTCCGCCACGCCGTGTCGCGCAGCTTCCAGATTGGTTCGGGCTTCACGCTCCCCATCTGGGACATTGGCATTACGGGCGATTTGCAGTGGAAGGAAGACTTCTCGCAGTCTCGCGAATATCCGCTCTACATCGATACCACTACGGTCTGGCCCAAGATCGGTATTGGCGTTACGGTTCCGAACTTTGCACAGCGCATATCCTTCCTCAATAGTTTCAGGAGCGTGAGCACGCTCCACAGGTTCGATTTCACGAAGACTACGAGCGTGAAGCCCTTCCAGAGCGCCGAAGACTCGTGGGCATACCAGATTAACTTCAATCCGCTGGTGCGCATTACGTTCCTCACGCAGAAGAACCTGAAGATTGAGAACAGCGTGCGACTCAAGATAGAGACTACGGACAGGCGCCCGAAGGAAGAAGTCATCGGGCTTCCGTGCTGGCCGGACTCCCTGGGCAACATTGCCGACACGACGGACTACTTCTGGGATACCCCCTGGATACACACGTCGCTCTACAACGATTTCGCGTTCAATATCGGCGACGACTTCACCATCTCTTACCCGCTCAAACTCAAGAAGGGATTCCAGTTCTGGAAATGGTATTTCAAGCTTGAGAACAACGTGGACCTGAAGCTCACTGCGGGTTACGACTACAACAAGACCATCCGCAAGGAATACCGCCCCGATTCGACCTACAACATGTGGAACAAGGAAAGCGGTACGGATGGCGTGTTTAGGCAGTGGAAGTTCGATTCCAGCGTGGATGCTCCCGATGCCGCCTACAACCCTGAGCTGAAACTGTATGACCGCACGGTGCCTTCGCGCACGCACGAGTGGTTTATCCGCCCGAGCGCCAGTTACCAGTTCAACAAGATGGCGTCGATGAGCAGCTACATTGAGTACCGCCAGATTCACGAGAAACTGGACGACGAGACGCCGCACCTGCGGCAGATACTGCAGTTCGAAATAGCGCTACTGCTGAAGTTCAACTAATCTGTGCTGCCTGCGCGCGCACCCGAAATTACTTCACGATCCCGACTTCGGAGAGTTTCACGAAACCCTTGATTTTTTCGCCGAGGCGGATTTCGGCGTAATTCCCCTGCGTGGAGATGACCTCGAAGGACGTGCCTTCGGAAAGCGTGTTGAGCGTCTGGGACTTGTCGCTCGGTGCGCTTGTCACGTCGGCATCGGCGGCGGTCACTACGCCTGTAATCTCTGTTTCGAGGACGATTACTTTGTATGCGGCACTCGCCCCGATAACGCAAAGGACGGTTGTAATTGCGAATACGACACCCGTGCAGATGTTCTTTACGGTTTCACCGATGGCGACCTTGCGGACAATGAGCACGATGGCGATTATCCAGAACAGGGCGAGCAGCACGAACAGCTGGGCCTTGAGGGAAAGCGCGTGGTGTGCCTTGAATAGGGCGGTGAGGATGGGGTTTTCTTCTTCGTCTTCTTCGACCTTGTCGCGGGTCATGGTCTGCGCGTACTTGAGGTTGTGCAATATGTCATCGTCCGTGGGGCGCAGGCGCAGTGCCTGCTTGTAGTAGAATATGGAGAACCCGAGTTTGCCGTTACGGAAATAGGCGTTCGCGAGGTTGTAGTAGAGGTCGGCATCTTCCATGCCATTGTCGGTACAGGTACGCCATTCGTCGATGGCGCGTTCGAAGTCGCTTTCGTTGTATGCCTTGGTGCCGGCCTCGATACCTGCGCATTTTTCGGTAGCGTTTGCAGAACCGAATGCCACTGCGATTATGAAAAAGATAAATACTTTCAGCGTCATATTATACCTTCAGTCCTTCGCAAAGCTTTTCCACGTCGGCAAGCATTTTCTGCTGTTCTTCCTTGGAGGGGTTTACCGGGGCGAAACGGGCGAACGCGCATTTTTCGAGCCAGCTGTCGATAGCCGCAATCGTTTCTGCGCTTACGCCGAGTTTTGAGAGTTCTTCCTTCATCTGCGGGCGGGTCATGCCCTTGAACTCGAGATTCGTCTTGTCGCTCAGGTAATCGATGAGCCCGTTTTCAAGTGCCGCATAGAGCGCCTTCGCGTCGCCCTTTTCGAGAGCCGCGCGTGCATTTGCAAACCTGGCCTTGAGCATCTTGTTTGCTTTGCCCTTGCGCATCAGGGCGGCGTCGCTGCCACGCTTCCTGCGCCTGCGTATCGCAAATGTCACCACCAGGTAGAACGGGATGGCCGCAAAGAATGCAATCCAGAAGGCGACATTCCTGTGCGGGTGCGATGATTCCGCACTGCCCTTGACCGCATGGATGAACCGGATGTCGCTGCCGAGCGATTCGATTTCCTGTTTCTGCACGGCGGCGGGGCCCTGCGCGACGGGGGCTTGGAAGACCGCTTCCGGGACATTTTCACCTTTTTCGACAGTAATGGTCCACGGGCCCGCCTTTGCGGTTTCGTATTTCTTCTTCGCGGGGTTGAACCAGCTGTACGAAATCTCGGGGACGGTGAATTCGCCTTTCTTCTTGGGGTAAAGGAAAACCTTGATGCTCTTGCTGGTGACTACCTTGCTGCCCACGATTTTCTTGCTGATGTTGTTTTCGGGAGGAACAGAGCGGAAGTCGCTGAAGTCGGGGAACTTGGGGTCGGTAATCGTGCCGGGGGTTCCGTCGCCCTTGATGTCTACTGAGAGAGTGAGCGCTTCGCCTACCTTCAGGTTCGTGCGGTCGAAATCGGCACTGAATTTGTAGTCGCCTACCATGCCGCTGAAATCCGCGGGCTTGCCTTCGGTGGGGAGCGGCTTTACGGTAATGTTGATTGTGGGGGTCTGCGTCTCGGATTCGATGGATTCCTGCTGGATGGACTGCGAGTGGAACGACATGCCGCCCATCTGCTTGTTCGTTTCTACGATTTTCGGCTCGCCGCGCTTGGTGTACTTGAACTTGAACGGCGGAATCTGCAGGTTGCCGCTCTTGGTGGGGCTGAGCCATGCGAACTTGGCGCTTGCCTGCATTTCGCGGCGGTTGCCTTCCACGGGTTCGAACTTGAGGTTTGCGAGGTCGCTACGGTGCACAATAAAGTCGTTGCCCGTGTTCATGTCGGTAGCCTGCAGGCCACCCTCGAAATGCTCGTAGGTATGGAACCCGAGTGTCACGCTGAACTGTTCGCCTTCGTAGATGGATTTCTTGTTCGGGGTGAGGCTTACGGTGAGGGCGTCGTCGGTATAGGCGCGCTGGATGGTGACCGGCACGTCGCCCGAGATGGCGCGTTTCTGCCCGTCAATGGTCATGTATATTTGCCCGGCGACAATCCTGCCGGTTTTGCGCGGGGCCTTCAGGGTGAATGTGTAAATGCGGGCCTTGTAGCCGCTACGGCTGCGTCCGCCCCCGAAAAAGGAACTGAACATGTCTTCAATATCGGGGCGTATGACCTGGTCGGTACTGTCCAGTTTTACAAGGGAAAAACCGTTCTGGGTTTCGATAGAAAGATCGGCCCTGTTTTCGGGGAGTTCCTGCAGCGGGAAAACAAGCTGGAGTCCGAATGTCTTGCCAGATTCTACCCTTTCCCTGTCGAGTTGCAGGGAAGGCCGGGCTAGGGCCATGGTGGCGAGAGCGAGGCAAAGTACGATAATCTGTTTCATGCCCCCAAAAATACCAAATTTTCAGGGGCTAGACCACTTGGCGGGCGTGGTGGACGGGGCCTTTGCAAGGGTTGGCGACAGAGACGGGGGTGAAAATCAAAATTTTGGAAGAATAAAATATCAATATATATAATTTTTCCCCTTGCCGCGTTAGTAAATTTTTGTTAATTTTGGCCCGTCGTTAAGAAAAATGGTAAAAAACGGCGAAAAAACAAGAAAATAAAGGATAGAAAGGTTAATATGTACTGCATTCTCGCTGCCCTGCTGGTCAAGAGCTTCAAGAAATACGCCAAGCGCGCCTAATTTTTAGGCGACAACGTTTTTTCATCTACTCTCTCTAGTGATTGCCGGTTCCGTTGAGCAAACGGGCCGGTTTTTTTATGGGGGAGATGAGACTAGGGCGGGTCGCGGCACTCGCCTTAATCAAAGTTCAGGGTGCGGCGGTAGGGGGTAAAGCCTGCTTTTTTGATGAAGTCTTCGGCTGCCTCGATGGTGGTGAGGCCGTGATTCTCGAGCACGTTCTCTTCTATCACGATGCTGTTGATGTCGTCGGCGCCGCAGTGCAGGCCGAGTTCCCCGAGGGAGAGCCCCATCCCGAGCAGCGATACTTCGATATGCGGGATGTTGTCGAGGTACAGGCGACTGAGCGCGAGCAGTTTGAGGTACTCGTCGCCGCGCACGTGCCGGATGGGGAACTTGTTTGTCTGCGGCTGGAACGTCCATACCACGAAACTCTTGAATCCGTGGGCGGCTTCTTGTGTGGTGCGTACATATTCCAGATGTTCGATGATTTCTTCTGGCGTCTCGACGCTCCCGAAGACGATGTTCGCGCTCCCGGGTAAACCCTTCCTGTGGCAGGCGGCGAGAGTGTCGCACCATTGCTGCGCGGGGAGCTTCTTGGGACTGAGCAGCTGGCGCATGCGGTCGCTGAGGATCTCGGCGCCGGCTCCCGGAACGGAACTGAGGCCCGCATCTTTCAGCACGTCGAGCAGTTTGTCAAGCGGCATGTTGTTGAATTCCGCGATGCGCACGAGTTCCACCGGCGAAAAGCCGCGCACCTTCACGCCCATTTCGTGCGTGAGCATCTTGAGCACGTCGGTGTAGTAACTCAGGGGAATTTCGCGGTTCACGCCACCCTGCAGAAATATCTGGTCGGCGCCTTTCGCCTTCGCCTCGATGGTCTTCTGGCGGATTTCGTCCAAACTAAGCACGTAGGCTTCGGGGCTGTGCGCCGGCCTGCAAAAACTGCAGAAACTGCAAGTGACTTCGCACACATTCGTGTAATTCACGATGCGGAAAGCGGTATAGCCCACGCGGTTGCCGGGATTCATTCGCCTGCGCATTGCATCGCCCGCTTCCGCCACTTCGGTCCACGGCGTGTTCTTCAAAATGTCGAGCGCTTCGGCGGGAGTGAGTCGGGAGCCGTCGACGGCTTTCTGCAAGTTCGTATCCATGCGTGACAGCCCGCCCGTCCGTTACTTTTCCGCGTCGTTGGTGTCAAGAACCGGGATGTTCCTTTCTTCTTGGCACAGGTTCTCTTCGCGAATCTTGAAGGTAAAGTCTACCAGGTTGTTCTCGAACATCTTTTGGTAAGGCTTGCGGGCCTGCACGTTCTGCAGGGCGCAGGTGCAGTAGTTGATGCGCTGCACGAGCTTTGTCTCGTTGGAGGGCGTGCCCTTCGCAAAAATGCATTCGTGCATGATGGCATATTCCATCGGGCGGTCGTAACGGCCCTTGCACTTGTTTTTCAGGTCGGGTTGTGCTGCCACCTTCTCGATGATTCCTTGCGAGGGAACGTCGTTAATTACCTTGTTCGTGATAAAGCCCGCGATGAAGAACAGCAGGCATACTGCCGCCTTGATAAGGAAACGCTTGCCGCGGCTTATCTTGTTGTAACTGCGCTCTACCGCCTCGAATGTCTGGGTGGCGTGCAGTCGGACGTCATCAAAATCGTTCTTAGCCATCGGCTTCCTCCAGCGTCCAGATTTCGGGGAGTGTGCGGTAGTCGCCCGCGTAGTCGAGTCCGCAGCCTACGATAAACTTGTTCTCGACTTCGAATCCCACGAAGTCGGTGCGGATGTCTGCGGTGCGGCGGGCTTGCTTGTTGAGCAGTACGCAGGTCTTGACCTTGTTCGGTCCCATGTCGCGCAGGGCGTTCGTTATGCCGAGCATGGTGTTGCCGGTATCGAGAATGTCGTCAATCACGAGGATGTTCTTGCCCGCGATGTTGAGCGATTCCAAACCGGAAATCTTGACCTTGCCGCTCGATTCGGTTCCATCGCCGTAACTGGATGCCTTGATGAAGGCGACTTTCAGTTCCGGCTTCGCGATGCGCCTGCAGATGTCGGCGGTAAATATGAACCCGCCCAGGAGAGTCGAGACGACGATGTCGAAATTCTCGCTCCGGAGTTCCTCGGCGAGGGTATCCAGACGTTCGTCAATTTCCTTCTTGGAAATGAGCGGTTGTCTGGACATCCTATACATTGTCCACCTCGAAGTTGAGCCAGCCGAACATGGGCTTGAGCGCAGAGAGTTTTCCCTTCGGGTCTTCTTTGAACTGCTTGTAAATCTTGAACACCTTGTTCTCGAGCGTCGTCTTGTCGATTCCGAGCTTGAGCCAGTCGGCCACCGTGATGAGGTCGGTGATATACTTGACTGTCGCCGGGTCGATCTTTTCGTAGACTTCGTCGATGAGCGTGCTCAACTTGCGGAAGAACATACGGCCCGTACCGCCGAAACTCGGGTTGGTGTCGAGCGCGTTCGCCTCGTCGATGAGTCCCTTGATTTCGCTCACCAGCGTGGAATCCGGGCCTTCGAGCAGCTTGAGTGCCTCGTAGTGGATGCGGGCGTTGAGTTCGAGCGAGAGAATCTTTCTCATCGTGTCGGGCAGCGTGTGGTCCGGGTCGGCGAGGCTGTCAATGGAAATTCCGTGGTTCAGCGCGAAGCTGGAGAACGATTCCGTGATGCTCGCGAGATGCTTCTGCGTGCAGCGCTTGTTGATGGTCTGCAGCGAGTCGCTCATGAGGTCGCGCATGCGTACCACGTAGGCCGTCGGGAAGAGGTTCCTGAGTTCGATGGTTCCCATGTTCGGGTTTTCCACGAACTTGAGGCCGTTCTCTTCGATAGTTCCCATCGCGACCACGATGTTCACGCGTCCGAGGGCGTCGGTAATCACGAGGTTCGTGGTCTCGCGGCGTTCACCGATAAGTTTGTCTTCGTAGGTCACGCGCACGAGCGTCTGGCGACGGCGGCTAGAAATCTTTTCCGCCTTCATGCGGGAGCCCTTGTCGTCGGATTCCTCTTCGAGTTCCAGGTGGAATATCGCGGCGCGTTCGGCCATCTCCCTGAGGATAACGGGTACGTCGTCTTCGGCGTAGCGCGTGAATACTTCGGCGCCGTTCCACTTGTGTTCGTTGCTCGTGGCGCGGGCGAGGATGCTCAGCACCTCGCTCTTGATGTTGTGCCCGAACGGCAGGAACGGTTCCAGCAGTTCCATGGCACGCAGGGCGTAGCGCATGTTCTGTACGGGCTCCAGGCCTTCGATATCGTTGAAGAACCAGCCGCAGCTCGTGAAGCTGAACAGGCAGAACTTCTGGATTTCGAGGAGGCGGATGGCCTTCGCGCGCATGGCCTCGTTTTGCGGCTCGAGGATAGTCTCTTCGAGGAATTTCTCGATGCGGGACTTGTCTTCGGGAGCGACGAGCGCCTGCACGTAGTTGTTACGGGCCTCCCAGGGGCCGATTTTCGAAATCTTCTCGAACTCGCGGGCAAAAATGTCGTCGGCAAGTTTCTTGAGGTGGTTGAACGCATCGCGCAGCGGCCCGCGCCATTTCTGGTTCCAGTCGGGGCCACCGCCGGTAGAGCAGCCGCAGTCGCGGTACCAGCGGCCCACGCCGTGGGCGCAGCTCCAGGCACAGCCTTCACCGTAGAAATTCTTGAGCAAGACCTCGTGCTGCGGCGGGAACTTTTCGAGGAACCAGCCGTAGTTCACCGGCACCATTTTGTGTTCGGGGGCGTAGCGGTTGTAGAGCCAGGCGGCGCACATGTCGCCGAAGGGTTCGTGGTGGCCGTAGCTTTCGCCGTCGGTACCGATGCTCACGAGTTGCGCCTCTTCGCGGTTCTCGTCCCAGGCATCGGCGATGCGCCTGCCGAACGTACCGGCGTCACGCAATAGGTGCTCGAAGCCCACGGCGGAAGAAAGCCACGGGTTGTAGAAGAATACGTCGAGGTAGCCGTCGCACACCAGGTTGCCTTCCTTGTCCCGCGGGTAGATGCGGTAGGGGCGCGTGGTGTCGATGTCGGTGTTGCTGCACCCGGTCCATTCCTCGTCGCCGAGCTTGCGGAAACTGTCGGCCTGCGTGGGCGAGAGGATGGTAAACTTGATGCCCGCCTTGATGAGTTCCACTACCGTTTCGAAGTTGATGGCGGTCTCGGCGAGCCACATGGCCTCGGGCATGCGGCCGAAATGGAACTTGAAATCCTCGATACCCCAGCGGATTTGCGTGCGCTTGTCCTGTTCGCTCGCAAGCGGCATGATGATGTGATTGTACACCTGCGCAATGGCGTTGCCGTGCCCCAGACGCTCGATGCTCTTCTTGTCGGCTTCCTGGATGCGCCTGTAGGTATCCGGCGTGTTCGTGCGGATCCAGCCCATGAGCGTGGGACCCATGTTGAAACTCATGTACTCGTAGTTGTTTACGATATCGACGATATGGCCGTGCGGGCTCAATATGCGGCTAGCGGAATTGGGGCTGTAGCACTGGCTCGCGATGCGGTCGTTCCAGTCGTGGTTCGGCCTTGCACTGGGCTGGTTCTCGATGACTCCTGTCCAGGGATTTTCGCGCGGCGGCTGGTAAAAATGTCCGTGAATGGTAAAGTAGAGGGGGTGCTTCTTTTCCATACTAGTAAAGATAAAAAAATGCCCCGCAGACGAAAATAAAAATCCCCGCGGGACTTGAGTTCCGCAGGGCCTATTACCATAGGAGGTTTTTACTTTACGAGTACGGGCTGCGTGGCGGTGATTCCCGCGCCCTTCACGCGCACAATGTACTGGCCCTTGGGCATGTCGGCGAGGCTGAAGGCGTAACTGCCGGCGGCGAGGTTGCCCTTGTACAGCGTGGCGACGCGCTTGCCGTTCAGGCCGAACACGTCAACTGCTACGACGCTTGCCTTTGCGGTGGAGAGCGAGATTGTCGTGTTCTGAATGCTGAAGGTGGGGCGGATGCTTGCAGCCTGCTGGGCAGCATTCTCGATTGCCGTGGAACCGTCGAACACAATCTTGATTTCGGGAATCATCTCTTCGGTGTTCTCGAAACCGCGGCTGAAGGCGTCATACTTGTCGCTATTGAAGTCCCAGAGAACCTGGTCGCCCGCCTTGAAGTTGTCGTACAGGATGGTGCCCGTGTAGCCCGCGGCATAGTTCGCTACGACGACGCTCAAGGTCTTGTTACGATCGGCAAAGCTCGAAATGTCAAAGGAGCAGGTCACCGTTTCGCCCGCAGGCACAACGCATGCACCAGCGTCGTCATTCACCGGAGTCCAGGTCCATGCGTCCGTCAGCTTGAAAATCAGGTGCAACTGTGCATCGCTTGCGCCCTTGTTTGTGGCTTCGAACGTGAATGTGCTTGCCTTGCTCAAATCCCATGTCTTCTGGTATTCAATCTGTGCGTTGTCGCCACCGTAGGTTACCGACATCTTGCCGTCGCCGCCTTCCTGGCTAATCGTTACGTCCTTGATCTTGATGCTGGCCTCTTCTGATGCGGCAAGTGCCGTCATGGCGCCAAGTGCGGGGTCGATGGTGTAGGTATAGCCGCCGAACTGCGATTCGGTCTTGTCGCCAATATACTGCCAGGCGAGAGCGCCCGCGTAGCCGCCGTCAAAAGCCTTGCGGTAGCATTCTTCCGTGGTAATCTGAGTTTTTGCAGCCATGCTCGACGTGTATGTCGTGCCGGCCCAGCCGCTGGCCGGGAATTCACCGATAATCATGGGCTTGGAATCGTAACCGTAAGTCGTGGCCATTTGGGCTGCCGTGTTCACAAACGGAGAAACGGCGTCATCCTGGTAGTACGGGTAATAATGCGTCTGGAAAAAGTCGAGCGTACCCTTCGCTTCGCCGCCCGCGGCGATGAGTTCGGAATCGTTCCACCAACTCTGATACTTGATGTTCACGCTACCCGTAGACACGAGCAGGTCCGGATTTTCCGTATGGATGGCAGCCGCAATCTTGTTCGTGAATTTCTGCAGCACGGACTTGTCGAGTTTCTTGGTGGTCCAACCCACGTTCGTCATGCCTTCGGGCTCGTTGAACACTTCCCACGTCATAAGTGCATTGTGGTTACCGATTGCCTTCACGACCGGAATGAGCACGTTGTCAATAAAAGCCTTGGTGCCTTCGTCTTCGAACAGTTTTTCGTTAGCGGTGATGTCGAGTTTCTCGTTGTAGAGACCCCACTGGTTCGGTTCCATCAGATTGTGGCTAAAAAGGCACATCGAGACCATCACGCCGTATTCTTCGGCGATGTCCAGGGCCTTCTTCATGTTGGCGATGGTGTTTTCCTTGGGGCCGGTCACCAGGTGCGTGCTCTGGTCGATAGTCGGACTCTGGCTCATGTTGTTGAAAAGCCACCAGCGGATTGCGTTACCGCCCGCGGCGCGCGTGCCTTCCACGGCCTTGCGCCATGCGTTCTCGTTCAGCGGGGAGTCGCCCACGTCGGAATTGTAGTCGCTCCAGGCGAGGTTCGTGCCGGAGAAGAATATCTTCTTGCCGTTATAGAGCAGGTCGGTGCCACTTACGGTGAGCCCCGGGGCGGCAAATGCAGAAACAGCCCCACCGAGCAGTGTGGCACCTAGCAAAATCGCGAAAGATTTTTTCATAAAAACATCCTCATATCTTTTTCTCGAAAAATAAATAAAAAAAGCCGAAATAGGACTATTTCGGCGCAGGGGTGTTGACAAAAATCACAGATTATGTCAACACCTTGTCAGATGTTTGTTCTAGCGCACAAGTACGGGCTGCGTTGCTGCGATTCCAGCGCCCTTCACACGCACGATGTAACTGCCCTTGGGCATGTTCTCGAGGCTATAGCTGTAGCTGCCGGCAGCGATGTTGCCCCTGTAGAGGGTGGCGATGCGCTTGCCGTTCATGCTAAATATGTCTACGCTCACGTTGCTAGACTTTGCGGCGGCAAACGAGATGACGTTACCGGAAACGCTAATCTTAGAGGCGGCGATTGTAACCTTCGGCTCGATGGCGTCGGGGGCGATGTTTGTGTCGGCAACGAATTTGTCCCAGCCGGGCATATTGTCGAGGGCGATAATGCGTTCGTCGTCTAGGTTTCTTTTCCACATCTCGGTTGGTGTCTTTTCCAGGAAGTTTCCGCTCCAGGTCTGGCTCCAAGTCATCCAGTAGCTCCAATAAGCCTTGTCTTCGGCAATGCTGTCGATGTCCGGAATGGCACCGTTTTCGCTCAAGGCAATCATCTTGCTGGTGCCCACGTCGCTCACAATCTTGTTGTAGTAATTGGCGGCAGAATTGTGGTCGTTCAGCGGGTCGTAAATGTCGACCGCCACGATGTCCACGTATTCATCGCCCGGGTACCATGCTGCGTTTAGTGCGGAATAGTCGTAGCCGAAAGCCGGATCGGTATTGATGTTCCAGACCCAAATCAGGTTGTTGAGCTTGTTGGTTTCGACCATGCGCTTGAACACCAGGCGGTACAGCTGTACATAGCATTCGGCGCTACCGACACCCCACCAGAACCAGCCACCGCTTGCTTCGTGGAGCGGGCGCCACACGACGGCTATTCCCTTGTCTTGCAGTTGCTTGAAGTAGCCCGAAACAATGTCCACATCGGCGACGATATCCTTGTATTCCTGCGAGGTTTCGTTGATTTCTGCACACTTGTCTCCCTTGAATGCCTTGGTGTAGTTAAAGCAGGTATTTGTACCCGATGTTCCCATGACACCTTCGGTGCAGCCGGGGTTATTGAAACCGGCCGGAGTCCCCTGCGTGTAGAATACGGTGTCTTCGCCGACCTTCCAGTGCCAGGTGTAGGTCGGGATGCCGCCCAATTCCCAAAGTTCTTCGGTCATCAAGATGTTGTTTTCGGTGTAGCCCTTGAACCAGCCTTCTTCATGGTGGCCGCCTGCGGCAAAGAGCATGTCAAAACCGCCGATGGCGGGGTAGTGACCGCTGCGCTTGTAGAATTCGGCGATGTCGGTCTGTCCCTTCCAAGAAACCTGTTCGTCGGTGTACTTGCACGAATCTGCGGGTGTGCAGCCACCGGGCGGAATAATCTTCATATCGCCGTAATTGTAGTTGAAATTCTGGTCGCTGATCATCATGCCGCTGATGGTCTTTTTACCGAAGTTTTCGCGGAGGAAAGAATAGACCTTGCGGGCGCTTTCGCTAGCGTTCGGCGTGACCGGGGCCGCATTAATCTTGAATTCGGGATCGGGGTGGCGTTCTACGGTGATGTAGTCTACGCCGATGGCCTGATTGCCTACCGTAATCGTGTTCTCGCCGGTTTTCATCTTGG
>Ga0310690_10007935_pt1 | contig 13567 bp, 8 predicted proteins | sample AusTroGonzalo_MG_2_FD_207661 | JGI IMG/M metagenome (GOLD analysis project Ga0310690, IMG submission 207661) | Bovine rumen microbial communities from tropical cattle in Woodstock, Queensland, Australia - Gonzalo_04 (v2) (version 2) | ecosystem: Host-associated > Mammals > Digestive system >... | reverse complement strand
CTTCGCCCTGTTGGTCGGTGTGCTGGCTGGTACGTTCTCGTCAGTGTTCCTGTCCTCACCTTTCGCCTATGTCCTGATGAAGGGCAGCAAGAAAGACGAGGAAATCGAAGCAAAGAATGCTGACACCAAAAAGAAGAAATAATTCATCATTAACCTTCTAAACTGCTTGCAAGAAATCCCGCTGGAAACGGCGGGATTTTTTTGTTTTTTCGATTTTTTGAATATCTTTGCAAGTGACAAATGCAGAAATAATTCAGCATCTTCAATTTATCGTATTAACAATCAATAAAATAGAATATTATGAAACGAATTCTAACACTTGCTTTGCTCTGGGCAATTAGCCTTTCCATGATAGGCGGCCCCATCGATGAAAACACTGCAAAAAAACTGGCAGAAAACTTCTGGAAAGAGAACCACATCATGGCGGTAAGAAATGGGAAAGTGTTCCTGAACAAGACAGACAATGCCCAATTCGTCAATGTTGCACCACAATGCGGTTATTCGGAGTTTTACATCTTCAACAACAACGTGGGCAAAGGCTATGTCATCATTGCCGCTGACGATTGCGTCACCCCGATTTTGGGCTATTCCTACGAGAATAACTTTGACGCTGAAATTCTTCCTCCCAACCTGAAGTCGTGGCTCGACGGTTATGCCCTACAAATCAGTGCGGCAGTCAGCATAAAAGCTCCCGCCACCGAAGAAATCCGCAAGGATTGGGAATGTCTGCGTCAAGGAAAGGCGCTGCCCATCAAGTCGGAAACGGCAGTATCGCCCTTAGTTGCGACGAAATGGAGCCAAAGTCCCTATTACAACGCGCTTTGTCCTTACGACAACAATGCCCATGAGCGGACTGTGACGGGTTGCGTCGCTACCGCAATGGCACAAGTCATGAAATATTGGAACTATCCCGAACACGGCTACGGTTCCCATTCCTACGTTCCTTCGTCGCATCCTGAATATGGTTCCTTGTATGCGGATTTCAGCTCCGTCAATTACCAATGGTCATCGATGCCCAACACGGTCAATAGCAGCAACAACGCTGTCGCCACGTTGATGTACCATTGCGGTGTAAGTGTGGATATGATGTATGGCATCACGGCGGCTCCTGACTACGGCAGCGCAGCCTACATCATCGACTACGACGGCAATGGACATCCTTGCGCCGAAATTGCCCTCAAGACCTATTTCGGCTACAAAAACACCTTACACAGCATCGAGAAATCGAATTACACCGACTCGCAATGGTCCAACCTGCTCAAAAATGAGCTGGATAACGGCAGACCGATGGTTTATGGCGGGTTTGGTAATTCAGGCGGTCATGCCTTCGTTTGCGATGGCTACAACAACAGCGGCTATTTCCATTTCAATTGGGGCTGGGGCGGCTATTACGACGACTATTTCTATATCAACAATCTGAATCCTTCCTCGAACAATTTCACATCAAACCAACAGGCCATCATCGGCATCGAGCCCAATAACAGTGGCGGAGGTGGTGGTGGAGGCACCTCTGGGGACTATAACCTTGTATATTACAACGACTTGACAATGGACAACACCCAGTATTGGTTCTACGATGACCTGTCCGTTCATGCAGAAGTCTTAAATGCAGGAAGTGGCGATTTCTACGGCTATATCGGTGCTGGCGTGTTCAGAAAGAACGAAGCGGGCGAATTCCGTTTCCTTGACGTAATGGACAGCTGGAACATGACCACCTCTCCCCTTGAGCCTGACTATTTCGTCTCCGGCAACTTGCAATGCGAGGCTGGACCGCCTTATATCCCTGGCTCATACGGTATTGCCATGCTTTACAGCTTGGACGGCAACCTTTGGAACTTCATCGATGACCAGGATTACAACGACGTTTTCTTCGACATCGTCTATTCCACCGATATCGAGACTTTCTCCGACTTCACCATTACCTCGGGCGACTATTTGTATTATAGCAAGTCGGCGACGGTCAATGTCGATGTCTGGAACACAGGTAGTTCCACCTTCTACGGCAAGTTCCGCGTCAATCTAGCCAATGCTGACGGCTCGTGGGCGCAAAACATCGCCATATTCAACTGCAACGACGGCTTGGAACCCAGCTATCACTATGTCGATGGCCTTGACTTTACAGGAAATATCACCGTGGAGCCTGGCACCTATTACATGCAATTGGCCTTCCAAAGGTCGGGGTCATCAAGTTGGATTTATGCGGGTGCCTCTTATTACCAGAATCCCATCCTCGTTGAAGTGGTCGCCCCATCAGTAAGCCGCGACCGATACGAAGCCAACAACACGGTCAGCAATGCATACAACCTGCCTGTCAGTTTCTCGGGCAATTCGGCCATCGTCAGCACAACGGGCGCCAACCTCCACGACAGCAGCGACATCGACTATTACAAGATCCAGCTCAATTCCGGCAAGAACTACACCGTCAGGCCGCGCCTCCACGACTCTTACAACAGTGGCAACGGCACTTATTATACTGTGGATGCCAAGTTCGCCTACTCGACTGACGGCTACAACTGGTCAGAGTATTACGATGACGAGATGTCGAGCATCGCTGTGACGGGCGGAGGCACTTTGTATTTCCGCGTCCTGCCCTATTTTGAGGGCAAAACTGGCACTTACCTATTGGACATCAACATCGCCATAGGCACTGGTGTGGACGAATCTGATGAGGCGAATTTCAGCATTTACCCGAATCCCGTCAAAGAAACCCTTAATGTCAACTGCAAAGGTTCCAGCGAAATAAGACTATACAATTCACTCGGGGTGATGGTCAAAGCTATCAACACCGAAGGCAAGGAGTCCGTCCAATTAGATATGAACGATTTGCCTTGCGGAACTTACCTTTTGCAATCCATTGGCAACCAACAAATTTTGACGAGAAAAGTGGTGAAAACAAAGTGATTGCGGTCACTCAATGCATATTGAACAATCCCGCTGGTGACGGCGGGATTTTTTTGTACTCCATCGCCTGTTTTTTCCCCGAATTATCGTACTTTTGTCCGATGAAATAAAAACGCCGTTTCAGCGTTTAGACAAAGAGAATTTATGTCTATGAAAAGATACATCCTGATTATCCTATCGGCCCTGTTTATCTTCATGAGCAGCGACCTTTACGCACAAAGAAGAAATCCCGCCAAGAACGCCGACCTAGCCTTTGGGCGCAAGCAATACACCGAGGCTGCAGACCGCTATAAGAAAGCCTACCGCAAGGTGCGCCGCAAGAAAAAGGACGAACGCAACCGCATCAATTTCCAGCTGGGCGAATGCTACCGCCTCATCGGCCTCACCAAACGCGCCGAGCCTTACTACAAGCGTCTGCTGAAAACCGAATATCCCAACACGCATCCCGAACTGTATCTCTATCTGGCTGAAACCTACAAGATTAACCAGAAATACAAGGATGCCATCGAGATGTACGAAATTTATTCCCAAAAGGAACCAGAAGACCCCCGAGGGCCATTGGGAATAGAGACCACAGCCTTAATTCAGGAATGGACAGAAAATCCCTCGAAATATCAACTCACTGAGTTGAAGAAGGTTAATTCCACGAAAGACTCCGATTTTTGCGCCACTTGGCTCAACAACAACTACAACGAAATCATTTTCACTTCTACTCGAGAAGCCTCTACCGGCAAGGAAAAGGACGGCATCACAGGGCAGGAATTTTCCGACTTTTTCACCTCGAAACAAGACCGCAAAGGTGACTGGAGTACGCCCGTGCTGGCCGACGAAAGCGAAAACGTGAACACCGAAGCCAGTGAAGGCTCGCCGTTCATGAACGACAAATACACCAAGATGTATTTCACCCGCTGCCACAACGGCGCCCACAAAAAAAACGGCTGCCAAATCATGATGGCAGGAAAGAGCGGCGGTAGCTTTTCTGAAGCCCGTCCCGTCGAAATCGCTGGCGTGGACACTTTGGACATTGTGGGTCACCCTACCCTTTCGAGGGATGAACTCATCATTTATTTTGCTGCCGAACGCAAAGGCGGTTTCGGCGGCAACGACATTTGGATTGCCATGCGCGAAAACACCAACGAGGCTTTCAAACATCCCTTCAACCTCGGTGAACGCATCAATACTGCTGGAAATGAGGTATTTCCATTCTTGAGATATGACACTGTGCTTTACTTTGCCTCCGACGGTCATGGTGGCATGGGCGGCTTGGACATTTTCGTCACTTCCATGGACACTGCTGGCCAATGGGGCGAACCGCGCAACCTAAAATATCCCATCAACTCGACTGGAGACGACTTCGGCATCATGTTCCACCCCACTGAGGAACGCGGCTTCATTTCCTCCAACCGCGGCAACACGCGCGGCATCGACAACATCTATTATTTTGAGGAGCCGCCCATCCTGTTCACCTTCTCGGGAACGGTCAAGGATGCCAAGACCAAGCAATATGTCAGCAACGCTGCTGTCAGACTTGTCGGTAGCGACGGTTCCAACATGATGACCCGCACCAACGACAAAGGCTATTTCAATTTCAGCGACAGCCAAATCAACAAGAACACGACCTACGACATCACCGTCGATAAGGACAACTACTTCACACTCACTGCACAAGAAACTACCATCGGCGTGGAGTTCAGTAAGGACTTCGTGAAAGATTACGATATTGAGCCAATTCCGCAGGAACCTATTATGCTTCCCGATATCCTTTATGATTTGGGCAAATGGGATCTGAAGCCCCAATTTGAGGACTCGCTGCAAGGTCTGATTGAGACCCTGCAAGTCAATCCGACCATCACGATTGAGTTGGCCTCACACACCGATGCCCGCGACACCGACGAGCACAACGACATCTTGTCGCAAAAACGCGCCCAAAGTGTTGTAGATTATCTGATTATCAGAGGCATTGACCCATTGCGCCTGACCGCAAAAGGTTATGGCGAAAGAGTGCCACGCACCATCCAGAAGGACATGACCGTGAAAGGCTACACTTTCAAAGCTGGCACAAGGCTCACCGAAGACTTCATCAACAAGCTGCCCAACACTGAAGTGAAAGAAGCCGCCCACCAGATGAACCGCCGCACCGAATTCCGTATTTTGAGCAAGGACTATGTGCCGCGCACCGAAATCAAGGAAGGCGGCACCGTCAATATCGCTATCAACCCACAAGAAGACCAAACTGAGATGTTCACGGTCGATAAGAAGGGCTATTTCAATTTCTTCGGCAACGTGGACGGCTACAACGAGCCTTTCACTTACAGCCAAAACGCCGACTTCTGCGTCTCGGAAAGCCGTGCTTTGGAATTGCTCAAAACTGGTCGCCTCACTGCCGACGACTTTAAGGGCGATGTGGACAAAATCCTCACCACCGACGGCATTCAAGACGGTGCCATTGTGGTCATCAAGGAAGTAAGAATCGCCGGACGCTCGCTCTACAATGTGGAATGCAAGGTCGTCAGCAAGATGATCGAGCAATGGGTCATCGGACAAAAGAACATGAAGCAGCTCGGCAACTTCGAGTTTGACACTAAAGAGAAAAAGTTAAAGTTCAAGTAATTATGGCCAATAGCTAATAGCCAATGGCCAATGGCAGCCTTTTTTTAAGTTGTAAAATTCTCCGACTTCGTAAAAGCTGCCATTGGCCATAAGCCATAAGCGATAGTAAAAAGAAGAAAATGGAAGAACAAAGATACTCAATGCGCGGCGTCTCTGCCGAAAAGGAAGACATCCACAACGCCATCAAGAACTTAGACAAAGGCTTGTATCCCAACGCTTTCTGCAAAATTATCCCCGACATCCTCGGCGGCAATCCCGAATATTGCAACATCATGCACGCCGACGGCGCAGGGACAAAATCCTCACTCGCCTACCTTTATTGGAAAGAAACTGGCGACATGAGCGTATGGGAAGGCGTGGCACAGGATGCCGTGGTGATGAACACCGATGACCTCATCTGCGTGGGCGCAACCGACAACATGCTCCTCTCCTCCACCATCGGGCGCAACAAAAGCCTGATTCCCGGCGAAGTGATTTCCGCACTGATTAACGGGACGGAGCATTTCTTGGAGAAACTGCGTAAGCTCGGCATCGGTATCTACCTCACTGGCGGCGAGACCGCCGATGTAGGTGACTTAGTGCGCACCGTTATCGTTGATAGCACGGTGACAACGAGAATCAGACGTGACGAGGTGATTGAGAACAACCTGCAGCCAGGCGATGTCATCGTGGCCTTTGCCTCTTACGGACAAGCCACCTACGAGGACAGCTACAACGGCGGCATGGGCAGCAACGGCCTTACCTCGGCACGCCACGACATGCTGAACCATTATTTGGCAGAGAAATATGATGAGAGCTACGACCATAGCATCCCTGAGGAGTTGGTCTATTCTGGTCCACACAAGCTCACTGACCCCACCGAGGTTCCAGGCGTGGACGTGGGCAAGCTCATCCTCTCGCCCACCCGCACCTATGCCCCGTTGATGATTCCGATTTTGAAGGACTTCCGCAAGCAAATCCACGGCATTATCCATTGCAGCGGCGGTGCCCAAACCAAGGTGCTGCATTTCGTTGACAAACTGCACATTGTGAAGGACAACATGCTCGAACTGCCGCCTTTATTCCGCATGATTCAGGCGGTCTCGGGCACCGACTGGCATGAAATGTACAAGGTGTTCAACATGGGCCACCGCTTGGAGATCTACACCAACGAAAAGGCTGCTAATGAGATGATTGCCATTGCCAAGGAGTTCAATATTGAAAGCCAGATTATTGGGCACGTTGAGGCTTCGGATGTGAAGCGGCTGACTATCAAGAGCGAGTTTGGAATGTTTGAGTATTGAAATAGTGAAAAGAAATAACGAAAAAAGCATTATGATGAAAAAGATACTTTTAGTATTGTTATTAAATTGCATTTTTTGCAGAATCAGTTTTGCTCAATCAGCTTATTTTCCTGATGGGTTCTATCCCGACAGTCCCTTTTACGAAGGTCTTCAAGGTGATGGCAATTCGCAATATCAACTCGACACATTGATTATAGAAACATGGGTTGGAGGAACTATGTCTCCACCCGAGCTCTCTCCTTGTCGATATGTCTTTTCGTATCTCCCTAATGGAAAGATTCATGAAATTCAGATGTATGTTATCTATTATGGTGGTTCCACATGGCAAAAAGCCTACCGACAAACTTTCGAATATGATGATCAAGACAAAATGGCCTCGCTTTTGGAAGATTGTCTGTGGTCTGACGGACATTGGCAATTCTATGAAAAATACGATTTCACTTATGACGATTTGTGCAGGTTAATCGTAAATCACATTACTTCATGGAGCGGTGCTGGATACGCAGATAGTCATAATGAATACCAATACGAATATGATGATGAAGGCCATTTGATATGCAAAGCATACTATATGTTCGATGTTAATGGCCAAACCGACATGTACTTTAATCGCTGGTTATACAATTACGAAAACGGAAAGTTGAATAATAGTTGCTATCAGCGCTATTATACCAATACTGGCTGGTTGAATTACGACCTGTACTTATACAATTATGAAGATGATGAAGTCTCCAGTGTATTGCATCAAAAATGTTCGTCAGATAGTCTATGGTACAACTACGAAAACACGGTTTACGAATATGCTGATAATGGCACAACAACATATATCACCACCAAAACATGGAATGGTGAGTGGGTGAACAAGGGTCGTACAACAAAAACCCATAATGAAAATGGGATACTCATTCAAGAGCTCTACCAAGAATGGCAAAACGAAGAATGGGTTGATAAGCGAGCTTGCGGCTATACGCTTGATGGTTTTGGCAACTGTGTCGAAGGCAAATGGATGGACTATGTCAATGGTGAATGGGTAGATAGTGAGAGCAACCATCCGCTAATTGTGCAATTCAACAATGGAAAATCCATTTTATCCGAAGATTCTGCCAACAGATATCGAGCCACTTATTCGTCCATTGTTGGAATCAATGAATCATCCTCTTCCCAAATAGCGGAAGCATTCCCAAATCCAGGGAAGGACCAATTTACTATCCAAACTGACACACCGTGTGCTGAAGTTACAGTTTATGATTTGATGGGTCGAAGAATCTTTCGACAAAGCACATCTGAAAGCACAATCCGCATCAACACAGAAAGTTGGCCTTCAGGAGTTTATTTCTGGAAAGCATACGATTCAAGTTCTGCACAATGCGGAAAATGGGTAAAAAACTGATTCTTTTACAAAGACCATGGACATCACAGAGAAACTCGAAACCATAAAGCACCGCTGGGAGGAAATGGGCGAACAGCTCGCTGACCCTGCCGTGGCTTCCGACATGAAGAAATTCGTGAAGCTCAACAAGGACTACAAGGACTTGGAGCCCATCGTTATGGCCTTCAAGGAATACAAGACCCTGAAAGCCAACGTGGAGGAAGCCAAGGAAATCCTGGCTACGGAGAAGGACGAGGAGATGCGGAAGATGGCGCAAGAGGAGTTGGACACTGCCCAGACACGTATCGAGCAACTGGAGCAGGATATCCGCGTGATGATGATTCCCAAAGACCCGCAGGACAGCAAGAACGCCATCATGGAAATCCGTGCCGGCACGGGCGGCGACGAAGCTTGCCTTTTTGCTGGAGACTTATTCCGCATGTATTCCAAGTTCTGCGAAAACCGTGGCTGGAAAGTGGAAGTGACCTCTGTCAGCGAAGGTGCCAGCGGCGGCTACAAGGAAATCGACTTCACCGTGACTGGCAATGGCTGCTATGGTATTCTGAAATTTGAATCGGGCGTGCACCGTGTGCAGCGTGTGCCCAAGACCGAGACACAAGGCCGCATCCACACCTCCGCCGCTTCGGTGGCCGTGTTGCCTGAAGCCGAGGAGTTTGATGTGGAAATCAACGAGGGCGAAATCAAGTGGGATACTTTCCGCTCATCGGGCGCTGGTGGCCAGAACGTGAACAAAGTGGAATCGGGCGTGCGCCTACGCTACATGTGGAAGAACCCCAACACAGGCGAGATGCAGGAAATTCTCATCGAGTGCACCGAGACCCGCGACCAACCCAAAAACAGGGAACGCGCTTTGGCGAGACTGCGCACGCGAATTTATGACATGGAATACCAGAAATATATCAGCGACATTTCCGCCAAGCGCAAGACCATGGTCTCAACGGGCGACCGCTCGGCCAAGATTCGCACTTATAACTACCCCCAAGGCCGCGTCACCGACCACCGCGTTGAGGGTTTGACCGTCTATAACCTCGCCGCCGTCATGGATGGCGACTTGGATGAGATTATCAACCGCTTGCAGATGGCGGAAAACGCTGAAAGACTGAAAGAAAACATTGAATCATGAATACTTTAGACACGAGACTTCGAGACACGAGACGCGAGACCATTTTGTCCCGTGTCCCGCAGTCCCGTGTCCCGAGTCAATTTATAATACTATGAATAAACACCAACTATTTGAGCAAATCAAGAAAAAGCAGTCATTCCTTTGCGTCGGCTTGGATACCGACATCAACAAGATTCCCCAGGAGCTTTTGGCCATGGACGACCCCATTTTTGAGTTCAACAAGCAAATTATCAACCACACTGCGCCTTACGCTGTGGCTTACAAGCCCAACACGGCTTTCTATGAGGTCTATGGTCACAAAGGTTGGCAGAGTCTGGAACGCACCATCCAATATATTAAGGTGAACCACCCCAACATTTTCATCATCGCGGATGCCAAGCGGGGTGACATCGGGAACACTTCGGCCAACTACGCCAAGGCATTTTTCAACACCTTGAAAGCCGATGCACTAACCGTGGCACCGTACATGGGCAAAGATTCTGTCGAGCCATTCCTCAATTTCGAGGACAAATGGGTCATACTCTTGGCATTGACTTCCAACAAAGGTTCCCAAGACTTCCAATACCTCAACACAGGAGAACAAATGCTCCACCAGCAAGTGCTGCAAACAGCCACCACATGGGCCACTTCGGAGCAGATGATGTTTGTGGTAGGTGCCACGCATCCCGAAGAATTAGGCGAAATCCGCAAAATGCTGCCTGACTACTTCTTCCTCGTCCCAGGTGTGGGTGCCCAAGGCGGTGACTTGCAAGCCGTGGCGCACAATGGTTTGAATAGTGAATGTGGGCTGTTGGTCAATTCGTCGAGGGGCATTATCTATGCTTCGAATGGTAGCGACTTTGCTGTTCGAGCCGGTGAGGAAGCCCAAAAATTGCAAATGCAAATGTGCGAGTTGCTGAAGGAGAAAGGTCTTATTTGATATCGTAAGTTTTTTATGAAAAGAAAAGCAAGACGGTATCTGGATCATCCTTCCAGTGATATTGACACTTCACAACAAAAAAGTCGCCTCAATAATGAGACGACTTTTTTGTTGCATTCAAATGAGCATTTAACGGGCCACCGAGAAAGTGCGGTTCAACACAGTGCCGTCGTTGGCATAGATGCGAACGACATACATTCCGTTGCTCATATTAGCAGTGTTGATTTGGATGGCCTTACCATCGGCTTTCTGCGTCATAACGCGCTGCCCAACAGTATTATAAACCTCAACACTCGTCATGCCTTCGCCTTCGATGTTCAGCATGCCCGAAGTCGGATTGGGATAGAGTTTCAAGCTCTGTCCAAGTTCGTTCACGCCTTCCATCCAAGTCTGGAATGTGGTCTCAGCGCCATAGAAGGTCTCTCCGTTGACGATGGCATAAGCCTTCACCACATAGATGGATGACATTTCAAGGTCGTCGGTGAAGCCAAGAATATTATGGAATTCGTTGAGGAAACCTGTGATAATCATCGGTTCAGAACTGGTCACCTTGCGGCAGGAGAAGCCTACTTCATCAGGATAGCCGTCATAATCCAAATGAGCAGCAAAATCGGCGTGGTTGTAGCTCACACTGATGACTTCGGTTTCACTAACTTGCACTTGCGACATAGGATTCCTGACAGAAATCAGATTAGATGCCTCTTCTCCAAACTCACCATCATCCTCATCACCAGCCAACACGTTACCATGGCTGTCCTTGATGATGTAATAGCCGTGACCATAAGAGCAGCAAATGCCGTTACCCATCTGGTCATGGATGGTGAACTTTACGCATTCGTTGGCAGGAACAGTAACATGCTCAATGTGCAGTTGAGTAGCCGAACCTGCTGCCAGCATGGTGTATGGACCGCCTGAAGCCAGTACCGTACCATCAGATGCTGTGACTTCCCATGTAATATGGTTGCCAAACTTATCTTGCATAATATCAAGTCTCAACTCTTCTTCTTCATCTTCAATCTCGAGATCCACCCATTCAAGACAGGAAATTGAGCCAGTGGCTTCTTTCTCAAAAGGCTCTCCGTTTGCTTCAGTGAGAGTGACGTGGATGGGATAAGTGCCGAAAGGAACCTCAACGGATGCTGGGACCTTTTCAACAGCATATTGAGGCAGTTCACCTTCCCAGTTGATAGTTTGGGACTGGCCTTCCATTTCTACGACAAAAGTCATAGAGGTCAAGGTCTCAGTACCAATATTCTGAACGTTGATCTCAATGTCTTTGTTATGTGTGCAAGTAGCGCCTCCAGGCTGGGTGATGCCCTTAATGGTGGGATAAATAGGCTCATCGACACCTTGAACCATCTCCAGATGACAACCTGTCAGAATGGGACGATAGGCATTGCCTTGCTGACGTTCAGCAACCCATGCCAAGAAGAAGATGTTGTTCAAGTCAACTTCAACGCCATTGGGACTTCCAATGCTTTCAGGAATCAGGTATTCATATGTACGTGTAATCAAAGTGCCTTGGGTCGTGGGAGAAATGGGATCACCCCAAGCACTTTCAGTAATGACATCACGAAGAATATGGGTATGAACATACTGGTTACCAATCCATTGTGTAGGATTGAAGTTGCCATAGTCAGACTGTGAGCCAAGGATACTGTCCTGCAGCATGGCAACCGTCAAGTAGTTCTGATCAACAGAGCTGTTACCAGTATAATACACCTCCACCGTGATAGTGGCAACACGAGTTTCAGGATTGACGACCACCATACCCGCGACATTGCATTCAGAGGCTTGGTTCATCTGAGCGTTCGCTTGGCTGTTCCACTGTCCTCTGTCGATAGCGTTAGAAGTAGTACGATTCACGACACCCGAAGGATATCCACTGATATTGAAGCCGTTATGTATAGTGTTACCATCTTGGGTAATCATGTTGGGATACGAAGTTTGGGCATAGCCTCCAGCGTGGATGTTGATGGCCCAAACCCTACCTGGATTATTGGCCATTATCTCATTGGCAATACGGTGACCATCAGGGCAATAGCCGCAACCACGACCCGTAAACTCTTCGATGATGACGTTCCTATTGGCAGGTTGTGTTGAAACATACTGCTGAGCCTTCAGCGAAAATGTGAATGCCAGCAAAGCCATTAAGGCAAAGGTAAATTTTTTCATAGCTATAATTATTTGATTGATACTATTTTTCCGCCACAAAAATACACATTAATAAAAAATGCGCCACGATTGTGACGCATTTTTTCAAACTTTTTGCCAAAAAAGCTACATCAGAGACCTTCGATGACCATGGTCCAACCAAACTCATCGGGTTCGGTACCATATTGGATGCCACGAAGCTTATTATAAAGCTTCAAGCTCCATGGACCAGGTTTGCCATCGCCAAAGGTGTACGACTTGCCGTTTTCAGGGTCGTCGATGCGCGAGATGGGGCTGATGACGGCAGCAGTACCGCATGCGCCAGCCTCCTCGAAGGTGGCCAATTCCTCTTCGGCAATAGGACGACGTTCCACCTTCATACCGAGGGTCTCGGCCAATTGCATCAAGCTCTTGTTGGTGATGGAAGGCAGGATGGAAGTGCTCTGAGGCGTGATGTAGGTGTTGTCCTTGATACCGAAGAAGTTGGCAGCGCCAGCCTCATCGATGTACTTCTTCTCCTTGGCATCAAGATAGAACTCGCAAGCGTACTCACCACCGTGGCAAGCCTCAACGTGCGGACGCAACGAAGCAGCATAGTTGCCACCGACTTTGTACGTACCAGTGCCGAGCGGGGCAGCACGGTCGTACTTGCGCGTGATCACATAGGGGTTGGCCATGAAACCACCCTTGAAGTAAGGACCAACGGGGGTAGCAAAGACCAAGAACAGATACTCGTCAGCGGGTTTCACGCCCACACGAGCACCCGTGCCGATGAGCAGCGGACGCAGATACAGCGAAGCACCCGTCTCATAAGGCGGAATAAAGTCTGCATTCAGGCGAATGACCTTCTCAATAGCTTCCTTGAACTTGTCATCAGGGAACTCGGCCATCATGATGCCCTGAGCCGAACGCTGCAAACGCTTGCAGTTTTCATCCCAGCGGAAGACGCGCACTTTGCCGTCCTTGCCGCGGAAAGCCTTCATGCCTTCGAAAGCCTCCTGGCCATAGTGCAAGCACGTGGCAGCCATGTGGATGTTAATTGAAGTTTCGGAGCTGACTTCAAGCTCGCCCCATTGACCGTTACGGAAGTAGCAGCGGACATTGTAATTCGTTGGATAATAACCAAATGTTAAGTTTGCCCAATCGATGTTTTGCATGATTCTTATTTTTAGTTGAATAATTCTGTT
>Ga0310690_10007934_pt1 | contig 13568 bp, 10 predicted proteins | sample AusTroGonzalo_MG_2_FD_207661 | JGI IMG/M metagenome (GOLD analysis project Ga0310690, IMG submission 207661) | Bovine rumen microbial communities from tropical cattle in Woodstock, Queensland, Australia - Gonzalo_04 (v2) (version 2) | ecosystem: Host-associated > Mammals > Digestive system >... | reverse complement strand
CGGAGGCCATCTGGCGTCCAATCTGGGTGTTGTTGAGCTGACGCTGGCGCTGCACCGTGTGTTTCATATGCCTGAAGATAAAATCGTTTTTGATGTTGGCCACCAGAGCTATATTCATAAAATGATCACTGGCCGGTATGACAGGTTTTCAACGCTTCGTTCCTACGGTGGGCTGTCAGGGTTTCCCAAGAGAAACGAAAGCCCCTATGATTGCTTTGAAACCGGGCATGCAAGTACTGCTATTTCAGCCGCGCTGGGTCTGGCAAGAGCGAGGGATTACCGGAACGAGCACTATGACGTGATTGCTGTAGTTGGCGACGGAGCGCTTACGGGCGGTATGTGTTACGAAGCTCTGAATGATGCAGGCAACAGCAAGACCAAAATGATTGTTGTACTGAATGATAATGAGATGAGTATTGCACCCAATGTCGGAGCGCTTTCCCAGTATCTTACAAGGCTCAGGATCAGTGCAGGATGGCAGAGCGCCAAACAGCATGTACGACATCTGAATCAGATTCCGGTTATCGGCAAACCGTTATACAGGACCATTCATGGCGTTAAAAAAGTGCTCCGTTCACTGGTTGTCAGAGATAATGAAACCGGTTTTTTTGAAGCGCTCGGTTTTGAGTATTACGGTCCGATTAACGGGCATAATATAGAAGAAATGGAGAAGGCCTTCCGTCAGGCAAGAAAAAGGAAAGGCCCCTGCGTTATACAGGTCCTGACAAAAAAAGGATATGGATATGATAAAGCAGAGGAGCGTCCTGAAGCTTTTCACGGAACCCCGCCATTCTATGTGGAAACCGGATATCGGATTGATAAACCTCAGTCTCCGTCCTGGGGTCATATCATGGCAGATACTCTTGCTGATATGTCTGAAAAAGATAACAGGATTGTTGCCATCACAGCAGCCATGAAGCTTGGAACTGGACTTGATCACTTTGCGGAACGTTTTCCTGACCGCCTGATTGATGTGGGAATTGCTGAGGAGCATGCTGCAACAATGGCCGCCGGTCTTGCATCAGGGGGCATGAGACCGTATGTTGCCGTTTATGCCAGCTTTTTCCAGCGGTGTTATGATCAGATGATACATGATGTGTGCATGCAGCACATTCCTGTCGTATTCCTGCTTGACAGAAGCGGAATCGGGGGTGAGGACGGACAAACACATCACGGACTGTTTGATTTTTCGATGACAATTCCGGTACCCGGAATGAATGTTCTGGCACCTTCCTCATCTGAAGAACTGATCAGTATGCTGAAGTGGTCTCTGAAGCAGGATGGACCGTGTGTGATTCGTTATCCAAAGTCCATAAAAGCCGTTGTGCCGCAGAAACAGGGATGCTCCTTTGAAGCAGGGAAATGGGAGGTGCTGAAGGAAGGACGGGATACGATTCTTCTGGCGGTTGGATCCATGGTTCCGAAAGCAATGGATACAGCTCATATTCTGGAATCAAGGGGAATAAGCGCCTGTGTTGTCAACTGTTCAACCGTTAAACCGCTTGACAGAGAATACCTTGCCTCCATACCACATGGAATATCGGTCTATACTATGGAAGAGCATATGCAGGCTGGTGGATTTGGAGAGTATGTCAGCAGATACTGCCTTGATATGAATTATACCGTTCCTTCCTACAGTTATGCCGTTCAGGATTGTTATATACAGCATGGTGATCATGAAAGACTGATCAGGGAAGCCAAACTGGACGCGGAATCACTGGCTGAAGATATATACAACAGAATGAAGGGAGAAAAAACCGGTGGCCGATAAGATCAGGGCTGATATTGCACTGGTACAGCAGCAGTTGTGTGAGAGCCGGGAACGCGCGCAGGCCGCAATTATGGAAGGCCGGGTGTTCGTGGGAGAAAGAAGAATCAATAAAGCTTCCGAAAGTATCGGAAGTCAGGATATTCTCGTTCTGAAGTCTCCGGAAAATGAATATGTCAGCAGAGGCGCACTGAAACTGGAAAAGGCTGTGCGCGTCTTTGAAGTCGATCTTAAAGACCGCGTTATCATGGATATTGGTTCAAGTACCGGAGGCTTTACAGATGTCTGCCTGCGAAACGGCGCCAAAAAAGTCTATTCAATTGACGTGGGATATGGACAGCTGGACTGGAAATTACGAAATGATCCCCGGGTTACCGTAATGGAAAGGACAAACGCAAGATATCTTGACAGCAGCATGTTTACAGAGAAACCGGAGATAACAGTGATGGATGTCAGCTTTATCTCAATCAGGCTGATTCTGCCGGCTGCAGCAGAGATCATGGGAGATGACGGGATATTTTACACACTGATCAAACCGCAATTTGAAGCAGGCAGAGAGAATGTAGGAAAAAACGGAGTGGTTCGAGATCCGGAAATTCACAGGAATGTTCTTGGAGATATAACCGAATTTGCCCGGGAAATGGGATGGTGTGTTGTCAACCTGGATTATTCACCTATTACCGGACCTAAGGGCAATATAGAATTCCTTGCAGAGATCAGAAAACTTGATGACAGAAGGAAGGGCATAACCCCTGACAGAATTCATGCTGTTGTGAATGAGGCACATGAAAAAATGATACACTCATAAAGCTGACAGATCAAAAAGCGTCCACGGAAATAACCCTTTCGGAAGATCAGAAACTTCCACCGACAAACCGTTCTGCCATGGATGGGGAAAAGAAAGACTGTATGCCCAAAGTGCAGGACTGTCTGCTTTAATACGGCTGCCGTATTTCCGGTCTCCGACCAGCGGAAGACTGCGGGAGGCAAACTGCACGCGTATCTGATGAGTACGGCCGGTATGCAGGGACACGCAAACAAGCGAAAGCGGCAGATCGTCCCAGAGGGATGATCCGATAACATTCCAGTCACATAGCGCTTCTTTCACGCCTTTTCTCTTTTGTTTGACAACATATGATTTATTGGATCTTTTATCATGGTAAAGATAATCACGAAAAGATCCATTTTGCGTTTCAGGCTTTCCGGAGATAACAGCCAGGTACTTTTTTATCACTTTCTCTTCCAGGAACAGATTCTGCAGGGCTGTACAGGCATTGGCGGAAAAAGCGAGCACACACAAGCCGCCGGTACCCTGATCCAGACGATGAACAGGGTATACCCGCCTGCCCAATTGATCCTGAAGAATATCCGGAAGCCCGGGCGATTCAGAGAGTACGCCGATGGGCTTGCTGCAGATGATAAAATTCTTGTCAGCATACAGAACCGGAATCATTACCTGCACGTACCTTTCTGTTTTTTTGCATATATACATCAATATACAAAAAAAGTTGTATCTCTTGAGTATATATACAGGTTGTGATACTATTTTGTCAAATCCTGCTGGAGGGAAGAAGCAAATGCTGAAAGCGGCCGGGCTGATTCTGAACGTGGAAAACCAGGATGCGGTGAGATATGCGGAAAAAGCTTCTGCCTTTTTTCAGCGCCATCAGATTCTGACATTTAATCCCCAGACGGAAGATTGTCACATTAAGCCTGATCTGATAGTAACCTTTGGCGGTGACGGAACGCTGCTGATCGGGGCAAGGTATGCCATGAAATATGATATCCCTTTGCTTGGGATCAATCTCGGAACGGTTGGATTTCTTACAGAGGAAGATCCTGAACATCTGGAAGAAGCACTTACCGCCATTATCAACAGCCAGTATCATGTGGAATACAGAAGTCTTCTTCATGTGATCAATACACGTACAGGCGATGAATTCTTCGCTTTGAATGATGCGGTTATCACACGGGGAGGATATGCAAGGCTGATCCGGGTTGATGCAACAGTAGACAGGAAGGAATACGGTACCTTTACTGCAGATGGCATTATTGTCGCAACTCCCACAGGGTCAACCGGTTATTCGCTGTCTGCAGGTGGCCCGATTGTAGAACCGGGTATGAATTGCATGATTATCACGCCTGTTTGTTCCCACAGTATGCAGCATTGTCCCTGTATTGTTTCGGAAAAAGCAGAAATTCGTCTGTTGCTGAAACCGGAAAGGGAACAAACCGCTGAACTTCAGATAGACGGACAAAACATGGGGAGCCTCAGTGCCGGTGATGAAATACACGTTACAGGTACAGACCGGAAAATCAGCCTGATTCGTCTTCATCCGTATGATTTTTTCGGATTGACTCGCAGAAAACTCAGTGAATGGGGTTCATAAAAAACAGACGGAGAGGTGGATCGGTATGAAATCCAGTCGACAGGATGAAATTCTTCGGATTATCAGAGAAAAAGACGTGGAAACACAGGAAGAACTTGCTGCGGAGCTCCGTGAAACAGGATATAAAGTCACACAGGCAACTGTATCGAGGGATATCAGAGAGCTGAAACTGATCAAGGTGGCGGCCAATGGCGGCGGTTTCAAATACGCCAAGCCCGAGAGACATGAAATTGCTGTCAGTGACAGGCTTACCAGAATACTGAATGATTCTCTTGTGAATGTTGATTATTCCGGAAATATGATTGTAGTCAAGACACTCAGCGGTTCGGCAAATGTAGCGGCCGAGGCTCTGGATAATCTTGGCTGGGATGAAATACTGGGCACAATTGCAGGAGATAATACGATTTTCATTGTTGCAAGAGATGAAACGGATACAGCTGAAATTACAAACAGAATCCGTAAACTGACTGATCACAGATAAACGGGAGCTGTCTATGTTAAAATCCTTAACGATCCATCAAATCGCCCTTATTGATGATGTCAGGATTCAGTTGCATAAGGGCATGCAGGCTCTGACGGGAGAAACAGGCGCAGGAAAAAGTATAGTAGTCGATGCGGTCAGTCTTATTCTTGGAGGAAGAGCGGACAGGGATCTGATCCGGACCGGATGCGAAAAGGCGTCAGTTGAAGCTGAGTTTACAGTACGGGATAATGCAAACGTCCGGTCTTTTATGGATCAGGAAGGCATTGAATATGATGGAAATCATATCATCATTTACAGAGAAATATCCACCGGCGGTAAAAATATATGCCGGGTTTGCGGGGTGATGATCCCTGTTGCGAGACTCAGGGATCTTGCAGGATATCTTCTTGACCTGCACGGGCAGAATGATCACAGATTTCTGACAGATCCTGAAATGCATCTGGCATTTCTCGATCAGACAGGCGATGAAAAGCACAGATTGCTTCTGGAAAGGACCAGGGAAGACTGTCAGGCGTTCATGAGCAATCACAGGACCTATGCGCGCCTGGTCAAAAAGAATGAGAACAGAGAAGCAAAGATCAGTTCGCTTGAACGGGATCTTGAGGAATTACGAAAGGCACATATCCGGAAAGGAGAAGCAGAACAGCTTCTGGATGAAAGGAAAAAAACGGAAGAAATTCTGAAAAAATCAGAAATGCTTATGTCGGTTCGGGAACATCTGTCCGGCAATGAAGACGGATACTCAGCGCTTTCTGAGATTAAAACAGCTTCGGATCTGATCAAGTCACTTTCGGAAAAGAATACCGAGATGAAAGAAATCAGTGAGAAATGCGAATCCCTGTTCTTTGAACTGGAGGAAATAGCCTACCAGATCAGCCAGATGTCAGACAGACTCGGATATAATCCGGAGGATATTGAACGGATTGATCAAAGGCTTGATCTTATCCACCGGCTGGAACGCAAATATGGAGTATCAGCATCGGATCTGCAGGAATTGACGGCCGGAATGGAGGAAGAATACCAAACCCTTGTAAACCTGGAGGACGAAGTCAGAAGGATGTCCTCTGAACATAAAAAAACACTGAGTGTATACAGAAACACTGCTAAAGAACTGACGGAATCCAGGAAGAAACTTGCCTCTGCTTTTGAAAAAAGAATGATGATGGAACTCGGTGATCTGGGTATGGGAAATACTGTTTTCAGTGTTGCATTTAAACCCAATGAAACGGGAAAACCAATTATGCCTTCTGAACGGGGGGATGACAGAATTGAATTTATGATCAGCCCCAATCCGGGTGAGCCTTTAAAACCGCTTGCAAAAATAGCTTCCGGCGGCGAACTGAGCAGGATCATGCTGGCTGTCAAGACAATGGAATCCTCGCATTCCGGAGTGGAATCGATGGTTTTTGATGAAATCGATACTGGGATAAGCGGACGCATGGCACAGGTTGTTGCGGAAAAAATGATGTCTATCTCAAATGAAAAACAGGTCATCTGTGTTACTCATCTTCCGCAGATTGCAGCTGCGTCAGACTACCATTACCTCGTACAGAAATCAGTCGAAGGGAACAGGACGCATACTTCTGTTACAGAGCTGGGGTATCAGGAAAGAATTACAGAAGTAGGGAGAATGATCAGCGGAGCTGACGGTATAACCGACGAATCGAATGCCTATGCAGAAAGACTCATCTCTGCTGCTGAATCAATAAAGCATCATGAAAAAGATGGGAAAAACAGCTGAGAAATGACGGGAATAACGGCTGAATAAAAGAAAATACTTGCATTGTATCTTTTCTGCTCTTATAATAAAGTGATGGATAAGTAACGGCTTTCATGGACTGTAAGCCGTTCCGTGAATATGATCGGGGAGGAATTTTGAATGTCCAAAAAGTATCTGTACCTCTTCACTGAAGGCGATGCTACCATGCGTGAATTGCTTGGCGGCAAAGGCGCGAATCTTGCCGAGATGACCAAAGTGGGCCTGCCTGTTCCGCAGGGATTTACCATTTCGACGGAAGCCTGTACCCAGTATTATGAAGATGGCCGTCAGATTAACGACGAAATTCAGGCACAGATCATGGAATATATTTCCAAAATGGAGGAAATCAACGGTAAAAAGTTTGGCGATCTGAAGAATCCTCTGCTTGTTTCTGTTCGCTCCGGCGCACGTGCGTCCATGCCTGGTATGATGGACACAATCCTCAATCTTGGACTGAATGATGAAGTTGTTGAAGCCATGATTGCCGGAAACAGCGATCCTAAATTTGCCCGTTTTGTATATGACAGTTATCGCCGTTTCATCCAGATGTATTCCGACGTGGTTATGGAAGTCGGTAAAAAGTATTTTGAGCAACTGATCGATGAGATGAAGGCAAAGAAGGGCGTTACCTACGACGTAGAGCTGACTGCCGAAGATCTCAAAGAGCTGGCTGGTCAGTTCAAAGCAGAATACAAATCCAAGATCGGTGAAGATTTCCCTGCTGATCCCAAAGAACAGCTGATGGGTGCTGTGAAGGCTGTGTTCCGTTCCTGGGACAACCCCCGCGCAAATGTCTATCGCAGGGACAATGATATTCCGTACAGCTGGGGTACGGCTGTAAATGTTATGCCCATGGTATTTGGCAACCTGAACGACAATTCCGGTACAGGCGTTGCATTTACACGTGATCCCGCGACCGGTGAGAACAAGCTTATGGGTGAGTTCCTTGTGAATGCTCAGGGCGAGGATGTTGTTGCAGGTGTCCGTACACCAATGCCGATTTCCCAGATGAAGGATCAGTTCCCTGAAGCATATGCCGAGTTCGAGAAGGTATGCAGCCTGCTTGAAAAGCATTACCGTGATATGCAGGACATGGAATTCACTGTTGAAAACGGGAAGCTGTATATGCTGCAGTGCCGCAACGGCAAGAGAACAGCCCAGGCCGCACTGAAAATTGCCTGCGATCTCGTGGATGAAGGTATGCGCACAGAAGAAGAAGCAGTATCCATGATTGATCCCCGCAATCTTGACACGCTGCTCCATCCTCAGTTTGATGCCGCAGCGCTGAAGAAGGCTGAACCGATCGGAAAAGGACTGGGTGCTTCTCCCGGTGCCGCCTGCGGTAAGATTGTGTTCACTGCTGAGGATGCTGAAAAATGGGCGGAAAGAGGAGAAAAAGTTGTTCTGGTCCGCCTGGAGACTTCTCCTGAAGATATTACCGGCATGAAGAGCGCACAGGGTATTCTGACGGTACGCGGCGGAATGACAAGTCATGCTGCGGTTGTGGCGCGGGGCATGGGCAAATGCTGTGTGTCCGGATGCGGTGAAATCGCCATGGATGAGGACAACAAGAAATTTGAACTTGCCGGCAAAACCTTCAAAGAAGGAGATTTCATTTCCATTGACGGTACAACCGGGCGTATTTATGATGGCCTTATTCCTACCGTTGATGCAAAGATTGCCGGTGAATTCGGCAGGATAATGGCATGGGCCGATAAGTATCGTAAACTTCATGTGCGCACAAATGCTGATACTCCTGCAGACGCCAGAAAAGCCAGGGAACTTGGTGCTGAAGGTATCGGCCTGTGCCGTACTGAACATATGTTCTTTGAACCTGAACGTATCGCGGCTTTCCGTGAGATGATCTGTTCCGATACGGTTGAAGAACGGGAAGCTGCATTGAATAAGATCCTTCCTTATCAGCAGAGCGATTTTGAGAAACTGTATGAAGCCCTTGAAGGATATCCTGTCTGCATCCGTTTCCTTGATCCTCCGCTTCATGAGTTCGTTCCCACCAATGATGAGGAAATCAAGCAGCTTGCGGACGCGCAGGGAAAGAGCGTGGAAACAATCCGCAATATCATCGCTTCTCTTCATGAGTTCAATCCGATGATGGGACATCGTGGATGCCGCCTGGCAGTCACCTATCCTGAAATTGCCAAAATGCAGACAAAAGCTGTGATTCGTGCTGCGATCAATATCCAGAAGGCTCATCCTGAATGGCATATTCGGCCTGAAATTATGATTCCCCTTGTATGTGAAGTCAAAGAGCTGAAATATGTCAAGAAGGTTGTGATTGAGACAGCTGATGCAGAAATCGAAAATGCCGGAGCCGCACTTGAATATGAAGTTGGCACGATGATCGAAATACCGCGCGCGGCCCTGACTGCGGACGAGATTGCAGCTGAAGCTGATTTCTTCTGCTTCGGTACAAACGATCTTACCCAGATGACATTCGGCTTCAGCCGCGATGATGCCGGAAAGTTCCTGAGTGCCTATTATGACACCAAGATTTTTGAAAACGATCCGTTTGCTAAGCTTGATCAGACCGGTGTCGGAAAGCTGATGAAGATGGCCATTGAACTCGGCCGTCCTGTTAACCCGAAACTGCATGTTGGTATCTGCGGTGAGCACGGCGGAGATCCGAGCTCTGTGGAATTCTGTCACAAGATTGGACTTGATTATGTAAGCTGTTCTCCTTTCCGCGTTCCGATCGCCAGACTTGCTGCCGCACAGGCTGCTATCAGCAATTCCGGAAAATAATCATATGTTTGTTCCGGTTAATCAATAGAGAATCAAAAGTAAACGGCACAGATCACAGGATCTGTGCCGTTTTTCAGTTACAATTTGCTTTCGGCAGATTTACAAGCAGCTCTGGCTGTATCCCAACTGTATCCTTTTCTGACAAGAAAAGCTATAACTTTTTGCCTGCTTTTACGTAAATCTTTATCCGGTTTCGTTCGCATCCAGGCTTTTCGGGCAAGAACTTCTGCTTTTTCCATCCTGCCATCTTCGTCGAATAATTCCAGAGCAGTGTCGATCATCTCCTGAGCAATCCCCTTCATGCGGAGTTCGCGACGAATAAAAACGGGCCCATATCCGTGGTTGAAACGGTACTGAATCCACTGGTCACAAAAATCCCGGTCATTCAGCAGCTTTTCTTTTTCCAGCTTATATATAACAAGTTCAATAACCTCGTCAGCATACCTTTTTCTGGTCAGACGAGATACGATTTCTCCTGTGCTGCATGGACGCCTTGCCAGCATGGAAACAGCCTGGTTTAAGGCTCTGGGATACTGACGAATCCTCAGCCAGTGAAAAAATGATTCACGTGATAATTCAGCGCCTTCAAAAATACCGGTGCCGGCCAGATCATTGTTTTTCAACCAGTATTTTTCACCGCTATCCAAAAGAATTGAGGTTTGGGAACCATCAGCCTTCAATTCCATTATTCTGACCATGACGGCAACTCCTTTCGGAAAGCCCAATGAAGAAAATCCCTGTTGGCAATACCGAGACGCCCGGTGCGCGCTTCACTGCATCCACCATTGAGAATAATGAGCAGATATTTCGTTTTTTCGTCCCAGAAGGCACCGTCCGCACAACCGTACGCAAAACCCTGATGTCCGTATACAATGCTGTCCGAAATAACAGGATCAGCGATTTGAAGAAGACCCAGACCATAAGACAGGGTAGGAGAAATACTGCCATAGACAGCATGCTTGGATTTCATAGCGTTCAGCGAGTCGGAAGAAATATAAGTGCAGCTGTCTTCAGAAAGCATACTGAACAATTTATAAAGGGAGAGGATATCGGTATACATACTGCCGGCCGTGTGTCCATAATGATGAAGGGGATCAGGGTGATTCAAAATTGATGAGCCAAGGCGGGTGACAATCATATCCTGTCCTTTTCGATACGGCAGAACTCGTGTGACAGGCATGATTTTTTCACGGGGGATACTGCAACCTTCCAGAGTGGCGTTCATTTCCAGAGGAGAAAAAAGATGCTCCTGAAAAACTGTACTGACTGGCATATGAAGTACCTGTTCAAGAATACATCCAATCAGGCCGAAACCCAGATTGGAATAATGAAACGCTGAACCTGGATCAAAACGACGCGAAGTTTGAAGAAGATTCGTAAAAGGGATACCGTTTTCAACTGACGATTCCAGGTCTGGAGGATCTATGATGCCGGATGTATGAGAAAGCAGATGCCTGAGTGTGATGCCGATGAGTGCTTTCTGCTCCGCATCGGATGTAAAATAATCACTGACAGGTATATTGATATCCAGGATACCGCGATCTGACAGATGCATAACCAGGGCAGCAGTTGCGCTTTTTGTAATGGAAGCCACACGGAAAAACGTGTCAGAAGATGGTTTGTGCGAAGGATTTTCCGATGAAGTCAGAATGACGGCCGACTGATTCCCCGAAGACAGATATGCTGCGGATCCGAGAACATGGTGTTTTCGGATGAGATGAACATAAGCACGGGAATAATTCAGATCATGACCTGATACACCACATAAAGGTTTTTTACCGCAACCCGGTGCACAGAAGGGCAGGGCCGCGCGATAGAGTACATTTTTAAACACGGTTGTCGGCATTTTTGACCTCCTGTTGATTCGGGAAAAAATAAACAGAAAACAACCCGCATATCATAAGGAATGAGCAGATGCAAAGAAGCAGACTTGTATGTTCGGTTGAAAGAACAAAAAGACGATGACTAAAAAAGCAATAAAGGATAATCACGAATGCACCGATTACAGACAAAGGGAAAAAGATCAAACAGATGACAGGATTTTTACGGAGAGTTTGTCCGGATAATAATCTGTAGCGGAAAAGGATAAAAGCACATAACAGAACGCTCAGTAACTGACTGATTCTGACAGAAGAAGCAAAGAGAGAGTCCATTCTCATTTCCTCAATAATCAGGCGACCCGATGCATAAAGGAAAAGATAAAAGAAAAACACATCGCCTTTTTTCCGGTTCAGAAGAGTATGCCTGGATAGAAGCAGAAAAAGGAAAACAATAAAATCCCATACGGACTCATAGAAGAAAGTTGCCAGATGCCAGGTATAACCATCAGCGGGAATTTGTACTGCCAGAGGAAATACACAGGGGAATGAACCGGTAACCGGTAAACCGTAGGCTTCCATGTTAAACCAGTTGCCCCAGCGTCCGATGGCTTGCGCAGCAGCAAGACCGGGAACAATAATGTCGCATAAAAGAAGAAAAGGGACATTTCTGCGTTTACAGAAAAGGAACATGATTATCAGGCCTGCGATGATTCCCCCATATATGGCAAGACCGCCTTCCCAGATGCGGAAAACAGATAAAAAATCATTCTGAAACTGTTTAAAAGAAAACAGGACGTAATAAATTCTCGCACCGATGATTCCGCCGGGGATCAGCCACAAGGCAAGGTCTAAAACAGTGTCACGGGGAAGCAGGGCGCGCTTTTCTTCTCTGCATGATAAAAAAAGGGCCAGCGACGCACCGATAACGATCAGAAAACTGTACCAGGTGACAGGGTAAACCAAGTATCTTGAATAAGGAATTGAAGACATAAAAACGCTCCTTATAACAGATAAAAAGATTATAAATTTGCGACAGAGATGTGTCAATGAAAAGACAAATAAGGAATCTGTGAGCATTGCACGCAGCGTGTGTTTCTGATAAAATAATAAGAAGGGAATCTGATTCTTCGATACTATTTTGAGGAGGCACCTTTTATGAGTAAAGTCGTCGTTTTCGATCATCCTCTTATCCAGCACAAACTGAGCATTATGCGTGACAAGAATACCGGAACCAAGGAATTCCGTGAACTTCTTTCTGAAATTGCGATGCTTATGGTGTTTGAGGTAACCAGGGATCTGGAGACAAAGGAAGTTGAAGTGGAGACGCCGATTACAACCTGCAAATGCCGTATGCTTTCCGGGAAAAAACTTGGTATAGTTCCGATTCTCCGTGCAGGCCTCGGTATGGTGGACGGTGTCATTAACCTTGTTCCTGCGGCACGCGTGGGTCATATTGGCTTATACAGGGATCCGAAGAGCCTGGAACCTGTTGAGTATTACTGCAAACTTCCGGAAGACAGTGTCAACAGAGAACTGCTTATTCTTGACCCGATGCTTGCAACGGGAGGAAGCGCGAGTGCTGCAATCAATTTTATCAAGCAGCGCGGATGCCATCATATGCGGCTTGTAAACCTGATCGCCGCTCCGGAAGGAATTGCCAGAATACAGAAGGATCATCCGGATGTGGACATTTATGTTGCAGCGCTTGACGATCATCTGAATGATCACGGATATATTGTTCCCGGACTGGGTGATGCCGGCGACCGCCTTTTCGGCACAAAGTAAAGCAATGCCTCAGAAACCAGTTTATGCCAGGGCGCCTATCCTGGCAGTTTCTCACTGTTTCCCCTGCAACGGTACAGTCAGGACAACGGATGAACGTGTCAGGAATCTCTATTCAGCATCCGGGCGCTGGATTGATAATCCGTACATGTGGGAAGGCTTGTTCCGTATTGCCTGCCTGATTAAAAACAAACCGATGGATGAACCGGTGACAGCACTCATTCTGAATGCAGTACGGGAAACAGACAACGGTTCTGCAGACGGATGCCTGTCCAGACAGATCAATATAATACGCGCTGCTTTTGCAGTCTATGAATACAATACTGACAGAAAGCTGCTGCAAAGAATTGCTGTCTGGTGTCATTATCTGGAAATTGAATTTGAACAGCTTACAAAAGAAGATCCTGTACCTTTATATCAGCCTGCGGATCTGATGGAATTCCTGGTGCGTTTCTATCAGGTTACAGGACTGAAGGCTGTTCTTCGGATTTGCACAAGACTGAGGGCGGCTGCTTTTAACTGGACTTCAGCCCTGCATACTTTCCAGCAGTCCATTCCCGTCAATACAGACGAACTCCATCCTGTAATGCCTCTTCTTGCAGGAGCTCCTGCAGATATGGATTATGACGAAAAGGAAAAACTGATCAACCACGCGGAAATGCTGGCTGACGGCGTTCGCTATTCCGTGTTTGCCGGAATATTCAGCGGAAACGGACAGGATCTTGCAGCCGGAAAGGTTGTATGGAGGTATCTGAGAAAGCATCATCATGCCATATGCGGAGGAACAACATCCAATCCGTAT
>Ga0310690_10007933_pt1 | contig 13571 bp, 9 predicted proteins | sample AusTroGonzalo_MG_2_FD_207661 | JGI IMG/M metagenome (GOLD analysis project Ga0310690, IMG submission 207661) | Bovine rumen microbial communities from tropical cattle in Woodstock, Queensland, Australia - Gonzalo_04 (v2) (version 2) | ecosystem: Host-associated > Mammals > Digestive system >... | reverse complement strand
GTCGCCGCTGAAGGCAGAGATCGTGTTACCCGCGACGGTGGTGTCGACGAGGTCCGCCTGGTAGCAGATGCACTGCCCTTCGCCGCCGGTCACGTAGCAGCGAGTGAGCGTGCCGCAACGGATGCCGGCCTCGTCATAGCTCTTGCCGACCGTGAAGTTGGCGATATGGCAGTCGATCAGGTCGCAGCCGTAGAACGTCACGCCGTCGAACGAGATACCCTGGATCGTGGCGCGGTCGGTGTCGCTCGGGCCGTGGATGTATTCGCCCTTCTTGAATACGATCTTCGTGTCGCCGGGATTGCCCGACGCCGAGCGGAGTATCGCACCGCCGGAGATGCCTGTCTGCACCCGTGATTCTTTCACGTACGTTCCGGGCGCGAGGGTCAGGATGTCGCCGCGCTTGAGGCTGGAAAGAGACGGAAGCCCCGCCCACGGGTGCGCCTCCGAGCCGTCGGCCGTCCCGGAGTCGGCGGAGGGATCTGCGTATTGCCTCGTGCGGATGTAGGCGCGCCACTGGACGCTGTTCGTCCAGCACTCGTCCGAGACGGTGCAGCGGATGGCCGAGCGGCCGTACTTGGTCTGCGCATCGTAGAGTTCCTTCGTGGCGGTGAAGGTGAAGTTCGTATCATTGCCGAGGAGGGTTGTCTCCGAGTAGCTGGAAGCAGAGTCGTGGACGAATTCCCACTTCACGTCGAAGGGATCGCCCGCCTCGTCCGTGACGGCCACGTTGAAATCGAGCGTGTCGCCGATGTCGAGGACGCGAACCGTGTTCGTGTCGGCGGGGGTGAAGGCATCGATCACCGGCGGACGGTTCGGGTTGCGCACGATGGAGAAGCTGTAGAAGTTGGTTGCGGCCACCGAACTGTCGTTGTCGTCGTAAACGCGCACGGCAAACTTCACGTCGCACGCCTCGGCGACCTTGCCGTAGAGACGGGGGCGATAGAGGGAGGTGTCGGGATCCCATGAGCCTGAGCTGAACTGGAGGCCGGCGGGAAGACCGTAGGTGGTGAAGACGATGTCCGTCGCCGGGATGCCGTCCGACTCCGCGCCAACCGGCAGGTAGTTGCCACTGAAGGCGACGCCGATCACGCGCGTCGTGTCCGAGAAGGTGTTGCCCGTCTGCCGGTAGGAGCAGCGGATGGTGCCGTCTTTATTGAGCGTCGCGCGCGCAGCCCACGTGCCGGTGCCGGTCGAAAACGACTCGAAGCGGAACGACACCTCGTTTGCGACGTTCGTATCGACGTATGCCTCCACCTTCGACGTTTCGCACCAGAACACCGCGATACCATAGCGGTAGTAGAGCGAGCTGTTTCTAACGCGGTTGTCGTCGATGAAATCGTCCTCGAAGAGGATTGCGCCTACGGGGCTGACATAGACCTTGTCGATCATGCGGCCCCCGAACGGGAACGCGAACGGCAAGGTGTATTCCACGTTGCCTCGCTGGTCCTGCCCTTCCCAGAGCGGCGTCTCGTTCTCCGAAACCTGATAGGTGCTCGAAGCTGTGGCGTAACTGGCGGGCACGGTGTACCACTGCCAACTCGGGCTGTCGCCGCCGCCGGTGGCGGTGAACCACTGGTCGTATTGCACGCCCTCCATGCCATCCGGCAGCGTGGTCGGCGTGATGGCGAGGCCGTCGCCCCGCGCCGTCAGGATCGCGCTCGCCGCGATCAACAGCGGAAGCGCCGCGCCTCTCGCGGCCTTCGCGATTCCAGAAAAGAGGGAAACTAGGGTTTTACCCCCCATGCCGATTTTACGAATTATCGTGCTCATGTTTGGGCTCCTTTTATCATCATCCATGCCACCCGCCTGCTGGCGAAACTCCCGTTCCGCTGCCCTGCCGCTGGCCTTGCCTTTCCTGGCGAGGCCGATTCTACCAAATCCCCTTTCCGCGCGCAACCAGCAAGTTATTTATGGCGGGCGGGCGCATCTGCGTAATTCACCGCAGAGCCTTCTGATGTTTGGAAACAACTATTTGAAACAACTTGCCTTTGGCGCACGGGCTAACTCGCCCGTGCCCGTTTGCCGACTTTGGAACGGATTCCCGTCTGAGGTGAGTATCTCGCGGTTGTCCGTATCGTAGAAATACCGCTCGATGGTGGCGAACTTCGGATAGAAGTTGACGATGATTCCGCATGGCATCTTGAGCAGCCTCATGTAGTTGAAAAGTTGGGCCCGATGTGTGGACGTCAGAACCGACACGGCTTTACATTCGACAATGACATCGCCCTTGCATAGGAAATCGATGCGGTATTCCGCATCCATCGGACGCCCCTTGTAACGCGGGTGGAAGGCCTTTTCCCGTTCAAACGGGATGCCTCTGTCGGACAATTCCATCGCAAGAGCTTCCTGGTAGCAGTATTCGTTGATGCCCGGCCCGAGCTCATCGTGAACGGAATGCAGTGCGCCCACAATGTCATAGACGTGGCTTTTCAGTTCTGCTGCATCTTTCATGGAGTCTCCTTCACGGTTGTGATGGCGCAATCATATCAAAAATCCATCGAAGACGATATGCAGAAGACGAAAAAAGCGCGGGCGAGTTAGCCCGCGCACCTCTCTCAAAGTTGTTTTTACCAGTTGTTCTGGTTGTTTCCAATCTCAAAACGCATGGGTGAAAAACGCAGATGCGCCCGGGGGTTCTCACCCGTGCCACGGGCGGGGGCGCTTGGGGAGGCCGTTCGCGAACACTTCGTTGGCCACGTTCACGTCCTCGACCACCTGGTAGTCGTACATGCCGCAGCAGATGAAGTCCGCGCCGCCCTTCCAGGCGACTGGGAACGCCCCTCTCGGATGCTCGATGCCGGCGCCAAGCACCTTGAACGCGATCCACGGCTCCGGGCGGGTGGCCATGTAGTCGAACACCTCCTGGCGGTCGGTGTCCACGAACCGGTTGTCGCAGGAACCGAGGCCTACAGGATCCTTCCGCTTGTCCTCGTTCAGGTGCGCGGTGGGATAGTCCACGCGATGGACGGTCTTCATCCAGAAGTCGGGCAGGCAGTCGTGCTCCACGCAGAACTTGACCGTCTTGAGGCTGTGGCAGCCGATGCCCACAGGCACGCCGAGCTTCCTGGACTCGTCGAGGTACGTGCGGAACGCCTTCCAGTCCTTCTTGTGCGCGGTGCTGTCGGCAATGCCGCCGTGGAAGTAGACCATGCTCGCGCCGTTCTCGACGCTGGCGATCGCGCCCTTGACCACGCCGCCCTTGTAGCCGCAGTCGGAGATGAACTTGATGCGTCCGCCCTCCTCCCGCCAGTAGCGGTTGATGACGCGCATCAGCGCGGGGTTCGTGAGGATCGTGTTCACGCCGCAAGCCTCGGCGATGCGGAAGTTGCGGAAGACTCGCTCGTCCGTGAAGTACGCCTTCACGAGCTTGTCGTAGAACCGCATGTCGCGGCTGTGCGCCCAGCCGCCGATCATGTTGCCGCCGAGGATGAGGCGCGAAAGCTCCACGCCGCCGATCTTCGCGTACTCGGTCATCGGATGGCCGAGACCCTTCAGGTCGCGCTCCGGCAGGAACGCGGATATCGCCGGACCTGTCTCGCGGACAACGTCCTTCGAGCGCATCGCCCTTGTGTACGCAGCCGCGCCGCCAAGCGCCAGCATCGCCGCGCCGCCCAAAAGCATATCCCTGCGGTTTACAGTTGTCTTCGCGTCATTCATTGCGCAACCTCCTTGTCTTCGCGGGAGGGTCGCGATTCATCGCGACCGGACGCAATAAATTGCGTCCCTCCCGTCGTAGGAACGTCTTTTCTCCACGTCATCACGAATATGAGCATGCAGATCTCCACAACGTTGCGATCAATGTAGAGGAAATGGCTCTCGCCGGTGTGCCCGAAGTGCGGCGGGTTGAGCATGTACATGAGCGCCAGGTAGAATATGCCGAACACGGCCGCGCACCTCGCCGCCTTGCCGAGCATCAGCAGGATGCCGGCGAGCAGCAGTCCCCAGGCGAGGAAGAGATCGACCGCGCCCATCGCGGCGGAATGACCAATGGCGCGCAACGTGTCGCCGAACAGCCAATGAGCGCAGCGGAAGCAGCCGGCCCAAGAGTAGTCCCACGTGGACGTCACGGCCCACACGCCGAGATACGCGAGGTGCCAGCCTATCGCGAAGCGCATCGCCGTCGCAACGAGGTCTTTGTGTTTTTCCAGGAAGCTCATTTCTTCTGCCCTCCCTTCGCGTCACTGTTCGTCGGCCGCGCAGGAGCGCGGCCCTCCCGTTCTTTCGGCGGTGATGGCTTCATGATGCCGTTCACTGTCTCGACTATCCTGTAGTCCAGCAAATCGATCGCAACTGCAGCGGCACCATGATCCTTGGCGAACTTGTACGCCTTCACCGGATCTATCGCGCCGCCGGCGAGCACGCGGATCGCCACCCACGGCTCTGGCCGCGTCTTCATGTAGGCTGCCGCCGCCTCGGGATCGACGCACCAGATGTTGTTGCAGCGCTTCTCCATCCGTGCCGCCGGGTAGTCGAGCGAGTGGAACGCCAGCACCCAGAAGTCCGGCACCACGCCGTTTGCCACGCAGAACTTCACCGTCGCCACGTCCTCCGCGCCTATGCCCACCGGCAGCTTGGTGCCCTTCAGCACGCCGAAGATGGCCTTCAGGCCTTCCGCGTCGCCCTTCTTCGCGAAGGTGTCCGCCGTCTCCGGACGCAGGTACGCGCCCTTAGCGCCGCCCGAGACAGCCAGAGCAGCGTCGTTCGCGTCCGCGCAGTTGGCGAAGAACTTCAGCTCGCCGCCCGCAGCCTTCGCCTCCATGTTCATCTTCTCCAGCACCTTCGGCTCGGCGAATGCCGAGTCGATGCCGCAGTGCAGGCAGTAGCGCACCGTGCGTCCCAGCGTCACGCCGCTGTTGTAGCGCAGCATGAACTCGTCGGTCCAGATGAGGTCGCGCGCGTGGGAGTGTCCAGCTATCAGGTCGCCGCCGAGCGCCAGGCGCGAGAACTTCACGCCGCCGATCTCGGCCTTCTCCGAGATAGGCGTCTTTAGCGCTGCGAGCGCCACGAACTCGTGCACCTTCACGGTGGCGGAGGTGACGGCCTCCACCTTCTTGAAGCCGCCTGCCTTGTAGTGCGCCCAGAAGCAGCCACCGAACGCCGCGAACACCACTGCGCCCGGCAGGAACGTCCGCAAGAACCCGCGCCAGCACGGCATCACCGCGATCAGCGCCAGCCCCAGCGCCTCGATGGCGTTGCGCTCGAGGATGAAGAAGCGACCGTCCGCGCCAGACATGGCCGTGGCGAACGGCTCTGGCGGCTGGCAGCAGTAGAACATCGCCATCAGCGCGATGCCGAAGAGCGACGCGACGCGCGCCAGGATGCCCGATATCAGCGCGAGTCCGATGGCGACCAACCCGAGCTGCACGGCCCAGTTTCCCGTCACCACGATCCAGCCCTGCGACGCCATCCACTTGAAGAGCGGCGCGATCGGCCCTTGCGCAGCGTTGAGGTACGACGCGCAGCTCCACCCTTCCTCCTGCATGAGCTTCCAGCATCCCTCGTAGAGGAAATGCCATCCTATCGCCACGCGCAGCAACGTCAGCGCGACGTCGCGAAACGTGGTCTTGCTTTCGTTTTCACTCATTTGGTATCGTTACCTCCTTCCGCCTCTGCAGGCGGAGACATCCAGTCGAGCACGCCCATCACCACCGCCGTAGCCACTTTCGCCTGCCTGGCTTGGTCCCACGACTCCGCCTCGCCCTCCGGTAGGTTGATGAAGTCAACCTCCAAGAGGCAGCTCGGCACTGCCGGGTTGCGGCACACGGCGAACGAACGCATCTGCGCGCCAGCGTCCTTCACCGGCGCCAGCGTCGGCGCGATGTGCTTCTGTATGCACTGCGCGAGCACAAGCCCGTTGGACGTAGACGCGTAGGCCGTAGTGTGTCGCGCGACGCGCGGGTTACGGTTCGCCGCCGTCGCGTTGTGGTGCACGGATATGAAGGCGTCCATGCGCCCGTCGTAAGCCTTCTTCGGCCGGTCGTACAGCGCGGGGAACGAGTCGTCGTCGCGCGTCATCACCACCTGGAAGCCGGCCTTCTCCAGCGCGGCGCGTATCGCCCGCGCCTGCATCAGGTTCACGTCCTTCTCGAACCACCCGTGCGGAGAAAGCGCACCCGTGTCGCTCCCGCCGTGTCCTGGATCCACGCATATGCGCACAGTCTCCGGACGCCGCCCGTACGGCGGCTTGTCAGGGAACCCGATCGCCGGGTCCGGCGCAGGAGTCATCTTCGACGGCACCTGCCGATCCGGGCAACGTCGCGCCAGATTCCGCGAGAGGTAGCCTCTCCGACCTTCCAGCCACACGACCAGCCACTTGGTGTCCTTCACTTCCGCGCCGCACAGCACAAACCCCTTCGGCAGGTAGAAGATCGTGTCGCCGTCGTCTATTTCCGCACGCACCCGGTTCGTGAACAGCGTGCCGGTCATCTGCCATGCCGACGGCTTACCGATGCGCGGATCGTCATCCGACTCGATCGGATCGGGCTTCTTCGACGCCTGTGCCGGAGCCTCGGCCACGACGAACGTCCTCACAAGCTTGTCCTTGCCCTGGAACACAGTCAGCGTGTTCGTGCCCGGATTCACCGGCACCATTGCGAGGAACGCGCCGGTACGGTAGACATCGGTGGTGACGCCATTCACGTAGAGGAACTCGGTCCGGCCAGGGGTAGTCGCGCCGATGACGTAAGTCTCTTCGACGGCGGGCAGCCTCTGCCGCTCCGCAGGGAACGCAACGCCTATCTCCGCGCGAGCGGCACACGCGCATGCCAGCGCCGCCGCTAGGGCTAGCTGACGGACCGCGCGGGCCGTTCTGGTACGTTCCTTGGTTTTCATGGCACGAGCAGTATACCATATACCGCCGTTTTATGGTAAACTGTCCGCATGAAAAACAAAGTTGTCCTCATCGTAGCCGTCCTGTTCGGTCTCCTCGCGGCCGTCCTCACGCGCACATACCTCTCGTCGAAGTCCGACGAGTTCAAGAAGCTCACCGACCGCTTCAACGCCACCCACGGCACGCTGGACGCGCTCTGCTTCAAGACGGACGTCCCCAGCGGCACGGTCATCTCCAAGGACAACCTCGGCATCCTCACCGTTCCCGAGGCAGGTCTGCGCGGGCAGGCGCTCACCAAGTCCGACCTCCAAGTCATACTCGGCCGCACGATCCTCCTCGGGCACCGCAAGGGCGACATCCTATTCTGGTCCGACATCGAGGGCGGCAATCCCGTCGCCGGCGGACTCGCCGCCGACATCCGCCGCAAGAAGCGCGCCATCTCGATCAGCGTCTCCGGAGCGGCCGCCGTCTCGGGCATGGTCAAGCCGAACGACCACGTGGACGTCATCGGCACCTTCTCCTTCCCCAAGCCCGCTCCTGACGGGAAGAACGTGCTGCAGGAGCTTGTCACCTGCACGATCCTGCAGAACGTGCTCGTGCTTGCCACTGGCAAGGAGACATCCAAGTCCGGCTCGTCTCCGTTCGGCAGCGGCTCGTACTCCACCGTCACGCTCGAGGTATCGCCGCGCGAGGCGGAGATGCTAGTGTTTGCCGAGCAGATACGCGGTCGCCTCGTGCTCTCGCTACGCAACCGCAACGACACCTCGTACGAGAAGGAGCTGCCGCAGGTTGACTTCGAGAAGATACGCAGCGAGATCGAGGACCTGAACGCCAAGCGCCAGGCCGAGATCGGAGGAGGCCGCTGATGGCATTCGCGCTCGACTTCATCCGCCCCGGCGAAGGCACCGCAACACGAAACACGCTGGAGGATGGTTCCTACCTGATTGGCCGAGGTAATGCCTGCCGCATACGACTTCCATTCCCCGATGTTTCGGAACGACATGCCCTGCTGCTGCTACTCGGCAACAAGGCGAAGATCGAGGATCTGCACAGCGCAAACGGCACATATGTGAACGGCATGCCCGTGGACGGCATCGTGGAGCTTCTTCCTGATTCCGTCGTCCAGATCGGCGAAAGCATGCTCCGGGTTTCCCCAATCTCAGATTCCCAAGCACCCATCCCCGATCCCCAGGCTCAAAGCTCAAAGCTAGAAGCTCAAAGCTCAAAGCTCCCATCAGCCAATGACAAGCCACTTTCCAGTAACCGTCCTGATCCGGCGGCTGTCAAGGCTGCGGCAATCCGCCGCCAGGTGAAGGAGCAGATCCAGCGCGAGCTCATCGAACGACTCGATCTCAAGCGGCTCACCGTGTCGGGCGTGGACCGCGCAGGCCTTGAGAAGAAGGCCACGGAGAAGATCCACGAGATCGTCGAGCAGGTGCGCACGAACGGCAAACTGCCCGCCGGCATCGATGCCGTGCGCCTGGAGCGCGAGGTCTTCAACGAGGCGCTGCGCCTCGGCCCGCTGGAGGATCTCATCGCCGACGAAACCGTCACCGAAATCATGGTCAACGGACCTCGCCAGATATACGTGGAGCGCCGCGGCAAGCTCCAGCTCACCGACCTCGAGTTCCTCGACGACTCCAGCGTCATGGCCATCATCGAGCGCATCGTCTCGCCGATTGGCCGCCGCATCGACGAGTCGCAGCCGTACGTGGACGCCCGCCTCGCGGACGGCAGCCGCGTGAACGCCATCATCCCGCCCCTCTCGCTCATCGGCCCCACTCTCACCATCCGCAAGTTCGCCAAGCGCACGCTCACGGTCGACGACTTCATCCGCTTCGGCACGTGGACGCGCAACGCCGCCGAGTTCATGAAGGCTTGCGTCATAATGCGCAAGAACATCATTGTCGCGGGCGGCACAGGCTCCGGCAAGACCACGCTCCTCAACCTGCTCTCCGGCTTCATCCCGCACGACGAGCGCATCATCACCGTAGAAGACGCCGCAGAGCTGAAGCTCGTCCAGCCGCACGTCATCCGCCTTGAGGCCCGCCCCCCGAACATCGAGGGCCGTGGCGCCGTCACCATCCGCGACCTCGTGAAGAACTGCCTCCGCATGCGCCCAGACCGCATCATCGTGGGCGAATGCCGCGGCGGCGAGGCGCTCGACATGCTCCAGGCGATGAACACCGGCCACGACGGATCGCTCACGACCGTCCACGCCAACTCGCCGCGCGACGTCATCTCACGCCTCGAGACGATGGTGCTGATGAGCGGCATGGAACTCCCGTCCCGCGCCATCCGCGAGCAGATCGCTTCCGCCGTGGACATCATCATCCACGAGTCCCGCCTCTCCGACGGCAGCCGCAAGGTCGTAGCCATATCAGAGGTCACTGGCCTCGAGGGCCAGAACGTGGTGATGCAGGACATCTTCGCCTTCCGCCAGAGCGGCGTGGACGAGCACGGGCGCGTCATGGGATACTTCCGCCCGACGGGCGCTGTACCCACCTTCTTCGAGCACCTCAAGAGCCGCGGCCTCCGCCTCGACCCCGCGATGTTCGACCCGAACCTCGACCGCGAGGTACACCTTGAGATCGCCGGAGAGAACGCATGACCCTGCAGCCAGACACGATCCTCTTCTGGTCCGCCATCGTCACCGTAGGACTCACCTTCTTCGGCTTCGCCTGGTGCTTCGTGGACATCATCAACGAAGGCTCCGGCAACTACGCCAACACGATGGGATCAGAGACCAGCCGGGCTTTCGAGAACGTGTTCCTATTCATCTCGCCGGCGAAGATCGCGCGTCTCGGCCGCCTCGCCGCACTCGCCGCGTTCTTCCTGTTCTTCATCCCCCTATTCAGCTTCACCAACGCCGTATCCACGCTTGTCGGCGTCGCGCTCGGCATCGCCGCCGGCGCGTTCACCTTCACCCTCCCCGCGCGCTACGTGCGATTCCTGCGCGTGCGCCGCCGCCTCAAGTTCAACGAGCAGCTCGTCACGGCCCTCGGAACGATGTCCAACGCACTCCGCGCCGGCTTCTCGATCAACCAGGCGTTCGAGAGCGTGGTGGAGACGGGCGACAAGCCCATCTCGCAGGAGTTCAGCGTATTCCTCCAGCAGCTACGCGTGGGCATGAGCTTCGAGGACGCGCTGGCCTCGCTGGACCGCCGCGTCGCCTCTGACGACCTCACGCTCGTCTGCACGTCGATCGACATCGCCCGCCGCACGGGCGGCAACCTCACCGAGATATTCGACCGCATCTCCACGACCATCCGCGACCGCATGCGCATCGAGCGCCGCGTCCGCACCCTCACCTCTCAGGGCCGCATGCAGGGGATGATCGTCTCGGCGATGCCTTTCATCCTCGGCCTGGCCATGTACATCATGAAGCCATCGGTGATGAAGCCGTTCGTGTTCTCCTTGAACGGCGCCGCCTGCATCGGCGGCGTCCTCATGCTAGTCACCGTCGGCTGGCTGTTCATCCGCAAGATCGTGCGCATCGACGTCTGACGCCTGTACTACGGCTCGACACGCTCATCTCACGCCATTTACATTTACTTTTCCAGCAGCCGCTCGCGGAGGCGCTTTACGTCATCCTTCGTGAAGCCGAGCTTCAGGAAGTACGCCTCTGCCTTGTCGGCAAGGGTTTCGCCAGGGAAGTCCTTGAGCTTCTTCATGGCGTCGCCGAAGCTCTTCTTGTGCGCAGGGTCGCTGACGACTCCCACGAAGCCGGTCGTGAGATAGTCTTTCCAGATTTCCTCCTCCGGAACGCCAAGCAGCGACTCTAGGAACATGGCCACGGTGCCGGTGCGGTCCGCGCCGCCGATGCAGTGGAACACGATCGGGTAGTTGTTGTCGTCCATGAAGACGTCGAACACCTTCTTCGTGACGGCCATGCCGTTTGTCGAGAAGGCGCCGGAGTAGGCGCTGTACGAGTAGTGGAACCACGTGACCGACGGCCCGAGCGGCGAGCCCGTCATGCCGTAGCACTCGTCGTCGGACCGCAGGTCGATGTCGCTGCGGATGCCGTAGGTCTTTAGTATCCGCGCGACCTCGGCGTCCGTGAAGCGGCGTGCACCCGGCGCGAACCGCTTGCGCTTCACTAGCCTGTTCTTTTTTGGATTTGACGACAGCTTCTCGCCGGCCTTGAGCTTCCTGTGAAGCACCCGTCCCGTGTGGCCCATCTTCTTCAGCTCGCCCTTCTTCTCGAGTTCCAGGATCTCCTCCGTCGAGTAATACTCCATGGGCGCGTTTGAGTTGAGGCCTGCGGTGCGGTACACGAGCCCCTGGCGGATGCGGCGTCCGCCGAGCCCGCGACGGCCGCCGATGTCGCGGCAGTTGCCCGTGCCTGTCATGCGCACGAGGCGCGGAAGGAGATCCTCCGTCCTGAATCGGCTGACGAGACGGTCATTCCCCGCGGAGACGGTCCATTCCCATTCCGTGGCGATATCGAGGCTGTCCACCTCCACGCAGTTCGTGGCGATGGTCTGATCGAGCACGACCTTGCCGTCCGGCAGCCTGCGCACGGACACCTTGTATTCCTTCGCGTCGCCTTTCCACTTGAGCTTGATCGGCACTGGCGTGGAGCCGCGGCTTCTAAGCTTGGCCGCCTTCTCCGCGCCGTCGAAGCACTTCTCGCACGCCGACCAAGGCGCCTTCGCGTATTCGCGCTGGACCGAATGCATCTGGCGCACGACAGCGTTGTTCGCGGGCGCCACAAGCTCGATCTGCGCCAAGAGCGTCATGGCGGACAATGCCGCAACGCAGAAACTGCACAAATTCTTTCCGTTCATACTGTGTCTCCTTTGATGACTTGAAGCCTTTTAGCGCAACGAGACCGGTTGGCTTCCAGGATTGAGCGGAAGCGTCTTCCCTTTCCACTCGAACGTTCCGGTGAGGTTGCCCGGCAGGATGACGGTGCCGGAGACGCCGCCGTCAGCGAACTTGAGGTCCGTCTCAATCAGGCCCTGCGGATGCGGCGTCTTCGCCTTGATCCATTTCAGGTCGGCGGGCTGCGGCGCGATGCGCACCTTCGCGAAGAACGGCGCGTCGCTCTTGACGCCGAGGACGCCCGTGTGCAGGTGGTAGAGCGGGTGCGAGCCCCACGCGTGGCAGTCGCTGCGCGCGTTCGCGCCGGGAGCCTCCAGAGGCGTGCAGAGGTTCATCTTCACGTACTCGCGCCACAGATCGAGGCGCTTCAGGAAGAGATCGGACCGTCCCATCTTAATGTAAGTGTCGAAGAGGTAGTGGGAGAAGTAGACGGTGGTACGCGCAAGGTCGGTAGCCTCAACGAGGCCCTTGAACGCGCGGTCACGCTGGGCGGGCGAGAGCGCGTCGGCGAGGATGGCGAGGCACTGCGCGTGCTCGCTGTAGAGGTCCTTCTTCAGCGTGTCCGCCACGAGGCCGCGCGCGTCGTCCCAGAACGCCTCGACGATCGCCGGACGCAGTCGCTCCGCCTTCGCGCGCCAGTAGGCGGCCAGCTCGCGTTCGCCGACCGCGTCCTCAACCTCGGCCGCGCCGCGCATGGCGTAGAGGTAGAACAGGTTGTTCAGCGCGTTCGGGCGCGGACTCTCGCCGTCGGGCGAGACGCCGCCCTTCCAAGCCGGCACCCAGTCCATGAAGCTCCATCCCGCCAGGTCGCGCAGGAGGCCGTCCGGCCCCTCGTGGAGCGCCAGGCCCATCAGCGTGTGGTTCATGCCGGGGAGGCGCGCCTTCAGCCAGGAGACGTCGGAATGGTTCGCCATGTAGTCCCTGAACATGAGCAGCCAGCAAAGGGTGTAGGTGGACGACTCCTGCGTGCCGCGCGTGGGGAAATTCATCGCGATGAGGCCGTTCTCGCGGCGATCGAAGTCGTAGAGCGAGATCGCATGGCGGATAAGGCGGTCGTCGCTGTTGAGCGCGCCGACGGTGAGATACTGCACGCGGCTGTCGCCGGGATACATCTGCTGCTCGAAGTACGGGCAGTCGAAGAACATCTCGTGCATGCACATCTGCATGCCGCGCACGCAGATCTTCTGCACCGCATCGAGCGAGGGATCGCTGCAGCGGAACTCGGCCGAGGGCGGCGTGGGATAGCGCGTCTCCGCGATCTCCACCTTCTGCATGACCAGCGGCTCATCCTGCGTCGTCACCTCGATCATGCACCAGCGCCCGCATCGCCACCAGGGCGAGGTGAAAAAGCCGCGCGGCCGGCCATCGACGTTGAAGGTGTCCACCATGCCGATCGTGAAGTCCTTGCCGTCGATCGCGGCGCGGTCGCCCTTCTGCCCCTTCTCGTCGCGGAGCGACTCCGTCCAGCCCCAGCGCACCGTCGCCCCCCTGCCGCCGCGCACGGTCAACTCCGGGTAGGCGCAGTAGTAGTCGCCGAGGTCCCAGTACGCCTTGACAGAAGAATTCGGCGGCACGGTGAAGCCGGGCGCGATCAGGTTCGGTCCCTTGCGGACCTCGCCCGGCGTCTTCTTCTCGTGCAGCTGGTCGGGGATAGTGGTTGGGAAGAGCAGCCATCCCTGGACGATGAGGCCGCCAAACGTCTTGATCGGCTTGCGCACCACCTTGACCTGCACGAACGCATCCTGGGGCGGCATCTCGTCGATGAACGCCGTGCCCGTCACCTCGCATTGCGAACCCACGCCGAACGTCTTGCTGTTGCCCTTGTCGGTCATGCGAGTGTTAGCAAGCCGCGCCACCTTCCACTCGGCCTTGCCCGTCGTGAGCTGCTTGTCGTACTCGCCCTCGGCCTTGAGGA
>Ga0310690_10007932_pt1 | contig 13573 bp, 5 predicted proteins | sample AusTroGonzalo_MG_2_FD_207661 | JGI IMG/M metagenome (GOLD analysis project Ga0310690, IMG submission 207661) | Bovine rumen microbial communities from tropical cattle in Woodstock, Queensland, Australia - Gonzalo_04 (v2) (version 2) | ecosystem: Host-associated > Mammals > Digestive system >... | reverse complement strand
ATAATTGGGTTTTCCATTTGAACCATCTAATAAAGTAAAATTTGCATCAGAAGTAGTCGTACCAACTATCCAAGTTTCATTAGTATAATAACGTGGTATATAACTGGATATTGAAATTTGTTCACCTTCAATAAGATTATTATTTACATCATATTGACAAGCAACTACTTTAATATTTTTATTATATAAAATATCTTCTCTACCAAAATCAATATAATATTTTGTTTCACCATTTACAGTAGTAGTTGATACAGTTTTAAGCTCACCAATATAATTATATTGAGTAATATCTTCACTCCAACAAGAAATTTCTCTTTCATTCGCTGAGATAGCATCAATTTTATCTTGAATTGATTTAATATTTTCTATAGCAGCTGTATAATTAGCTTGTTGTACTTCTAAATCAGCTTCTAATGTTGATTTTCTGTCATAAAGCGGCACAAGAGTATTTTGAACTCTATTAATTGCATTATTACAATTTTTTAATGTACCATTATGAAGATTAATTTTAAACTCGTCACTATTTTCATCATCTTCACCTTTTGTTAAAGCACCAAGATTATAAAAATATTCAAAATTATATAAATAACTTTCACCAGTTGGATTAGCTGTAGCTTGTTTAATAGATAAAATTCTATCAGAATCTAAACTACTATTAGTATCTGGAACTGTTAATTTTGTAATTAATTCATTTGAATCTATAACTCTTGAACAACTTAATAAATTTTTCCCATATGAAAAATCAAATTTTATATCTTCATTAACTGCTTCAGTTTTAAATAAAATTTTTCTATCAATAATATGACCTTTTTCATCATAATTATATTCAAAATATGCCCACACTTCAAATGTTTCACATAAAGTTTGAATAATTGAAAAAATATTACTTCTTTCTGCTCTTATTAAATGTTTTTTAATATTAGTAACATATTGAAGTCTTCCATAATTTTGCTCTTTAATAGGATGAATTTTAAGTTCTTTTGTAGAATCTGGTTCTCCAATTATTTTTTGATAACTAAAAGCTTTATATTGATTTGGATATACTTCATTATATACACTAATTGTTGGTTCTTCATATAAAACTGTTGTTAAAGATGTTTGACTTGGATCATTTTTATATAAAGATTGTATTTCCCAATGCCAACCAGTTGGATTATAATATTCTTTTAGAGTAGCTGTATTACTACAAATAGGTTCATCTACATATAAATATTTATAATTACCTTCTTCATCTATAGTATAATCAGAACTGATAGGATATCCTTCTTCATCTCTAAGTTGCATACCTTGAAGTAGATAAGTACATTCTGTTGTAGTAGAAACTCTACCTAAATGTGTTTCTTTATAAAAAATCTTTTTTAACCAATAATCTAAAGTAATTAAATCAGAATTATTTTGTTCAGATTCATATTTAGTAACATAATCTACATCAAAATTAATATTCCAACCTATTTTAGCTAATTCATAAACAGCTAAAAATTCACATTGACAACTTATTATTTTTTCATATCCACTACGATTTTCTGTATGATTTTTAAGAACAAACTCTTTTATTTCAATAGGATTATTATCATCATCATCATATTTAATATATCGAATTTTTTGTTCATTAAAAATATAATCCCATTTTTCATTTTTTATGAAAGTTTGAGATTCTATATCAAAAATATAAGCTGGTATATCAAAATTTAATATCTGTTCACCATTTATATTTTTTATAATTTGTTCATCATAACTTTGTCCATTAATTTCTTGATTTGATGATTTTAATAAACAAAGAAAATTATCCTTATGATCCCATATGGATAAACTAAAATTCCTTTTATCGCCTATCATAATTCTCCATTATATATAAGTATTTTTATATTCTGGAATAAAATTGTACATCGTACAATTTGCAATATACTTATTCGGATAAACTAAATAAATTAATTCATTTTGCGGTACTGCGCCATGTAAATCTTCTAAATGTACATACATTACAGCTGGACTAATTATATTATTAATACTAAATATCCCTTCTTTTGATAATAATGTATAATCACTCCATATTTGTTTTATTTCTTCAAAACTATAACTCCTATTTTCTTTATCCGAAGGTTCAAAATTCTTACTATCATAAGAATAAGTAATAAATAATGGTTCTGGAGAACCGCCATCTGTCAATAATTCAGATAAAATTGCAATTTGAGTTAATTTATTATGATAAATTTTTGGATAATAATGATTATAATTACTTCCAATATTTATTTTTTCTGTAATTGCAACATTTAAATTATTATATCCAGTTGCATATATCTCTTGCTTATCACTTATTATTTCTATTTTAAATTTATCAATATTATTATATTTTAATGATTCAAATAATGGATTAAGATCTTGTATAGTATATTTTTGTCCATCTTCATAATTAAATAACTCAAATTCTTTATTTTTTATATCATCTGCTAAAATATAAAAACTTAGATTTAATTTAGCAATTCCATTTCCTGCATTATATAAACTAAATTCTGTATTATAAGGAATTACATTAATCTTTTCATTTGATAAAAATATTCCTGTATGTATATAATCAGAAGGAATAATTCCACTATCAATAGCATGTTGAGGAATAATTTCATTTTTATCTATTTTAGGTAATGTATAATCTCCATTTTCATATCCATATTCATTAAAACTAAAAAAAGAAATAGTTAATTCACCTTTTAATATTTCTTTTTGTAAATTATAATTATGAACAGATTTTAATTCATTAAAAGGTAAAAAATTAAATTGTGGAACTGCTGAAATTTTAACTAAATATTTTTTATAAGGACATTCATCAAAAATTAACCACCCTACTTTATCTGGATAAAGCCACATTTGAATTTCATTTCGCATATGTGTTGTCATTTTATCAAAAGCACAATTTATATCAAAATCTTTCATTCCTAATTGAGTTCCAAAATAGTATCCTCCATTTCTGCCTGGAACTGTTTGTATATTATCTGAAAAATTTGAAAATAAATTTTGGTGGTAGCGACTTCCATCGCTAACCACCAAAAGATTAAATTCACTACTGTGGCGTCCATCAAAAGTAAAACCTAAATAACCATCTTCTAGATATTCAAGCATCCTTTACACTCCTTTGTTAATAGATATAGAAACTTTATTTCGTATATCTCTAACAATTTTATTTTCAACCTGTTTTGCAAGCTCATTAATATCAGTTTGACTATCAAGTTTATCTACCTTGATGGTTGTATTAATTTCACCTATATTATAGGAAGAATTAAAACCAGAATTTATCGTTGAATTATTCGCTGTTTTTTCAAGAGAAGACACCATAGATTCAAAAAGTTTTGTTTGACGTGGAGATAAAACTCGTTCTGGTGCAGATTTAGTACCATCAAGCCATGCTAAACCTGTATAATTTGCAAGACCTCCTTTTTTGTAATACTCTAATCCCCATGAAGTTGCATTTGGATATTGTTTGCGCTTTTCATTCATAAAATCTATCCAATTTTGATAAACTTGATCATAAGATAATCCACCAGAAGCACTAATAAGTTGAGTCATTTGATATCCACCACTTCCTGTTCCATTATCAATCCAAGCCTTCCAACCTTTTAAAGTACCTCCTATACTAGAGCCTCCACCAGGAGTTCCACCCCCACCAGAAGTTCCACCTCCACCTCCACCAGAAGTTCCACCTCCACCTCCGCCAGAAGTACCACCTCCACCAGGATTTACTTTAATACTAGCAGCAGCACTAATAATAGCTGAAGCCGCACTAGCAATAGCTGCGCTAATTTTATTTTTAATATCTGTTATAACTCTATCAAGTTCATCTTTGTAAGCTTGTCTTTGTTGAATAAAATCATCATACATACTTCTACTAGTTTCTTTAATTTTTCTTGTAAATTCTCCAATAGAACCTGGAATTTCATTCATTTCTCTTGCTATATCACCTTGATAATTTCTATTTAATTCTTTTATTGAATTAATATTATCTTCAATAGCTGTTTTTAAATTATTTACTGTAGTTTCCCAATTTTGTGCATATCCAGTATAAGCTCTAGAACCTGTATTCCAATCTTCCATAAAAGCTTGTAAAACTTGTTTAAATACTTCAGCATTAGCTTTCATTAAGTTAATATTTTGATTAGCATAATCTACGCCAATACCAAGAAAACTATCACCTAAATCTGAGAAATCTTTAGTTAAATTACCACTAATTAAATCTATATTTCCATCAAATCTATTAGCAATATCAAGTAATTTAGTATCTAATATTCCATTTGCATCTTCAATACTTTTTCCTAAATTAATAGCCATAGCTTGAATACTTATACCCATTTGCCCAGATGCTTCATCAAAATAAAGACCTAATTTACTAGCAACTTCACTAGCATCTATTCCTAATACATTAGCAGCAGCTAATAAAGCTTCATTGTAAGCTGTTAAATTATCTTTACCTTCTCCTAAAGCTCTATAATAAGCTTCTAAAGCAGCATTATAAGCATCCATATTAGTATTATATTGAGTCATAATTTCATTGTATTGTCTTATCATTTCTACAGTATCGTTATAAACATCTGTATAATTTGTTAAAGCAGCACCAATTTCTGGATATTCATCTAAGACATAATCCTTTCCATATTGAATTAAATTTTCTAAAAAGTCTATAGTCTTATTTTGAACTCCATCATAAGTTATAGCAACATCTTGTTCCCATTGATCTCTTTGTTCTTGTTTACTAAGTTCATTAGATTTTATAAATGCAGTAGTATTCATTAAGGTAGCCATCATTTGCTCACTACCACTTGCAACAATAGCATTGACTTGTTCCCAAAGAAGAATAGCATTTTCTTGCATAAAAGCTAATCTTTCTTCTAATGCTGCGACTTCTTTATCATAAAGTTCATGTCTATTCTCAATTTCTTTTTCCAAAGCTTCAACTTGTTTATCAACTAAATCATCATATAAATCTTGACGCTGACTTTGTATTTCTTTATTTAAAGAAGCAAGCTCACTTCTAAAAGTACCTGATGTATCCATTTGAAGAAGTTGAGCACGTTGGATATTAGATTGATAACTACGTTGTTTATTACTATCTTCTCTAAGTTGTCTTTCCCTATTAATACTATCTCTTACAGATTGTAAATAATCATTATCAAGCTGTTTTAATTGATCATATTGCGCTTTCTTTTCATTAATTTCATCTTGGTAATTTTCTACAATAGCATCATATAAAGCTTGTTGGGTAGAAATTGCAGTATCCACATACATTTTTTGAATTTCTGCAAGTTCTTGTAATTTTTCTTGTTGACCAGCTATAGTTTCATTTAAAGTTTCCCAATATTGTTCATATTCAGCAACTTTATCTTCCATTCTATCAACATAATTTTCCATTTGAGAAACTTCAGATTCTTTTAAATCAATTTGAACTTCAATTTCTTGAATTTCATCTTCCATTTCTCTAATTACATCTTTTGCAGCGTCTATAGAATCCTCAGAAATTTCTATACTTGCTTGAATTTTAGCTTTTTCAGCTTCTAATTCAGAAATATCAGCAGTAATATCTTCATCATTACTTAATGACTCAATTTGACTATCTATTTCAGAAAGAATTTCTTCATATGCTGATTTTTCTTCTTCTAAAGCATCAAGTTTAGCATTTTCAAGAGATAAATTATTTTCTTTTTCATTTTGAAGTTTTTGTAAATCATAAAGTTCTTGTCTAGCTTGATTAATAGCTGCATTTATTTCGGCAAGATTAGAATCACTTTGATATATTTGTCCAGAGTTTGGATCAATTTTATAATATTGACCAAAATCTTGCATGAGTTCTACGCCAGTTTGTGACATACCAGCTCTTAATGCCATAATATATGCATCATTAGCAGATATAGCAGCTGTAATATTACCTATTTTTGCATGATAAGCATCAACTTTATCTTGTGCTGATGTATAATCTGCTGATATAATATTATCAATATATTTTTCTTGAACTTCAATTTGCTGAATAAGACGTTTTATATTATAAAAATAATCCCATTCTTTTTCCCATGCTTCTAAAAGTTCTGTAAATGGACTATAATCTACTGAAATATCATTAAGATTTCGTACAGTCTCTTTAAGAAGTTTATTTAAATTTTCAATAGCATCTGCTGCATCACTCATTGCTTTCACTATCGCTTCACCAGCATCTTCTGCTGCATCTGCTACTTTATCTGCACTAGTAGCAGTATCATCTAAATCTGGAGCAAGAGGTTTAAGTTGATCACGCGTAATAGAAAGAGCTTCTATCGCAGCTCTAATTCTAGCTACCTGCTTTTCAGCATCTGTTTTAATTTCATTACTATTAGAATCAGGACGCTCATAAGGAGATATATATTCTTCATCAGAATCTCCACCATATAAACCTCCTCTATTTTTTGTTTTACCTACTGTTTCAGCTTTACCAATTTTTTGCCCAGATGGACCTTCTCCAGTAAGAGTAATTGTACTAGTTGGCACAAAACCACTAGTAGGATCTTTTAAAGTTTCTCCCGTTGCAGCTGCAGCTTCTCCAACCTTATTTGTAGCTGTAATCCAATTATTAGCCCAATCTTGTGCAGCTTGTGCTCCCATAATGACTATTTGTTTATCAGCTTCTTCTTCTTTTGTTATTCTATCATTTTGAGCATCTTTATTATCTACAAGTAAATTATTTAAATTTTCTACTTTAGTATTATAAGTTTCAGTATCAACTATTTTTTCATTATTTGCAATTGCTTGAAAATATTGCAATTCACCTTGAAGAATATTTATTTTATCAGTTAATTCTTGTTTAGCAATTTCTAAATCTGAATTATATTTATCATAAGCTATTTTTTTCATTTTACCAGCATTTTCAACTGTAAGCTCATAATATGCGCCTTCTCCGCTTTCTCTAAGTTTAAGATATTGAGAATATTCTGCTCCTAAATCTTTTAAAGTATTTGCTGTATCTCTATTTATTCTTCCATTAGCTTTTTCAGCTTCTTTTTCGGCAGCTTTAATAGCATCAATAACTTCATAATAAGTATCTGCATAAGAAATATTTTCAGATATTGCTTTTGCATTAATAATAGCATTTTGAACATCTTTAAGTTTATCTCGTTGTTCTTCTAGCAATCTATTTTCTTGTCTATAATTATCTATTTGCTTTTGCTGACTATCATTTACTTTATCAACTGATTTTTCTATAGAATCAATTAAATTATTATTTTGTTTAATTTTCTCATTTATAGCATTAGCATAATCTTCACGTTCTTTTTCAATTAATACAATTTTACCAAGTAATGTTAAATATTTTTCGCCTTCTTCATTAATCTTAATGAAAGCATCAGCGTTCTCCATTTGTTGATGTAAAAACTCTAAATCTTTATCAGTAAGACTCTCTTTAGTATCTTTATCAAAAATAGAAGTTGCTGTAGAGAAGTTTCCTTTAGATTCTGATAATTCTTTTTCTGCTGCTTCCATGGCTTCTGACATAATTTTTGTCATTACATTTTTAGTTGTATCTCCAATTATTTTATTACCAATATCAACTAAATCTTTTTGCCAACTTCCATATAAATTAGCACTATTAACAACAGAATTAATTCCTTCTTCTACTCCTTCAATACTTCCTTCTTCTAATGCTTTAGATGCTATTTCTTCTATTTTATTTAAATAAGGTTCCAAACGTTCTGCTTCTAAATCTGTAATTCCATATTCGCTATATTGCTTTCCAATTTCAGATAATCTATTAATTTGATCGGTATTTTTCTTACTTAAATCAATATTATTATTAGAAAAAACAGTATTAAAAGTTTCTATTGCAGTTTTTTTAGCTTGTTCTTCTTTATTTTTTAAACCTTCAGTCAATCCATCAATTACAGACTTTCCAAGTTCAATTCCTAAATCATGTAATTGTGTATTATATTCTTCCAAAGGAATCTCTTTATTATAAAAATTCTTCATTAAATCAAAAGCTTGTATAATTTTTTCATTATCCGTAAGTTTTAAAATTTCTAAAATAGTATTATTAATTTCTTCTTTCGCATTATTAAATTCTTCAATTGGTAAAGAAGATATTATCATTTTATAATAAGATATTATACCACTATGTTTAGCATCTATATCATATTGAGCAAATAATTCATCAATATCAATGGAATGTAAAAATTCTTCTGTAATTTTATTAATTGTTTGATTATTTTTTAATGTATCTATTATTTTTTGTATATTATCTGAAAAAGCATATGAAATAGAAGTTGAACCATCTTCTAAAGTTTCTTCTAAAACTTTATACATTTCAGAAAACTCTATTTTATATTTTTCAGTAACACCATGAATCTCTAAAACATTAAAAGCTCCTTCTAAATCTCCACTTTTTATAAAAGTAGAAGCCTGTTGAAAAACTTTTAATAATTCATCACTTTGTTGAGCGTTTAACATTTTATTAATTTGAGACATAGAAAAACCAGCATTAGTCAAATTTTCTTTATTCCATTGACCGCTTGGAGTATTTTCTAAAAATTCACGTTGTTTATTTCTTTTTTCTTCTTCTTTAAGTCTAATATTTTCTCTTAATACTTCATTTTCAGCTGCAATATCATCTCTATTAGATAAATGCATATTACCATATTCATCCATCCAAGTAATTGCATTATCATAAGTAGATTCCATTTCTTTAATTATATTATTTAATTGTTCTTGTTCTTCTTCAGTCCTATTAACCTTTTTAATAAGTTCATCATAAGATTTTAATAATTCTTCATTTTGATTTAAATTTTGTTTATTATTTTCAATTTCAGTATTAATTTTTTGTATTTCTTTAGCAGCATTATTCGCCTTATTAGCTAAACGATTTAGTACAAATATTAAAGCACCTACCGCTAATGAAACTCCTCCAATTATTCCTAATGTACTAGCATTAACCTTTATAAAAGCTCCTATCGCTTTTCCTACATCTAAAATAGTATTAGTAATATTTTTAAAACTATTTTTAATCCCACCAATACCACTTGAAATTCTAGGAGAAAGTTCTACAAAATCTTCAAAAGAATGATTCCCTTCAACTACTGCCGTTCCCATTAATCTGAATCCATCTATTACATTACCTATAATAGATTTAGAATTAGTTAAATCTTTTATCATTCTTTGAATTTGTAATGCTCCTAATGCTGCTCCTATAGCTGTTATAATAGGTGGTATATGACTCATTGCATCTACTATACTAGCTAAACTATTTATAATAAACTTAATTGCATCATTATCTATAATTTTTGAATAAAAATTTTCCCAAGATGCAGTTAAACGTGCTTGTGCAGCTGCAATTGAGTCTTGATAGATTGCATATTGTTTTGCTGCGGCACCTGCAGAATTTTGTGATTCTGTAATTAAATCAAGAGTACGATCATAATCGTTCATCATCGCTAAGAATCTACTCTGCTTTAATCGTTAATTTTAAACGATTTCGACCATATCTTCAGTATTTAAATACTGCTTCGCGCTTTGGGGTTTTCGTCCCTATTGGTCTGTGAACTTTCATCTAAATATTTAAAAATAAAATTTTTATATTTTCCACGTAATCTAATAGCATTTCTCATGCTACTAGGTAATATACCCATTTGTCTTCCTGCTTCAGAAGCAGAAGGAAAAATCTGAATTAAATTACCTTCTTGATCAAATTGACCAACTTTTTTTGCTCCACATTTTCCATTTTGTGCGGCTCTTTTCATATTTTCTTTATGAGAAACTATTTGAAGATTTTCTAATCTATTATCTGTTTTTATTCCATTTATATGATCAATATATTCATTTTTTTCTAAAGGTCGTATAAAAGTTTCTGCTACTACTCTGTGTAATAATAAATTTTTACTTTTAATACTTATATTCATATATCCATCATCTCTAAGAGTTCCAGTTTTTATAGACATAGTTTTTAAATTTTTAACTCGACCATAATTAGAAATCTCATAATTAGTATCTTTATAAGTTTTCCAATATTCATTTTCTAAAGAATTAATATTTAATGAATGAAAAGTTTCTATTTTTTTAAAAGGTTGTATATCTTGCGAATTTTCTTCTTCTGTTACCCACTCTAAATTTTCTACACAATTATTTAATCTATTATGATCTTTATGATGAACGCATGGTAAATTATTTGGATTTGGAATAAAAGCTTCAGCAACTATTCTGTGTCCACTTTTCGTTTTTTGATGTTTTTCTTTTTCGCCCCATCTAAGAGTATAATAACAATAAGTTTTATTACTATCTCCTTTTAAAATATTACCAGTTTTCTTATTTTTAACTTGTCCTAATCTATTAACCTCATAACAAGTTAATTCACCATCTATATAAATATCTTTCCATTCATCATCTTTTAACCAATACAAATTATCTTTATGATCATTATATTTATTACCATCTCTATGTCCAATAATATATTTCCCATCTTTTGGTTTTTCTAACAAAAACGGAATCATAAGTTGGCTAGCTGTATAACAATATTTATTTCCTTTATGTAAAAGAGAATAATACCAATTATTAGGACTTTTATTACCTTTTAATTTTTCTTTTGTTTTTTTATTAAAAACTTCTCCACATTCATTAATAATATAATTAGTCTCTTCACCATTAATATAAATAATTTTTTCTTCCATATAATTCCTTTTTATTTTAAATATATATTATATTAAATAAAAAGTCAAACATTTAGATGCTTAGCTGCGGATTACTACATTTTTATTGATTTTACTATACCTTCAGTCATTACCTTTGCCACATATTACATCGCTGTATATGCTTAGTTAATAAAAATTATGTAGCGTTCCCGCAATTCACGAAGTATTTGTTTTATTACATTTATTTATACTGTATGTAAAAGGGTCGGAGCAACAAATTTTCGCCTCGATCCTGCTGCCACAGTTGCAATGTGTGCTTGTTGATTTCTTGTTAAGGATTGCCACTTCATACCAAGTTCATCCATAACATCTTGTAAAGCACGAAATTCACCTTCGGAATTACGTAATGCAATTCCTATTGTAGCTAACGCAGCTTCTACTTTGTTAGCTGAAACTCCATCTTCGAGGATTGCCATTGGATCTTTTTTCATATCCTCGAAACGAGCAATAATTGTTTTCATCTGTCAAAAATTTGTGCTCGCTAAACACTTCTTATGTTACCATAAGGTTTAGATCATATCTTACCATATAGGTGTATCTTTTTCGACGATGCTTATCGCCTACTCTCAAATTGAGATGATCGTTGAACGTTTTGTATAAAATACAACTTCGTTGCTGATTACCTTTATAAAGGCTTCCAGTAATTTAAATACTTTACCGCCATGAAAACTTAGCAGTGCCTAAATTTGCCAATTATGTTACGAAGAGTTCGTTATTCTCTTCTTCTTATATTTTCATATAAGTTCAGACTATATTTTCTTTACATAAAGTAAAGTCTATTCTTTCGTGATACTTATCACTACACAGAGCTTACCTGTTAGTCGTTAAACGTTCCTTATATTAAGGCTTCGTAATGGATTAACTATATAGTTTTCCCATATTTAAATAGAATTCACTCATTATTTTGAGTGCCCATAACTTCTTTAAATTTTAAATAAATTTCTCTTTTTCTTTCTAAAAAACATGTACAGTTTTCATAAAGTCTATCTAATTGTTTAAGTACTTCTTTTTGTCCACCTTGAACTATTAAATCAAATACATTTTTATTTTTTTCTTGTCTTATACTATATTGATTCCACTCCATTCTTTTTGCCAAACCAAGAAGAAAATCTGGAGTTCCTAATATAACAATACTACTTATTTTATTAGTTTTTAAATTTCTATTTAATGATCCATCTCCATCAATATATCCACGAGTAAAATGATGTATCAAATTTTGAGGAACTTGTTCTTCAGTAGGACATTTTAATATTAAACTTTTATTAGGAGAACAGCCTAGTTTTATTAAATTTTCTTTAACAATAGAATTTGTAAAAGCAGAACAATTACTTATATATTCTTTTCCATTTCGCTTTAAAACGTGATGATATATTTTATTTTTATTACCACAATATTTATGAAAAGCTTCTACAGAAGTTCTATCCCTATCTTGTAATTCAAATTTAATTTCGTTTCTTGTTCCACCAACTGTACCATCAGCATACATAAAACCTAACCAATATGCATCTTCTTCAGTTTCTATTTTTTCAAATAAACCTTCGCGTACAGTAGAATTAGGAATAATTTTATTTCTTTTAGTAATAATTTCTACACCTGCTTTTAATAAATCTTCTTTGGCTGTTTTCCATCCTATATGTAATTCTTGACGAATTTCATTAATACTTTTATGTTGATTAACATATAAATCAACAACTAATTTTAAACGTTCTTCTTTTGTAAAATTTTTATTAATCATTTTATCACCTCTATTTATATGAAACAAATAGAGAGAATTTTATTATAAAAATATTAGAAGTTTACTGAGAAATTTAAAAAATTTAAAAATTTTTCTAGGAGCTTCCAATTACTTTATAATTTTCATTATAAATTAGACTATATCTTAACTTTTAAAGCGTTAAAAGTTCTCTCTATTTCAACTATTTTAGTTTACGCTATTCATTCCCTCAGTACGCTTACTGATTAGTTTTCGCTAGTCGTTGCACGTTTCTAATTATATTTCTAGTATACCATAGAATTCGCTCAGAGTCAACTTTTTTGTATTCTCTGAATTAAGAGAGTTACTTTATTTTGTTAAATAAAGACGCAAAATTTACGCGTAACTTCGATCATTTTACCTAAATACCTTTAATACCCTAATTTTCATTATATTTATATAGGGAGTGGACTATACCTTCTTCCTAAAGGAAGTGTGCTAGTAGTCTCTGAAGTTATATGATTCTAACTATTATTATATCATAAAACCTACTGATTGTCTAATATTTATTTTGTCAAATAAATTTCTAAAGATTTTCCAGTATTTCGCACATTTATTCTTTATTTGTTTCCAAATAAGTGAGCAATTTTTCATACCCAGTAAATGATCAAAGTCAATCCCCGCTGTATAAGCCGATGATGCTGTCTTTTCCATAGCTGTACTTAATTCATTAAAATCTGCCGCTGAAACAGCACCAACCATAGCTATTTTATCCGTATAATCCATAGCTACAGCAGCAGATTCATTATAACCTTGAATAGCAGCTGTTAATGTATTTGCAGCTTCAGTCATTGTAACTTCACCTAAAGCCGCAGATACCGTACTAGCTTCCACCATTTTCATAGTATCAGCCGCACTTAAACCTTGCTGATAGAACAATTTAGCACCTTCAGTAAGATCTTTTGTTGTAATAGAATACTGTTTAGCAAGTTTATTAAAACTATCAAACATTTTCCATGCTTCTTCACTACTACGTTCAGAAACAATAGCAATTTGTGTAAATGCAGCATCAAGTTCTTCTACAGAACGAACTGCGCTACGTACAATTTGCATAGATTTATTAAATACTGCCATAGCTGAAACAGCAGAAGTAATTCTTCGAGCTAATGAACCAAAAGTTGCTTCTAAAGCTTCTTGCTTT
>Ga0310690_10007931_pt1 | contig 13573 bp, 9 predicted proteins | sample AusTroGonzalo_MG_2_FD_207661 | JGI IMG/M metagenome (GOLD analysis project Ga0310690, IMG submission 207661) | Bovine rumen microbial communities from tropical cattle in Woodstock, Queensland, Australia - Gonzalo_04 (v2) (version 2) | ecosystem: Host-associated > Mammals > Digestive system >... | reverse complement strand
TCCAAATTTACGGTCAGCATCTATCTGAAGCTTCAGAAAGAAAATGACATCGACTACAACAGTTTCGTCGATCTGCGCGTCCTCGTCGCGGACGACGATCCGGTCTGCTGCGAGTCTGTCTGCGAGATCCTCAACGATATGAAAATGAACAGCGAATGGGCCCTTTCCGGAACAGCGGCCGCAGAACGCGTACAGACCCGAAAGGATCAGGGCCGCGACTTCTTTGCCGTGATCCTCGACTGGAAACTCCCGGATCAGGACGGTGTGGAGACAACGCGGCGGATCCGGAAGATCGTCGGAGACGAAATGCCCATTATCATTTTCTCCGCCTATGACTGGACCGATATCGAGGACGATGCCCGGAAAGCGGGCGCGACCGCTTTCATCAGCAAGCCCCTCTTCCGCACCAAGCTTGCTGCCCTCTTCGACTCTCTTGTCAACAAACAGCAGACAGACAGCGATCTCGAAGCGCCCCTGCACGCTCTGGAGGATATGTGCCTGGACGGCCGCCGCATCCTGCTGGCGGAGGACATCGATCTCAACGCGGAGATCGCGACGGATTTCCTGGAAATGACCGGCGTGGAAGTGGAACGCGCCAACGACGGAAAGATGGCCGTGGAAATGCTGGCCGCCTCTCCCGACGGCTATTATTCCCTGATTTTCATGGATATCCAGATGCCCAATCTGAACGGCTACGAAGCCACAAAGGCGATCCGTGCCATGGACCGGGCTTACGCGAAGGAAATTCCCATCGTAGCCATGACGGCCGACGCATTCACAGACGATATCATGAGCTGCAAGAAGGCCGGGATGAACGAGCACATTTCGAAGCCGATCGACGTCGAAGCCCTGGCCAGGGTGCTCGGAACGTACATAAGATGAGTATTAGTACCGCTACGCTGAGTCATAAGTGCGACACTGATTACACTTTCGAACGAAGTGAGATTAGTGTAATCGCGTGCAAAGCTACGGTTCCTGAAAGACATTATCCAGTTTATGCATTAGTAAAAACTTTGTGCGACAGCCCCAAATATTATGCTTCGGATGCGGGCGGCGGAACGATCGTTCCCCCTTCAAGAAGTTTAACGGGATGGATCACGACTCTGTTGAAACGGGAACCGGGCTGTTCGACCTGGAAGGTCAGCTTTCTCGCGCATTCCCTTCCGATGAAATCGCTGTCCTGCTGAACAGTCGTCAAAGCCGGGCGCAGGGTCTGTGTCAGTTCGATCCCGTCATAACCGGCAAAGGAGATGTCCTCCGGAATGCTCAAGCCCATTTCCCTCGCGGCATCCTGGGCGCCCAGATAACAGAAATCATCCGGAAGCAGGATACAGGTCGGGCGCTCCGGATGCTTCAGAAGGCGGAGCACGATCTCTCTGGTCAATTCAATGTCTGCATACAGCCCGCTTTGGAGATATTCCTCCGGAAAAGCCAGGCAATGGTAATCCATAGCTGTCCGGAACTGTGTAATACGGGTCCTCGTAACAACGGAGTTATTGTGTCCGTGGATAAAAGCGATGCGGCGGTGACCGAGACCGACTGCATAATCGACCAGCATATTCACGCCGTTCTCATTATCCGATAAAACAGCCGGAACACGCCTGAAAAGATGGTCTACCGTCACGCAGGGAATCCCGCTGTTGACCAGCTCGGTGACCTCATCCGTGACGAAATCAATGCATACCAGGCAGACGCCGTCCACCTTGCGGAAACGGCAGTGTTCCAGATAAGTCATCTTCAGGCCGAGTTCATGGTTGATGAACGTCACGTCATATCCGCGGCTCTCCGCCTCGTTCTTGAACGCGTTGATCAGGGTCGAGAAAAAAGGATGAAGCAGGCCCTTGCCGTTCTCATCATGAAAGATCACACCCAGATTATAGCTTTTTTCATGCATCGTATCCGACATGCCCGGAATCCTCCTTTTATTAATTTATCCTCCTGAACTGCAGATATTGTCCGAATACATAAATCATAATAGCATAGGTCCGGCTCTTATGACAATAAGCCGGAGCAAAGCATTATTCCTTCGCCGATTCCACGACGTTCATTTTGCCCTGCAGATGGATCTCGCCTTTTGTGGTCTGATAGAACAGATACCCTCCTACGCAGGTCGCAACGACAGTCAGAGCAAACACAATGATCAGAACAACAACGCTCCTGGTTCCTATGCTTCTTATGACTTCTCTCATTTTCAGACGTTTTTATTGCTCATATCGTCTTATGTAGTATCTCCTTCTTTGCGGTCCGCTTCTGTTTTTTCACTGATTTCTTCGAACTCCTGTACCGACATGGGCATATAGAAGAAGAACCCCTGCATTTCGGGACAGCCCCGGCTCTGCAGGAACTCGGCCTGCTTGACATTTTCCACGCCCTCGGCGATCAGTTCCATGCCCAGCGAATGGATCATCCGGATCATGTAGCTGACAATGATGCGGCTGCGCTCCGGATCCCCTTTTCCGCCCAGGAACAGAAGATCCAGCTTGATGCGGTCTACCGGCACCTCTTTGAGCATATGCAGGGAGGAATAACCGCTGCCGAAATCGTCCATCTCCACCTGGAAGCCGAACTCGCGAAGCTTTACGGTATTTCTGATGAGCAGCGCAGGATCCTCAACGTAAGCGGTTTCCGTGATTTCGATCCGAAGCTGGTCCGGTGTCAGGCCGTAGGTCCGGATCAGGTCAAAGAAATGACCGGGGATATTCCGTCCGTCCCAGAGGTCACAGCGCGACAGGTTCACCGAAACAAAACGGTGAAGTCCCTGCTGATTCCATCTTTGAAGATCCCTGCAGACCGTATCCCAGACAAAGCAGTCCAGTTCATAAATATGGCCGGATTCCTCAAGAGTCGGAATGAATTCCGAGGGACGCAGCCATCCCAGTTTCGGATGGTTCCAGCGGCAGAGCGCTTCCGCTCCGATGATCTTACCGGTCTCATAATTCACCTGCGGCTGGTACCACACCTGGATCTCTTTGTCCCGGATCGCATCCGTCAGATGTCCGATGATCTCCGCAGTCCTTCTTCCTTTGTCCCACTGCTCCGGATTGTAGAACTCAAAACCGTCATGCCTGGTCTCCCGGACTTTTTTCTCGGCCACACGGGCGCAGTCCAGCATATGGTCCACATCGATCTTCTTATAATCCTCGGGCATCAGTACATAGATTCCGCTGCAGACCTGGACCCGCGTTCCTTTTCCCCGGTCTGTGAAAAAATGTCGTACGGGATCAAATACTTTCGCACTGTATTCATCCATTTTCTCCTCTCCTCCGGGAATGGAAAGGACTGCGAAATGGTCGGCTTCGGTCCGGCCGATCGCTTCCTCACTTGTCAGTGATTCCATGGATCTTTCGGTGTAGAAACGCAGGAGCTCATCCCCGGATTCCATCCCCAGGCTGTCGTTGATGTATTTGAAATCCCTGATATTGTTATACGAGATCATATACGGAGTATCCGGATGACTGCGCAGCAGTTCTTCCACCCGTTTCCGGAAACCGGTCAGGCTGAGCACGCCGGTCAGAGGATCATGATCGATCAGCCGGCGCATTTTTTCTTCCTGTTCCCTGCGGAGGGCTTTCCGCTTCTGTACCGTGATGATAACAAGCGCGATGAAAAGTGCGGCAATCAGAAGAATGATCAGTCCGTACTGGTAAAGAAAATCGGAAAAATCGTTCTGATACAGCCGTCTCGAAGTATAGTCCAGAATAACGGCCTGACGGCGGGTGTCGTTCAGCGCTTCAATACCGTCGTTCAGCCGTTCAATGATCTGCCGGCCTTCCGGGGTATCCAGCGTTCCCGCCCGGAAGTCCATCGAGAACATTGCGGCGGGCTGGACCTTCAGGTCGGAATAAGAAGGCTTCTGGAGCACATAGCTCCAGACATAAGAATTATGCAGCAGGGCATCTACCTCACCGTTCCGGAGCGCCTTCACACAGTCGGCCATGGTCTCATACATGGTGATCTCTATGCCGGGATACATCTGTCCGACCGTTTCCGCGCCGCCGGCCAGTGAACTGAGCATGCCTACCTTAAGCTCATTCAGCGGCGGCAGTTCCCCGATGCCGTCCGTGACGAAGGTAAAGGGCGTCTGCATAAGATTTTCCGAAACGACGGTCGGATGTCCGGAGGCGCTTTCGATCGCGCTCCCAAAGGGCATGATAACGTCGTACGCGTCATTATCGAGAGCTTCTTTCAAAGTCTTTTCTTCCACAGGCCGGAATCCGGCGGAAAATCCGGCTTCCTCCGCTGCAGCCTTCATCAGGTCCACACCGATACCCACGATCTCTCCCGAGTCCGCATCCCGGTAAAAGAGCGGACAGCGGTCCGTCGGAACACCGACCGTCAGCAGATCTCCCGTATTCTCACCGTCCGCAGCTGCGGCCGGTATGAAAAAACATGCTATCGCAAGCAGCGCGCACAGCAGGACCGTCAGAAGCTTATTTGAGGCTTTCATGATCTTCAAAGGCCAAAAACCTTTCCATTTTTTTAATCTGTTACTGTTTATAAAATCATACCATTTTTTCAGAAGACGGACAATCACATTTTCAAAGCAGTTCTTTCAACTGCCCGGTTCTTATGATAAAATAACTACTGACATGATCACTCTCATATTTTCAATTAAACGAGGTATTCCGGAGGTACAGTATGAGCGAGAGAAATCCCTATTTTCCGAATCTTTTCAGCCCGATCAAAGTCGGAACAAAGACGATCAAGAACAGGATCGAAGCCGCGCCGGCTCTGTTCGCATTTTTACACTATGTTGAGGCGCCTGCGTTCGGTTATGCCGGACCCGGCCCGGAAAGAGCGTTCCGGATGCTGGAAGCCAAGGCGGCCGGCGGCGCCGGAAGCGTGATCCTCGGCGAGCTGAGTCCGAACCATACTTACTGCAAACGTTTCCCGTTCGAGCCCGATATCGATTATTCGAGCCGTGACGACGAGATTTTCGAAATCATGAAAAAGACGGCGGCGATGATCAAAAGCTACGGTGCTCTTCCGCTTGGCGAGATGGTCGGTACCGGTGAGATCAAGACCAACATCGGCGACGGCATCAACCCGAAGGGACCGGACAGCAAGGACCTGGAAGACGGGACCCATCAGGACGCCTTTACGAAAGAAGAGATCAAAGAACATATTCAGGAGCATATCGATGCCTGTAAATGGCTGCAGGCGGCAGGCTGGGAAGGCGTGGTGGTCCACTGCGGACACGGCTGGCTTCCGGCGCAGTTCCTCTCACCGATGTTCAACCACCGTACGGACGAATACGGCGGTTCTTTCGAGAACAGGGCGAGATTCACCACCGAACTCTTAAGCGCCCTCCGGGAGGCCATGGGACCCGATTTTCTGATCGAAATGCGCGTCAGCAGCGACGAGCATATCAAAAACGGTCTGACGCTCGACGACGCGATCAGATACTGCAGGCTTTGCGAGCCCTATATTGATCTGATCCATGTTTCCTGCGGACATTATCTGATGTCTTCGAGAAGCTGGGAGTTCACGACGACCTACGCGCCGCACGGAGCGAATATCGACAACGCGGCAGAGATCAAGAAGAACGTCCATGTTCCGGTCTGCGTCGTCGGCGGCATCAACTCACCGGAACAGGCCGAAGAAGCCATCGCGGCCGGAAAAGTCGATATGATCTCCATGGGCCGCCAGTTCTTTGCCGATCCGTCATTCCCGAACAAAGCAGCCAGCGGCCATGCAGACGAAATCCGCAGATGCCTGCGCTGCGGCAGATGCTACCCGGGTCCCTCCGGCGAACACGAGACCGAGATCTGGACGATCAAATATCCGCCGCTGGATTCCTGTACGATCAACCCCGATACCGTATGGCCGGCTTCCCATCATAAGATCCTTCCGGAGCTCATGCCGAAGCCGGAAGCTTCCCGGACCGTCCTGATCGTCGGCGGCGGCTGCGGCGGACTTCAGTCAGCGATCACTGCATCCGACAGGGGCCATAAAGTCATTCTCTGCGAGAAAGACAGCAAACTCGGCGGCCTGATCAACTTTACCGATCATACGGATCACAAGATCGACATCCGCAACTTCAAGGACCTGCTGATCCGCGAAGTGGAAAAACGTCCGGTCGAGATCCGTCTGAACTGCGAAGTAACACCGGAGCTTATTAAGGAGATCGCTCCCGATGCGGTGATCCTCGCCGTCGGAAGCGACGACCTGATCCTGCCGATCGAAGGCATTGAGAATGCGGTCACGGCCATGGACGTCTATGCGAATGATTTTAATAATATCGGAGATAATGTGATCGTTCTCGGCGGAGGCCTTGTGGGATGTGAAGCAGCCTGCGATTATATCGACCACGGAAAGAAGGTCACGATCGTGGAAATGAAGGGTGCGCTGATGCCCGAAACGACAGGGCTTTACAGAACAGCCGTCCATGACTTCATCGATCACAACGGCGGCAAATACGAAGTGAACGCGAAGGTCACGAAGGTCGGAAAAGACTTTGTAACGGCCGAGCAGAACGGATCCGAGATCACGCTTCACGCCGACACTGTCGTCAACGCGATGGGCCGCCGCGCACACAGCACGGATGCGCTGAAGGAAGCCTGCAGCTGCCCGGTATGGGTGATCGGAGACTGCGCAAGGGCCCGCCAGATCGGCGACGCCGTCCGGGAAGGCTGGACAGCCGCGATGGAAATCATCTGAACTGCGAAATATATTAACGAGGCTGTCGCATCGCGGCAGCCTCGTTTTTAAATACATCCTTACACATAGCCGCATATTTTCTGCGGATCGTTCCCGACGCTGTCAGCCGCGGCCCTCGCGCGGGTAAACCGTTCTTCGATATCCGGTTCCTTTCCGGCGCGAAGAAAGACGCCGAACCGCAGGTGTACTTTTTCCGTCATTTCTTTTTCAACGAACACTTCATCCGTAAATTTTCTCAGCAGCTGCTCGTAGTCGTTCCGATGCGGACAGTATAATAAAAACGTATCTCCGCCCGTCCGGCAGCCGATCCCGCCGGTTTTCCGGGCCAGCTGTCTGATGCCGCTCCCGATATTGTGCAGTGCCAGATCGCCGAAGCTCCGTCCGTATTGCTCGTTGACCCAATGGAACTGATTGATATCACAGGCGAGGGCGTCAAAAGCAGCCTCCTCGTTCTGCTGGTCAATGCGTTCCACGTACCGGATGAAATAGTCGAAATTGAACAGTCCCGTCAGTCTGTCCCGCTGCGTATGCCGGATCAGATCGCGGTTCTCGGACAGTTCGATGCATTTGGAAATACGGGCTTTCATGATGTCAACGTCCGGATAGGGTTTCGGAATGAAATCCATTGCGCCGATCTTCAGGCTGTCCAGTTCCGCGTCCTGATCGACGGTCAGCACGATCACCGGTATGTACATCAGCTCTGCGTCGATCTGCATCTTCTTCATTACTTCCCGTCCGTCCATATTCGGCATATACAGATCGAGAAGAAGAAGCGCGATCTCATCCTTGTGTTCACGGAGGATCTTCATGGTCTCGACACCGTCGGCGGCATAGAAAATGTCATAGTCTTCCTCAAGAAGATCTCCCAGCATTTCACGGTTGGACAAAATGTCATCAGCGATCAGGATATGCCTGCGTAAATTGAATTCAGGCATGTCTTCCAGATACGGATCATGGAGATCCCGTTCCGCATCCTCATCCCGGGTCACCGCGCCGAGGCTCTTCAGCAGCATTTTCTCCTTATACATCGTAGCATCCGCCCGGTCAAAGATCTCACGGACACTAAGGTCCTGGCCCGGTATGTACTCTGCGAGTCCGCCGGAGACGATCGCCTCATTCGTCAGGATATGATCGCTGGAGAGTTCGTGCAGTTCCCGTATCAGGATATTTCTGTTCTCATAGTCCCTTCCTGTCAGAAGAACGACAAATTCATCGCCGCCGACTCTGTAGACCGGACTGTGGGAGAAGACATCGCAGATCATTTTACACCCTTTCCGGATATAATCATCTCCTGCTTTGTGCCCCAATGTGTCATTGATCTTCTTGAGGCCGTTGATATCGCAGACGACGACGGCAAAATCCGGGAGTACTTCCCTGCTCAGTTTTTCGTCCAGAGCTTTCTCCGTTTCGAGATACGAGTATTTGCTTTTCACGCCGGTCAGGCTGTCCTGATATGCCTGTCCGTGCACATGCGCGATCTGCGTCCGCAGTTCCGCCTGCATGGACTGGATCTGTCTTTCCAGAGCGTCCATGGAAAGGTCGTCGTCGTTCTCTTCCTGGTCTTTAAAATTCTTTTCCTCAGCCACGGACACATTGCCCATTTCCTGCATGAGGGTATTTTCCAGCTCATTCAGCTGGCCGTGAATGGAATCGATCTTCTTCCTGCTTCTCGTAATGATGGCGACCACGATTGCCACACCCACCAGCAGGGAAATGATCGCCACGATGACCGTTGTGCGGGTCAGCGTAGCCACCTGCTCGTCATACCATTCCGCGCTGAAGTCCACGGCGACGATGCCGGCCACTTCGCCCCTGGAATTAAAGACCGGGCTGTACGCGCTGTAGAATTTTCCCCAGGCGTCTTCGTAGTATTTGTCATCGGCCGCGGCAGTACCCTGACTTGCTTTATTCAGAGCATCCGTGTAAACAATCGGGGAACCGAATTCTCCCGGATCTTCAACGGTGGGATCGAGTCCGAACGTGAACGTTCCATCCCCCATATCGCGGATGCAGTAGATATACTTCAGATCGATATTGTCCTGAAAATAGGTCAGCGTCCGCATAACGGACTCATACTTTTCCGTCCCTTCGTCATCCGGCGTAATCGTTTCCAGATCATCACCGTCCAGCATTGCGGCAGCGGTATTGGAAATGTCGAGCATTCTCGTCCGGATCAGCGTGATAATAGAGTTCTTGGACTGCCCCATCAGCAGATAGCCGAGCGATATATTGAGCGCGAGCAGAAATACGATGACCAGGATCAGGTACTTCGTCGTATATTTCGATTTGATTTTATCCTTCATATGTCTCCCCATGTCTTATTGGAACAGGATCGCGATCAGGATCGCGACCGCAATAATGGACCAGAACAGGATCCAGTTCCTTCTCCTCTTCCATATCCTGACCTCTTCGCTTTCCGGCCTGTTCCTGCTTTCTTCGTTTTCCGGTCCGCTTTTGCCTTCTTCGCTTTCCGGCATGTCTTTCTCTTTTTCGTTCAGCTCGTTCTGCATTTCATTCTCACTTCACTGCAGTGCTTTTCGCTTCGCTCCAGGAAGAATAATACTTCTTTCCGTCCACCGTCTTATACGTACGGACCCGGACGTAATATTTTTTGCCGGACGTCAGATCCCCGATCTTTTTAGACGTCTTCTGATAACCCCTGACCGTGACCTTTTCATTGCCTTTTGCAAAAGTCTTCGAACGGGAGTACTGGACCTGGTATCCGGTAATCACCGAAGATCCCATTTTCTCAGCCTGGGTCGCCCAGGATGCGGTCAGAGAATTCCGCGCCGCTTTCAGGGAAGTCATGTTCGTACCTTTCGGATTGATCTTAAAGGATACGGTCTGCGTTCCGCTGATACTGCCGATCCCGGAGACCGTCACGTCGTAAGTTCCGACGCTTGTCCGTCCGGGAGCATAGACCACGGTATAATCCAGACCTTTTTCCAGCGTCCTGCCTTCAACCTTTACGGTCACTGCCGGCTTTTTGCTTTTCCCGTTATAGGTATAAGACGTTTTCGACAGGGTCACTTCCGCATTTGAAAGATCCGCTGCCTGCCGTTCTGTCACAGTGAAATGCGCTTCCCCGGGGACGTTATTCAGATAATAGGCTTCAACAACGGTTTGATCCGTGTTCAGTTCCACCTGCACTGTGTACTCTCCCGGCTTCCAGGCCGCATAAGAATCGCCTCTCTTATTGAGCTCGACCAGAAAACCCTTTTCCGCATTGTACATGATTTCCTCATCGCAGACCTGTTTCCCGCTCGCGACGACCGCCTGATCCGCATCTCTTATAACAGACCAGTCCACGATCAGATCATTGCCCTGCCTGCGTGATTCGTCAAACAGGATCTCGCTCCTGTTCGCGATGAAGTAATTCAGCCTTACCGGCTCGCCGGATACGAATTCCCTGACCGTCAGCTCGTCGATGTTAAAATGGTACATATCGCGGACCGGCGTTTCCCTGTCCGTAGTAAAAGGTGCTTCCAGGGTCAGATCCACCGTATCGATGACAGACATGGTACCGGCGCCCTCCGGTTCCGTTCCCTCCGTAATCAGCGCCTCGTCGCGCACCGGGAGCTTATTCAGATAATAGATCGCCCATTCATCCAGCGGGTAACCTTCTCTCTTCGTTGCATACCCGTCGATCAGCCAGTAATGCACGCCTTCCGGTGATGTCCTGTATCGAAGATTATAGACCGTCATGGTATTCGGACGGTTCCTCTTTTTCTCTTCTTTGTATTCCAGGGCAGGATCCTCCACCGTTTCCCCGTCATATTCCGGAGAAGCGCTGTTATCGGAGTCGATCAGGATGATCGCCTTGAACTGTTCCTCGGGGCTTTTTGCATTCGGATCGGTAATAACACCGGCCGCAGTGACCGAATGTTCCGACTGGATGGGTTCACCGGCGTCCAGTTTTCCGATTCCAGCCTCGAACACGCCCCCTTCTTCCAGACTCCAGTCGCAGAACAGCAGCTGACCGATCTGCTGCGGATATCTGATCAGATCAAAGTGTTCCTGCATAAAAGAACTGACAAAGGATTTCAGAACGCCGTCTTCGGCTGACATAGCTTCAGGGATCAGCCTTGCGGAATGATTCACATACGGGGGATTATAAAATTCCCCCATGAAGAACCAGTCAACCGCGCTGGCCACATGATCGTTGCCGTAATTCGAGAATTTCACGTTGAAATATTGGAAAACGTCGTCTTCCGATGAAAAATCCGCGCCTGTATGGGGATCGGAGAATCCTTCGGCCCAGCCTGTCATCCAGAGCATATTGGAAACGGAACCTGCCCAGCAATGTTCGGAATCATAGGTTCCCGCACTGTTATCATATTTTTCCGCATCCGGAAAAGCGCTGTCCACGAACCGGATCGGATTTTCAACGTCCGGGTCGTAGTATTCCGACAATGCTTTCAGGACCGCGGCCCTGTTCTCTTCCTTCAGGCCGCACAGAATCAGGTCATAGGTACCTTTCCCGGCCTCAAAAAACTCATTCGCGGAAACAAACCCCGGGCCTCTTTCCGCACCGCTTCCGAGCTCAATCTCGACCGGATCCATGTCTGCGAATACCTGAACCGGTGCGGCACCGGCCAGCATCGCCGTTATGCAGATCCCTGCTGCGATCTTTTTTGTCGAAAAAGCATTTTTCAGCTTCATAGTCTCCTCTTCTTTCCCCGGATCACAGTGCTTCCAGCATCTGTGCGGGATTGTCCGCCGCCTTCACCTTATCCATGGCTTTGATGATCGTTCCTTCCTCATCGATCAGATAAGTCGTGCGTACGACGCCCATCGTCACCTTCCCGTAATTCTTCTTCTCTTTCCAGACATCATACATCTGGATCACTTCTTTTTCCGTATCGGAAAGCAGTGTAAACGGAAGACTGTATTTCTCCTCGAACTTTTTATGAGAGGCAACGCTGTCCTTGCTCACGCCGAGCACGACGGCTCCTTTTTCCAGGAACTGCGGATAGCGTTCGCCGAAGCCGCAGGCCTGCTTTGTACATCCCGAAGTATTATCTTTCGGGTAAAAATATAAGATCACTTTTTTGCCTCTGTAATCCGAAAGCGAGTGCATGTCACCGTTCTGGTCCGGAAGCGCAAAGTCCGGTGCTTTTATTCCTGTCTCAAGCATTTCTGATCTACCTCCATGGGATTTGACAATCATCCTATGTAATCATATTATAATATATGGCACTATATTGAAAGGGGGATATGAAAAAAATGGCATTTTGTGCACACTGCGGAAAACAGATTCCCGATGACGCAAAGTTCTGCGACGGATGCGGACAGCCGATCATCGGAGGATCAGGTTTCGCTGAACAATTCAACAACGACCGTGGATTCGGGACCTACCAGGAGAACGTACCGCCCGAGAGAAACTTCGTTACACCCGTCGTCAGTCGGATCAGGACGGTCGGCGGATCGACGCTCGAGCTGGTCCTGATCATCCTGACTGCGGCATCCGTAGTCATGAGTTTTATTGCAGGCGGTTCGTCATCCATGATACCCGGTGTCGGCGGTGCAATGATCGGATTATCCCTGATCGGAAGCATTCCGACGATCCTCATGATCATCGGACTCCTGCTGTTCTTTTTTGACTGCAGAAAGAATCCGATACCGAGAGGCAGCGGTCTGGGCGTTTACAAGGCAGCCAAGATCGTTATGATCGTCTTTTTGGCTATAATCGGCATCGTTGCCGTATTAGGCATGGTATTAGGCGGAGTTGTGGTCGGAGGCCTTGGCGGATCCCTGTCAGACATACTTGACGAACTGCTTTCCGAGGCCGGAATCAGCTCAGCCGCGTTCAGCTACGGAGGAGCTGTCGCAGGTGCGATGGCAGGCGTGCTCATCGTGATCCTCATTTTTGTCGCGATCATCCTGATCCTTGCGATCCTGATGCAGATAAAACTTATGCACTGCGCGAACGTCGTACGGAAAACACTCGCATCAGGCGTCAGAAGCGGCACGATCCCGGTGTATCCGGCCGTGATCCAGATCCTGATCTCAATCGGAATGGTCATTTCCCTGTTCAACACGATCGGACAGGCGGCCGCTTACGCATCGTATCTGGGCAGCGCCTATTCCGGACTGCTCGCAGTAAGCGTGATCCAGGCAATCGTGACCTGCGCTCAGGCAATCATCACGATCATCATGCTGCTGAAGCTCCGCGCTGCAGTGAATCAGGCGAATTGAATCAGATGTGAAAATTATCGCGGGGCTGTCGCATTTAATGTTTTTTAATACATAAACTGAAGCGACAGCCCTGTTCTTATCGGGAAAACGTTTCTCCTCTGTAATGTCTCAAATGGCCGTCTCCGTTCCGTCGACCACCTTTACGCCTTGTACGTCTGGCGGCAGTACGACGTCGAGTATTTTTTTATCCCCGTCCAGCTTCCAGTGCACGCTGATCCTGCCCATGATACTGTCGTAGGAAGCGTTCACTTCTCTTAATCCGCAGCTGAAATCCGGTTCGATCCGGACTTTCTTAAAGCCCGGCGCCGTCGCCTGAATGCCGGCGATGTATTTGAACAGATATTCCGCCACGCAGCCGAAGGCGAAGTGGTTCATCGAATAATCCTTCGGATTGCCTTCTTCGTCGATGGCGTCCCAGCTCTCCCAAAGGGTGGTCGCCCCGCACTTGATCTCGTACAGCCACGAAGGCGCTTCGTCCTGGAACAGCAGCTTGTTGGCCAGTGCAGCTTCGCCGCAGTCGTGCAGTACAGGCAGCAGGAAGGGAACCGAAAGGAATCCGGTATCCAGGCGGTCACCGTTCTCATGGATCAGGCTGACCAGTTTGTCGACCGCGTTCTGCCGTTTTTCCGCCGGGATGGCGTCCATCTGAAGGGCAAGCACGTAAAGCCCCTGGAAATCCTTTTTCAGCGTTCCGTCTTCGTTCGCGAATTCGGTC
>Ga0310690_10007928_pt1 | contig 13576 bp, 4 predicted proteins | sample AusTroGonzalo_MG_2_FD_207661 | JGI IMG/M metagenome (GOLD analysis project Ga0310690, IMG submission 207661) | Bovine rumen microbial communities from tropical cattle in Woodstock, Queensland, Australia - Gonzalo_04 (v2) (version 2) | ecosystem: Host-associated > Mammals > Digestive system >... | reverse complement strand
TATGGCCGCCCAGGTGTTGCCTATCAACAAGACCACCTATAACATCCACATGAAGAGTGCCACTACCATTAAGGAAGTGGTGATTAAGTCGAAGAAGCGCGCACAGGGTAATGGTCTTCCCATTCCTGAGCGTGAAATCTCATACGCATCGCAGACTATCTCGATGAAGGAATTCGAGGGTCTGGGCATGACCACCATCGACGAGGCCCTGCAGGGTCGTATTGCCGGTCTGGATATCATCGGTAACTCCGGTGACCTGGGAAGCGGCTCCACCATGCGTCTGCGTGGTGTTGGATCGCTCTCTACGCTGACCGATGCCAATCCGCTCATCGTCGTCGATGGAAATATCCGTGATGTGAACCTCGACAACTTCGACATGGCTGGTGCCAACAACGAGAAGTTTGCTGAGCTGCTGAACATCAACCCTGAGGATATTGCCAGTATCACTGTGCTGAAGGATGCTGCAGCCTGCGCCGTCTATGGTTCTCAAGGTGGTAATGGTGTGATCGAACTTACTACCAAGCGCGGTGCAAGAGGAAAGCCCCGCGTGACCTACTCGCTGAAGCTCACCGGTACTTATCAGCCTAAGGGTTACGAGTTGCTGAGTGGTGATGACTATACCATGATGCTGAAGGAAGCCTACTTCAACCCCCGTCAGGACGACAATGCCAGCGACCAGTCGCGTATACCGGAAATCAACTATCTGGACGATACGGGTGGTTTTGCCGAGTGGAGGCAGTTCCGTGACAATACCGACTGGCGTGATGCCGTCACCCAGTGGGGTCTGCGCCAGAACCACTACGTCACCATCAGTGGTGGTGGTGAAAAGGCATCGTTCCGTATCGGTGGCGGTTACGACCACGAGACGGGTACCATGATCAAGCAGAAGCTGAACCGTTTCTCCACCCGTGTGGCACTCGACTATAACGTGTCGGAGCGCATCCGCGTGAGTACCAACTTCTCGCTCACCTACACGAAGAACGACATGAACTCAGACAACCTGCTGAGCATCGCCCTGAAGAAGATGCCTAACATGAGTATCTACGAGAAAGACCCCGTAACGGGTGAGAACACCAGCACCTTCTACACCATTCCGCAGCTTAGTGATGCTGAGATCGCCGCTCGTGGCGGTACCGATGTCTTCGCCAATGACCAGCGTACCTACATCAACCCTGTTGCCTCTGCCAACCTGGCCAAGAACCAGCGCCGCACCTACGACATGTCGCCAGAGCTGATCATTGACTATAACCTGCTGGGTCTGGACGAGGACCACTGGCAGCTGAAATGGAAGGGTTCGGTCTACATGAACATCTTCAACCAGTATGACGACTCATTCTATCCACAGGAACTGAAACGCGTGCGCTGGGAAAACAAAGTGAACACCTCGAATACCAGCTCGTCGAAGAGCGTCTCGTTCAACACCAAGCAGACGCTGACGCTGACACCCGCCTTCCGCAACAAGGATCACTCGATGATGATGATGGGTCGTTTCGAACTGACCAGCGGCTCGAGCAACGGTCAGGGCACCAGTGGCTACGGTCTTCCTTCCACCGATGGAGCCATTATCAGCCCCTCGGCAGGCGGTATGATCGACACGCCCAGTTCCAACTATTCTCAGTGGCGCTCGATGTACTACACCTTCTCCACCCACTACGCCTATAAGGGACGCTATGTGGCCGACTTCACCGTGCGTGCCGACGGTACCACGAAGTTCGGTCCCGGACGCCGCTGGGGTTACTTCCCCTCTGTATCGCTGAAGTGGATCATCAGCGATGAGCCTTGGATGCAGAAGCTGAAGCCTACCCTCTCTATGTTGGCTGTCCGTCCGGCATGGGGTCGCAACGGACGACAGCCCGGACAGAACTATCTGTACACATCTAAGTATGGTTCGGGATCATCCTACCTCGGTTCTTCTTCAATGCGCCCGTTGAACATACGTCTGGCAGACCTGAAGTGGGAGCTTGTGTCGAGCTACAACATCGGTGTTGACTTGGGATTCTTCGAAGGACGTTTGAACCTCACTGTAGAGGGCTACAACTCTACTACCACCGACATGCTGATGGCCAGCTTCCGCATTCCTTCAAATACTGGCTTCAGCACGGTTCCTTATCATAATAACGGTAAGATGCGCAACACGGGTTGGGAGTTCCACATCAACACCAACAGGCTCCTCCAGGCCGGTAAGTTCATCATGGATATGAATGCCAACTTCGGTAACAACCGCAACGAAATCCTGGAGATGGACGAGTATATCCTGGAGAACAAGAACTCTACCTACGGCTATGCCAATGGTGAGACGCTGCGCCGCGTGCAGCTGCACAACCCCTTCGGTGCCATCTACGGTTTCAAGTACAAGGGAGTGTACCAATATAACTATAATACCATTAAGAATGCCGTTGCCGGCATGACACCAGAACAGATATATGCCTATTGGACTGAATTTACTGCCGCCGGCAAGACAGCCCCTGTGGCCACCGATGCCAATGGCATGGTCATCCTCGACGGTAACAATGTTCCAAAGCGTATGATGTATGACTACCGCGTGGACGGTACCGGTCACGACGGCTCCTTCCCAGGCTTCAATGGTGGTGATGCCATCTACGAGGACATCAATCACGATGGCCAGATCAACGCACTCGACATCACTTACCTCGGTTCTTCACTACCTAAGCTGACGGGTGGTTTTGGCTTCTCCTTCACCTATGGTGACTGGCGCCTGAACACCCAGTTTACCTACCGCGTAGGCAACAAGATCATCAACAAGGCTCGTTTGCAGGCAGAGGCCATGACTGGCAACGACAATCAGAGCCAGGCCGTGAACTACCGTTGGCGCAAGGAGGGTGACGTGACAAGCATTCCGCGTGCAATGTTCGGCTCTACCAGTAACTTCAACACGCTCATCAGCGACCGCTTCGTAGAAGACGGTACCTATTTGCGTATGAGCTACGCGCAGCTGAACTACAACATTAAGAAGAAGTATCTTAAGCCCATCGGACTGGGTGGCATTTCACTCTATGCATCCATCAACAACCCCTTTGTGCTTACCAAGTATTCGGGTGTTGACCCAGATATCGCCTTCGGCGGTGAGGATCCCGCTATAGACTGGGCACAGACTCCGCGTTCACGCTCCTACACGCTGGGTGTCACTGTGAACTTCTAAAGACCCACCCCCAACCCCTCCCTTTGAGGGAGGGGAGAGAGATGACAAACAAAGAGAAATAAAAAACAGAAAGATTATGAAATCTGATATATATAATAAAATGAGGAGACTGTACCGCTTTACGGTCTATTCACTCCTACCCCTCGCAGGGGGAGGCTGGATGGGGGTCTCCTGCTCCGACTTCCTGGAGATCAAGCCTCAGAGCGAGATTATCCTCGAGGACTTCTGGAACGAGAAGGCCGACGTTGACAACGTCGTCATGGGCTGCTACTCTGCTTTGCAGGGCGACGGCGTGCGTCGCCGCATGATGATATGGGGCGAGGCTCGCAGTGAGAACATCATGGCCGGCCAGAACATCAACAACGATGCCAACCTCTACAACATCCTGAAGGAGAACATCACAGCCATGAACAGCTACACCACTTGGGACGGCTTCTACGACGTCATCAACCGGTGCAATACCGTGCTGAAGTATGCTCCCGGCGTGGCTGCCATCGACCCAGGTTACACACAGGGCGACCTGCGTGCTACCATTGCTGAGGTCAGCGCACTCCGTGACCTGTGCTATTTCTACTTGATACGTACTTTCCGTAACGTACCTTATAGTACCGTCGCCTTTACGGACGATGACCAGAAGATGGACTTGCCCGCAACGCCATTCTACGACGTGCTCGACAGCCTTATCAACGACTTGGAGAGCGTGAAGGGCGATGCCGTGGTGCGTTACCCCGAGACGCAGCCACGTTACCAGACAGGACGCATCACCCGCGATGCCATCTACGCCATGCTCTGCGAGATGTACCTCTGGAAGCAAGACTACAACAACTGCATCCGCTATGCAGAACTTGTCATTCAGTCGCTCAAGGACTCATACGAGGAGAACCGTAACAAAAACAATTATGGCCGCACCCTTAGCGGGGCAAGTGCCAACTATGTTGACAACCGCCTGAATGGATACCCCTTGGAGGCCGACGCAGCATCGGGCAACTATTTCGGCGATGCCTACGAAGCCATCTTCTGCGAAGGAGCAAGCCGCGAAACCATCTTCGAGCTGAGCACCGACGAGTCGCCAGAAGCCAATGGCTACCCCAGCAACTCGGCAGTCTCAACGCTCTACGGAAACTCCACGTCGAAGCAAGGACTCTTTGCTGCTCCTGCGGCAGTCACCGATGAACTAGCCACGACGTCCGGTCGTGTCATCTATGAGGACAAGAACAAGATACTCGATGCCCGCCTGTACCAAAACTGCGAGTCGGAGACTGGCAACATTACCAAGTTTGCAGCAAGGACAATCAGCATCAACGCCACTTCTGCCAGTGCAGTATCACCCACCTACTCCTATTTCACGCAGAACAACAACAGCAGCCAGTGGATTATCTACCGTTTGCCCGACGTTATGCTCTTTGAGGCAGAGGCTCTCTGCCAGCAGATGCAGGAAGGCAGCGAGCAGAGCGTCATCGACTATAACGCCCCGCTGCTGGAGAAAGCCTTCACGCTGGTGAACGCCATCAACAAGCGTTCCATCTGCAAGGCACTGCTGGTAGATACCGACACGCTGAAGCTGGCTGAGTACAACACCAAGAACCTGATGGAGGAGCTGGTGAAGCGCGAGCGGCACCGTGAGTTCATGTACGAGGGCAAGCGCTGGTACGACCTGGTGCGCTACGCCATGCGCGACGGCAACACCAACCAGGTGATTAGCGCCGTCATGAAACGTGAGAACGTCAACGCACAGTTCGCACAGAACTTCTTCAAGAAGATGGATGCCGTCTTCTGGCCCTACAACATTGACGAGATGAAGGTGAACCGCAACCTTGTGCCCAACCCGGTATTCGGTAGCGGAGAAAGCACCAGCTACGAGAAGACGAAGTAAAAAGCCCCTCCCAACCCTCCCCCTAGGGGAGGGCAGGGTGAATGTCAAGCAATAACATAAAAGAAATAAAGTCATGAATAGAATAAAAGCATTAGCAATCAAGGCGCTTGCGCTGCTGGCTCTCCCCCTTGGGGGAGTCGGAGGGGGGCTGTTCCTCACCTCCTGCTCTGACGAGCCTGACAGCGAGTACTTCTACACCTTCACTGGTGAGATGCTGAGCGACTACCTGAGCAACCGCGAGCAGTACAGCGAGTTCAAGACCATCTGCGAGCGGGCCAACCTGATGAGTCTGTTGGCCACCTACGGACACTACACCTGCTTCCTGCCCAGCAACGACGCCATCGACACTTATCTGCACGAGAAAGGACTGCAGAGCATAGATCAACTGACGGATGCCGACTGCGACACCATCGCACGCACCCATCTTGTGGCCAACATGTATTCCACCTTCGAGATGACCCAGGATCGTCTGAACACGGCCAACCTCTTGGGACGATACCTCGCTACGTCGCAGGGTGTCGACAACGACAGCAACGCCGTCGTCTACCTGGAGGGAATGGCACACGTCATCTTCGAGCAGACGCTGCCCAACGGACAGATTATCCACCAGAACGACTCTGTGGAGAATGGCATCGTGCAGCCCGTGGACATGGTCATCGAGAAGTCGAACAGCTACATTGCTGACATCCTGCGCGACAATCCCAGGATTTCCTACTTCTACGATGCGCTGCAGGCTACAGGCGTGCGCGAGGAAATTTTGCCCGTGGAAGACGCTGAATACAGACAAGACTATTTGAACGGCAAATACCCCAAATACTACTACAAGTCGCACACTTGGAACGAGGTGGGATGGGCTCCTGCCACTAAGAAGTACGGTTTCACGGTCTTTGTAGAGCCAGACTCCATCTATCAGGTGAAGTTCCAGGAATACGGCATCTCTACGGCTAATGGTACGCTCCGTGCAATGTATGATTTGGCTTGCCAGATTTACGACCCCGTTTATCCTGAGGATGTCAATGCCGCCGGACACAGCTTTGAGAATCTCACCGACAGCGTGAATCCTCTGCACCGCTTCATGGAGTACCATGTCATGACGCGCTACGTGCCGGGCACCAGCGACCTCACCGCACTTATCTGCGACGAGAACAACGAGGCTTTCGGCTTCGACTCGAAGGTCATCAACCCCGTCGACTGGTATCAGACGCTGCTGCCGCACACCATGCTGAAAGTGGAGCAGCTCACGATGAACAAAGATGAAAAAGGCAACGACTGCCGTGGTGCCGATGTCAGCTATGTAGGCCGCCACTTCTTGAACCGCCGCTATGCCGCACCGGAGTACAACTTCCGTGGTGCGCTTGTTGACAACACCGTGGAGAAGACCCCCAACCACGATGCCCTCAACGGACACTACTTCTATGTGGATGACCTCGTGGTGTTCAGTTATGACGTGCAGAACAAGGTGCAGAACCAGCGTATCCGCATGGACTTCTCCACCGTATGGCCAGAGGTGATGACAAACGACATGCGCCTCAAGGGTAACTACAAGGTAGATGACAATGCCGGCACGCCTGACGACTCCTCAGAGCCAAAGAACGGTAAGAACTACTACTTCCCATTAGGCTATCTGGATGGTGTTACCTTCAATGCCAGCTGCCATCTGGTGATGCGCCGCCCGCACTGTAACTTCTGGTCGTGGCAGGGTGATGAGTGGAACCTCTTCGGCGACTACGACATGACCTTCCGCATCCCGCCCGTACCATACAGCGGCGAATGGCAGCTGCGCCTGGGATTCTGTGCCATTGAGACGCGAGGCGTCATGCAGTCGTATTATGGTGACGACCCGAAGAACATGATTCCGCAGGGCATCCCCGTCGACATGACCCGCTATCTTGACAACGAGTTCTACATTGGCGACCGCTTCAAGTTCGATGAGTCGCTGGGCGAGTACAAGAAGATGACAGACGAGGAGAAGGCCGAGGAACAGAAGCTGCTGAAGAACCTAGGCGTGTATCGTGATGGTCGCAGCCAATATCATTTTGCTGCGAATTCAAAGAATTCCAGAAGCTACTTCCTGGGCAACAACCGCACATTCCGTAAGATTATCTGCCAGACATACATCGATGCCACCAAGGATCACTACGTGCGTTTCCGTGTGGCCAGCGACGGTAAGCAGGGCAATAACAACGAGTTTATGCTCGACTTCTTCGAAATGGTACCTAAGAGCGTCTACGGCGTCGACAGCGACGGCGAGATGGAGGACGACCTGTAAAAGCGGGCTTCGCCCTAGTGAATAATGAACAATGAATAGTGAATAGTTATGATTACGAAGATATATAATATAATGTATGCGGGCCTGGTAAGCTGCGGCATTGCCGCAGCCCTTACCGCCTGCACCGACACGTGGGATGACCACTACAACAGCCTGGGCGACAGCAGTGGCATGCATGAGGGTACGCTGTGGAAGGCCATCAAGAGCGACCCGAACCTGAGCAACTTTGCCAGCGTCGTGGAGGGCTGCGACTATGCCAAGACACTTGACGGTAGCCAGGTGTTCACCATCTTTGCTCCCACCAACGACCAGTTCTCGCAGGCCGAGGCTCAAGCACTCATTGCCGAATACCAGCAGCAGGTGAGAGACTCGGTGGTGGAGGAGGACAACACGGTGCTGAAAGAGTTCATCCAGAACCACATCGCCCTCTACAATTATTCCGTTTCCAACAACAGCGAAGACTCCATCACGCTCATGAACGGAAAGTATGCCATCCTCAAGAGCAGCGAGATAGACGGTGTGCCTTTCCTCACGAAGAACCAGCTCTATGGCAATGGCGTCCTCTACACCGTGCAGAAGCCGCTCGACTATCTGCCCAGCGTTTTTGAGTATATCCGCAAAGATGCCGACTTGGACAGTCTGAGGTCATTCCTCTACAACAGCCACTATTACTACCGCGAGTTCATGCCCTCGCTCTCCGTGCCGGGCAGCATTGTCAACGGAAAGACACAGTATCTCGACTCCGTCTTCTCACAGCGCAACGAACTCTTCAGCTACCTGGGTCGACTGGGCACCGAGGACAGTTCCTACATCATGGTGGCTCCCACCAATCAGGTGTGGAAGCAGCTCATCGATGAGTATGAACCGTATTTCAACTACCCGGAGAAGACAGAGGATCGTGACTCGATGGTGTTCACCAACAGCCGCTTGGCTATCGTCAACGGCACCACCTTCAGCCGCACCTTCAACACTGACCAGTCGTTGCGCGATTCGGCCATGTCGGAGAGTTGCGTAAGGCAGTATTCCATGCGCAAGTCCATGTGGGGTGCGCCCTTCGAGTACTATGAGTATTTCAAGCCACTGGATGCCAAGGGTGCGCTGGCCCAGAACGACATTGTCACGTGCAGCAATGGATGGGTGCGCAAGGCCACGGAGTGGAACATCGACAAGAAGATGTCGTTCTTCCAGTACCGCATCATCGAAGCTGAAGGCCGCAACAGCATCAAGAAGGTGAAGATGATGCCCGACTCGCGTGGTGACTCCGTGGAGGTCGCTTCGCCTGTCACTCGCTATGTCACCTCCGACAATAAGTTCTATGATAGAGTGTGGGACAATGGCTTCGTGGAGTTCGTGATCAATATCACCACGCAGAACCCCGTGGTCACGTTCACGCTGTCGGACGTCCTGTCGAACATCGGCTACGACATCTACCTAGTCACTGCTCCGGCCTTGGCCAATGACAGCAATGCCCGTGAGGAGGTGCGTGTACCCACCATTCTCCGTTGCAGCATCACGCAGCCTGGGCAGAAAGCACAGGTGCTTACTGACCCTGCCAATCCGTCGGCAAACACCTTCACTACTTCGCCAGACGAGGTGGGTTACATCAAGATTGCTGATGACTTTAAGTTCGATGTCTGCACCTACGACCTGGAAGACGAGGCTTTGCAGGTGACCTTGGATGTTGAGACGCGTGTGAGCAGTTCCCAGATTCGTACAGGTGCTTATACGCGTGTGATGCGCATCGACTGCATCCTGCTCGTTCCCCACGGTTCGCTACAGCTCGTCGATGCCTTGCCTGCCGTCAGCTCGATCCACACGGCGGCACAAGGCACGCCCGGACTGTTGATGTTCCCTCACGGACAGTATGACGACCGTCCCTACAAGTGGTGGTATATGCAACGCTAATGTTTCACATGACTAATAAAACGAAAGCTTTATGAAACGATATATCATATTTGGATTTTCGCTGCTGATGGCATTCCCCGTGAGCACCTTTGCGCAGGATGATGACCTGGACGATGAAGAGGTGAAGGCTCCCGTCAGGACACTGGCTGTGAAGCAGAAGAAGTATGAGACGCGCACCGTCACCGGTATGGTGCTTGATGCCACTACCCAGAAGCCTGTGGCAGGTGCCATCGTGCGGGCCGCAGAAATCGATGGCTACAGCGTGCTGACAGAGGACAATGGTACCTACGAGTTGAAAGTGCCCGTGTTCGCATCTGCCCTTTACGTCTCCACGCCCGACTTCAACCCCGTGCGCATCGGTCTTATGGCTGACAAACAGCAGAAGACGGTGATGCTCTATCCCACTGCCTTCGATGCCGAGTATAGCGCACAGACCAACGTGCGCGGCGACCATCAGGCCAATGACTTCAAGTACACCAATGCCATCAACATCAAGGATGAGATTCAAGGCCAGCTTGGTGCCTTCGTCCATACTGTAGGCCGCAATGGCACGCCAGGCGTGGGTAGCGTGATGTTCATGCAGGGCCTGAATTCGCTGAACGTCAACGCACAGCCACTCGTCGTTGTTGATGGTGTCATCTTCGATCAGCAGTACGGGCGCACGCTAGTGCACGATGGTTTCTACAATGACGTGCTTTCCAACATCAACCCGTCTGACATTGAGAATGTCACCGTGCTGCGCAACGGTACTGCTCTTTATGGTTCAAGAGGTGCCAACGGTGTCATACTCATCCAGACACGCCGCAACAAGTCGATGGCAACGCGCATCACGGCCAACGTCTCGGCTGGCGTCACCCTGGAGCCGAAGTACATCTCGGTGATGGATGCTGGCGAATACCGAAGCTATGCATCGGAGATGCTGAAGTCGACCAACACCACTATCCGCAAGTTCAAGTTCCTCAATGAGGATCCCACCTATTACTATTACGACCAGTACCACCAGCAGACCGACTGGAAGGACTACGTCTATCGTAACGCCATCACTCAGAATTACGGTATCAACGTGGAGGGTGGTGACGACGTAGCCAACTACAACCTTTCCGTGGGCTACGGCAACATGCAGAGTACGATGAAGAACAACGGTATGGGTCGTCTGAACGTGCGCTTTAACACCGACATCAATCTCACGCAGCGTCTTGACGTGCGTTTCGATGCTTCATTCTCGAACATTACACGTAACCTCCGCAACGACGGTGCTCCTGCCAGTTACGAAGAGGGAACACCTACGTCGCCTTCGTTCCTGGCCTATGTGAAGAGTCCCTTCATGAGTCCCTACAGCTACGGTCACGACGAGACCGGCAGCGGGCGCTTCTCGGAGTCGCACTACGACATTGAAGAAGAGTCGTACCTCACTGAGGCCCTGAACAACTACAGCGGCTACAACTGGCAGTTGGGTAACCCTGCTGCTATCTTGGAGTACTCGGAGGCAGAGAACAAGAACCGCTTCGAGAATTCGCTGCTCAACCTCACTGTCACCCCGAAGTATCAGATTAACCGCAATCTTTTCGTCAGCGAGCATTTCAGCTACAACCTGGTGAACACCAACGAGATGTTCTACATCCCCATCAATGGTACTCCCAGCTATTATGTCACCAGTCTGGGTGGCTATCGTCAGAACGAGGTGCGTTCGCTGGCATCGAAGCAGAACTCGGTACAGAGCGACACCCGTCTGGACTGGCATAACCGCTTCGACGCCCATTATCTGCACGTCTTTGGTGGAGCTCGCATCAACTGGGAGAGCTTCACTACCAATTCGCAGGTGGGTTATAACACCGGTAGTGACAAGACACCGTTCATGAGCGGTTCGCTGCGCGACAAGAACGTGGTGGGTGTCAATGAGAATTGGAACACACTTTCCTGGTATGCTCAAGCAGAGTACAACTACATGAGTCGTTATTATCTGCAGGCAAACCTCACGCTCGATGGCTCTTCGCGCTTCGGCGAGGATGCTGGCAGCCTGAAGATTCTGAAGGCACCCTGGGCTTTGTTCCCCGGACTGCAGGCTTCATGGGTGGTGAGCAACGAGCCTTGGATGGCTGCTGTCGACGGAATCAACTACCTGCGCCTGGCTGTCGGCTACGATATCAGCGGTAATGACGACATCGACTACTATGCTGCCCGCTCCTATTTCCGTGCTTCTCAATTCTTGCATACTATCTCCGGTCTTTCCTTTGACGGAATCGGCAACAACGAGATACAGTGGGAGACTACCCGTCGTCTTAATTTGGGTCTGGAGGGCAGCTTCCTGAACAATCGTCTTTCCGTAGGTCTGAACTATTTCCGTTCCAACACTGACAATCTGCTCACCCGCCAGTCGCTCGGATTCCTCAGCGGACTCGACATGAACTGGAGCAACGGTGGTAAGCTGAAGAACGACGGCTTCGACGTGAACTTCACCGCCAAGCTGCTGGCCCTGAAGGATTTGCAGTGGCAGGTGGGGGCCAGTGCAGGGCACTATAAGAACCAGATTACCGAACTGCCAGAAGGACGTACCTACGTAGACAACGAAATCTACGGTGCCACCATCCGTACACAGGTGGGCAACGTGGCCAATGCTTTCTATGGCTATAAGACGCTGGGTGTCTTCGCCACTACCGAGGAGGCACAGGCTGCCGGAACCACCGACCCCAATGGACTCTATTTCCTGGCTGACAACGGCGTGGACAGAAACTACTTCCAGGCTGGTGATGTGCACTTTGCCGACCTTAATGGTGACGGTATGATTACAGAGTCTGACCAGATGATTATTGGTGATCCCAATCCCGACATCTATGGAAATATCTTCACTACCATTACCTGGAAGCGACTGAAACTCGATGTCCGCTTCAACTATTCGTTGGGTAACGATGTCTACAACTACATGCGCTCACAGCTTGAGGGCGGTAGCCGCTTCATGAATCAGACTACGGCCTTGCTGCGCCGCTGGCAGGTGGAAGGCCAGAATACTGATGTTCCCCGCATTACCTTCCAGGATCCCATGGGCAACTCGCGCTTCAGCGACTGCTGGATTGAGGACGGCAGTTACCTGCGCCTGAAGAGTGCCACACTGAGCTACGACCTCCCCTTGAAGTCGGAGTACATTCAGGGACTGCAGTTCTGGGTGCAGGGCAACAACCTGCTTACGTTCACCAAGTATCTGGGCAGCGATCCTGAGTTTACGATGACCAGCAGCGTCATCGGTCAAGGCATCGACTTGGGCCGTCTGGGCATGAGCCGCAGTATTGTTGCTGGCGTGAAGATTAATCTATAGGTCCTCCCAAGCCCCTCCCCAAGGGAGGGGATGTGGGGATGCCTGATAAACTGTCATAGCAAAACACAAAAGATTATAGAGATGAATACAATTATAAATAAAACAAAGGTTGTTCTTGTCTGGCTCGCATCCCTCCCTTTGGGAGGGCTAGGGTGGGCTCTAATGTCTTCCTGCGACGATTTCTTCGACCAAGAGTCGAACGACGTGCTCTATGCTGAGAAAGACCATCTGGGCAATGCCGTGGACACCATCTACTCCGTGACGGGTATTCTTAACAAGTTGCAGGCTCTGGCCGACCGCACTATTCTGCTTGGCGAGGTGCGTGGCGACTTGGTCGACCTTACCAATGTTGCAAGCAACGACCTGCGTGAGTTGGCAACTTTCAGCGTCAGCGATGAAAATATGTATAACGCCCCGGCCGACTACTATGCAGTCATCAACAACTGTAACTATTTCATTACCCATGTCGACACGGCATTGCGCAGCAACAGCAACGAATATGTTTTCATGAAGGAGTATGCTGCCGTAAAGGCTATCCGTGCATGGACTTACCTGCAGTTGGTGCTCAATTACGGTCAAGTGCCTTTCGTTACCGAGCCTCTTCTCAGCCGTGAGGAGGCAGAGGCAGCAGAACGCGCCGCCAAGGCAGATTTGCAGACAATATGCACCTTCTTCATCAACGACCTGGCCACATTGCCCGAACGTTACAATACCGAGTATCCGGGTTACCGAGAGATTCGCGGTGTACAGTCGAAGCTCCTTTATTTCCCCTTGAGCATCGTTCGTGGCGACCTCTACCTCTGGAGGGCATCGGCCACGGGTAGCAAGGAGGATTATCGTCAGGCTGCGCTGAACTACTACAAGTACATCAGCGAGCGTAACGGCACAAACTCTGCCTATCCCACCGATATGGCCTATGTCATGTGGACTGTAGGCACCAACAGCTGGATGTCGCAGACGATGAGAAACTGGGGCATGAGTGAGAGCATCGCTGAAAACGCTGAAATCATCAGCATGATTGCCTGCGACTCCATCCGTGCCGAGGGTAACTATAGTGAG
>Ga0310690_10007927_pt1 | contig 13576 bp, 14 predicted proteins | sample AusTroGonzalo_MG_2_FD_207661 | JGI IMG/M metagenome (GOLD analysis project Ga0310690, IMG submission 207661) | Bovine rumen microbial communities from tropical cattle in Woodstock, Queensland, Australia - Gonzalo_04 (v2) (version 2) | ecosystem: Host-associated > Mammals > Digestive system >... | reverse complement strand
CATCTCCTCCCCCACGGTGCTAGTAATGTAGCCTCACCACCAGGATTAAGGTCTTTGTGTTCTGTCCCCCCGCGCCGCAGGCGCGGGGGCGGCAGGCGGTTGGGGCGCGGGGGCTGTAGGCTTAGGAATTATTAGGTATGCGATCTCGTGCAACGAGATCGGATGCCAATAATTCGTTAGCCGCTGGCGCGAAACTTTCGCTTGTGATGTGTAGATCGTTAGCCTGTACAGTAGAGGTAGCACTCGTGTGTAGAGGTAGAGACAGAAGTATATTCGCAGCCTGTACATTAGAGGTAGCATAGGTGGTGGGCGGGTGCCGGGGGTGGGCGGCAAGAATGAAAGAACCGGATCCCGGTTCTTTCATTCCGGTGCGCTCTTTAGAGCGCGCCGTTCATGATGTCGTCAAAGCCTGTCGGCTTGTACGGCGTTACGTTCTGATACTGCTTGCCGTCGGATGCGGTTGTTGTAAGAAGCCACAGCGTAACTGTTGCTCCGGCAACATCAGCAAACCATTCGAAGAATCCCTTGTCTTCCGGGTCGATATCCAACTGGCGGTTGAGATTGGAAGTGATGATATCAAGTGCCGTATCGCTGTTGATGTAGAAGCGGGTATCTCTTTCTTCGCTTGTGATGTTGAACAGGATGTACGGGTTCGCATCCTTTGCGGTATCAAGGGTGATCGTGCCGGGACGCAGGTCGTTAACTTCTTCGATGACTGCAAGTGTATCTGCGTCCATGGTAGTTGCGGACAAGCATAATGTTTTGATCGTTGCCTGATACTCACCGTCCTGTAACGGTGTACGTGCCTTACTTACTTTGCTGTTTGTTGTTAACTGGAATTTGTTCATGATGTTCTCCTTTCATTCATGAAGTGATTAAGTTATAAGTTACACCCTACTAACACCATAACAACTACTGAACTTCAGCAGCCGTTATGGTGTAGGGTAGTAGGTACAGTTTAGTTCATATACATCTGTGTGTATTCACTGCAAGCAGACATTGGAACTACGATATCATCTTCGCGGTTCTTAATGACCGGGTCGTCGATGTCCATGTTGTAGATTGCACAGTAAGCAGATGCTGTTTCGAAGTCGATTGCTTTACCGTAGTCGTGACGTGCATTCCACATCACTTCATATGGGGAAGCAGTTGTGAGTGAGCCGCCTGTGTAACTGTCGGTATCACGTCTGCCGATGCCGTCGGTTTCTACTTCGAAGCCGGCCTGTTTGTAGAACTTGCAAGAGATGTACATGTTCAGTAAGTCAATGAGGTTCTGCTGGTATCTCTCGTAATGCTTGGTGTAGTCTCTGCTCCACTCGCGCTGACCTTTGCTATCATCGATCTTGCCGTGGTTCAGACCGTCGGTTGTATAGATAGACTGCATGTCTACATCGTAGCCACTCAATTTAATCTGCTGACGAAGAACTTCGATGAGAACATCAGCGCCTTTCTTTAAGTAAGGCAGAAGTTCTTTCGCATGCTTGATGATAAGGCTTACGCATTCAACAGATACACTGAACTCTTCAATAGATGTTCTGCGCTCCTGCAAATATACTGCATGTTCTTTCGTGCTCTTGAACTTTCTGCCGTTACAGATGATATCAACGGGTATATTACGTACACTGCACAAGCCGTACATTTTTTCGAACTCTTCGCGCTTTGCACTCTTAAAGTATTCCGGGATAATAAATGTAACCGCTAGTACCTTGGAACTGAACACGCACTTCCATGCAAACTTGCGGAAACTTTCGTACTCCTTATCTCCGTACGAATACTCTTTCTTGTAACCATTATCGATGCGCATGATCTTGATTGTGCCGGCAAAGAAACTGATCTCAACGATGGTTCTTCTTTCGGACACTGCCTGCTGTGCGCCTGTAGTCTTGCTCGGTTTGAAACCGATGACTGCACAGACTTGAGGGAACTCTTCGTAGTGGTTGTTTAAGAATGTTGTTAACTTCATGCTGTAATCTCCTTTCTTAATATGCAAAGTGTATTAGGTTTATTTCTTCTGCATGGTCTGCAAAGAATTCAAGGGTTAGTGGCTGGTTGTTTATTGAGAAGACGTATCTTGCATTTCCTGCGTCGTCCGTAGTCCATGCGATTAACTCATCAATCAACCACATCGGTTTGTTGTACAGATACTTATATGATTTTTCAAAACTGTTGTAGTGTGGACATAAGCCTATATGAGATACGTTCCATGTGTCCTTTACCATGCTTGTGTTACAGAATGCTAAGAACATACATTTCATTTTCTTTGACATGATGTAATCTCCTTTCTAATCTGCATTAAGATGTTACCTAACTCATTTCTACCCTTACCGTCACACACTCCCCAAAAGGTATCATGCCACGTATTCTCTTCAGCAATGATACCTTTAACAGATGCTAATCTATCTGCTAACTCTGGATGCTGTTCGAACTTGCAAGCAACTAATTCTTTCATGATGCTTACACGAACTGCATTCCAATCAGTACGAAGATTAACTCTACGACCTAACTTCTTTGCATTGAAACCGTCAAGCCCGATGAACTCTGCACTACGGCTCTCATCTTTCTGTGCCTGAAATGCTGTTTCAACGCACGGATAAGTAATACCTTTATAGGTAATACTGCAAGGATACATGTTACTCAAGAACCAAAACTCATTTCTAAACTTCATGATGTATATCTCCTTTCTTTAATTACAACCTAGGTACTCAAGTACAAACTCAAGTACCTAGGCTAGCCAACGATGTGTATTATTTAGAGAGAACCAAACCGTACTTCTCTCTCGCTGATTTGAAGTAATCATTTGCTTTATCTGCCGATGAATACTTCCATGTTACTTCAACGTCCTTATCAGAAAGTTTAACGAAGAAGTTGTTGCCACGTCTGTAAGCCTTGAGGATGATGTTGTTGTTTTTAGATACATAAGTTTTCATGCTGTCTTCCTTTCTCGCCGAAGCGAATGCTGTATTTTAGTTACACCTAGTAAACAACATTCTTTAGGGCAACACTGTGCGCACCGCCTGCTTTTGAGGTGCACACAGATGTAGCGAAGCGGTGCCCTTGTCTGATGTGCGAAGACCCTTGATGTGCTTTATGTAACTTTATGTGAACACGAGTGTTCACAGAAAGTTCATAAAACACATGACCCGCTTCGGTTGTTAGAACATGATACAATATTTCAAGAAGCGGGTCGGTCTTCGCTCATCAGACGTGTCACTTAGCATAAAAAATTCCTCAATTTTTTATGCTTACCCGCTTGCGGGCGCGCGCGCAACATCACACCCGTCTGCACGTTGCGCGCGCGGTGACACAGAATGTTATACTAGGTGAGGTGTGCGACCACCATTTCATTGGAAGGTAGGCGGCTGCTCCCCAGAGCAGACGGTGGTCGGCTGAGCCGAACCGACCTTTGAAATGGTGTGAAACATCTAAAGATGTTTCGTCGCACTTGTTGCACCCGCTGAGTGGCTCGACACGGATGTCGAGACACGGACAGATTTCACTTAGCGGCTTGCCGCTTACCCGCTTGCGGGCACCGCGTAGAGCGGTGGTGAAATCGTCAATCAGTGCTGGTTGTACCAGCGCGTGCACTTAGACAGCGGGTCTGGTGCCGCTTGCACCAGCCGGGTGCGAGCCGGGACTCGCGCGGGATCCAGCCGAAGGGGCTGGTGGATTGCCGATCGCCGCGCGCAATGCCTCAAATAACTAGCGGGTGACGGCTCGGCTGACTAGCCGAGACTAGACCGCGACGATTATTTGAGCGCATTGCGAAGGTGATCGGCAAGACGGCTCCAAACATATATTTTTATTTTCTTAACGATTTGTATACATATATGTATACAACTATATACTATATATTATTTAAGATTAGGATAACAGGTGTTACGTAATTCGCATAAGAGAAACATATATATAGGGGAAAATATACACAATGAGTATATTTGTAGACAGATATGTATACAATTCTTAAAGAGAAAAAAAATTAAAAAAGAGAGAAGCAGAGAAAAAAGTCGAACAACTGTTTGGGTGAGATAATTTTAGGGGATCGGGATCGGCTCCGGGAAGCGTGTACACTTTGTGGTAGCCGATAAACTAACTAACCAACCGTAGAGTAGCGACTGGCGGTCGGTGTCCGCGGAGGTAAATGATCGGTAGAGAAAGAGTAGATCGCGTGGTAGGTATGTCAATTCGGTTTTAAGGTAAAGGTAGAGAGGAACATGCCAATGTTCGCACTCAAATGCTATCAAGGCGGCTATCCGCCTTGGTAGCGTTGTATGAGTGCGGGCAGTGGCATGTAGAGTATATTACAGCGGCATAGGGACGCCGCGCACCCGGGGTGGGTTTTAAATTCAGGGATTATATTACCTTACGGTTGATATATATTATGCCGCGTGCGTTTGTCTTTTGTCTTTTTTACGCATTAGTAACAACCACCACCAAGTTTAAGGTAAAAAATCCACACTTGCCAAACCCATCCCCTGCCTTTATAATTAAGGTCAAAGGAGGTGGCGTATGAAACCCACGATAGTAATTTCTGAAGACGGTATGTTTTCAAGTGAACCAATGTCCGTGATCGACATCTGCAACCTGTGCTGTGCAGCCCTTACTGGCGCTGTTCAGGACATCAGACCGAGTTACCAGGCAAACCCCGATGCCCCTAAAATTGACAAGGAGCTGTTTGATGCCCTTAACTACGGCTTCTCAAAATGCCTTGAACTTACGTTCCCCGAGTATGAACTGCACCCCGAACTTACAGAAGAAGTTCTGAAGAAAGAAGATGCACTCCTCAGATCAAAGGTCGCTGCACTCGACAAGAAGAAAAAAGGTAAAACCGATGGGCACGAAGAAGGCACTTCCAAAAAAAACTAAAAACAAATACCTCTGTTCCTGCGGGGCAGAGGTATATCCATGTGAAAGATACTGCGACGAATGTTACGCAGAGTTAGACTGGAATAACTACAATGAAGAATTTCTCACGCTGTCCGAGATGTGGCAGCCTGACCAAAAGAGCAATAGCGATAAATAACGCCGAGTCTGAGTTCTGGCTGGAGTGTACAAGATGCAACACCTACATTAACACTTACATTCCCCAGCCCCACCAGGCTGCTGTGCACAACGACCATCATACGTTTATAGGAAACTTCGGAGGATATGGTACAGGAAAGACTCTTACATCCAGAGAGGAATTATACAAACATGTGTTCCTTACACCAAACGCTAATGTTCTCATCGGAGCGAACGTATCCTCTCAGTATGAGCAGACAATTAAACGAGACATCGAAGCCGACTTACCTAAGGCTTTCGTCAAGTACATATCTACTCAGAAGTCCTATATTGACCTCATCAATGGTGCGCGTATCATGTTCAGACCCCTCGATGATGTCGACAAGTTACGTTCCTACAACCTTACTATGTTCATAATCGTTGAGGCATCCGAGGTAGATCCTGAGGCGTACATTCAGTTAAAGACTCGTCTGCGTAATCTTAACGCCTCGGTTCCTGAGACAGATGAGAACGGAGAAATACTGTACACGGATCTTGATAACGGACTGAAAGTGCCCAAAATCAAGGGGGATTGGTTAAAAGGAATAATTGAATCAAACCCAGATTCCGGGTGGATACGCACAGAAGTGCTGTACACTTCCGATAAGATCTACCAGCACGGCAATATTCTTGACGAGATCAACGTGCCGGACAACATTAAAGACCCTGCGATATCTTCGCACGTTGCTTCTACCGACTGCAATGCGTTCCTGCCACCGAACTTCATCGATAATTTGTGCAAGAACAAACCGGGATGGTGGATCAACCGCTACATCTTTTCCAGCTTTTCCTATGCTGAGGGACTTGTATATCCGTCTGCGAACCACTGTGTAGTTCCTGCGTATGACATTCCGAAGGAATGGAAACGGATTGTTGCAGCAGACTACGGCTTGAGCGATGACTTCGTTTATTTGTTTGCAGCTATTGACGAAGACAACGGAAAAGTTGTAATCTATAAAGAGGTAATAACAAACAATAAAAACATAGAAGAGTTATCGAAGTTGTTCTTCAAAGAGAGCGAAGACATTCCGATGGGCGGTATGTGGTGTGCGCCGATACTTGATCCCAAGTCGGGAGCGAAGCGTGACTATAACAAGAAGTCACTGTACGACCACTTCATGGATTTCGGTATTGCATTTCAGCCAGGGCACGTATCTATAGATGCGCGCGTATTTAGAACAAACACCTACCTGGAATCCGGGAAGTTGGAGATCTTTGACACTTGCAACTATCTTATATCCGAGTTAATGGACTATAAGTTCCCGCCGAAGAAAATCGGAGACAGCTACACCAAAGCCCAGGACAAGCCTATTGATAAGAACAACCATGCGATAAACCCGCTGGAGTGGATATGTATGGCACTTCCTGCCGATCCCGCCAATCTCGTTTACGGCTCTTATGACCGATGGGGAAATAGTTTGGAGAAGATAGATAATATGTATGACGAGAACGGCAAGTGGTGCCCTCCGCAACTGCGGGACGAACCTGATTATTCCACAGCATACGAAAGGACGGAGTGGTAATGACAGCTATTATTTGTACTATGTTGATCTGCGTGACTGTTTTTGCGTGCACAGTAATTGTCGCAAAGACATATGCCGGCACTTACGCGGCACCTGAAGAACAGCGTGCAACCATCACGGAGGAGGATCTGAAGAAGGCTGAGGAAGCACAGGACAGGACTCCGAACTTCCAGGAAGTTATTGAGTTCATTAACAGAGAGTTCTCCGGAGTAGACACGGAGGGTGAGAATGAGTAAAGAAGAAAAAACCGTAAAGACCAGCGAGATTCAACTTCCCGAGGGCGTTTGCGTTGAGAAGTTGAAAGAATACTTTAACATCGGCAAGGCCGAATACTCTTCAGCACAGCGGCGCGCACAGAAGTTGGATGCTACCGATCGCGGCAAACTGTGGGAGGCTGTGCGTGCTGCCTTTCCAAAATACCAGATTTTGCCGGATACCAACTACGTATCTTACGTCAAGAACAATATTCTGGCATCTATTTACACAGTAGGAAAATCTGCTCAGCTGCTTCCTACGTCTGATCAGGATAAAGATATTGTCATGCAGTTAAATGTCGCGCTTGATAATATCTGGACTACACTTGATGTTGCAGGATATCAGATGCAGGCTGGCGAGCGTGCGGCACTTTTAAACTATGGCATTACCCAGGTCGGCTGGGATAACAGTATTATTACAGGTACTGGCGACGCGTTCCGCAAGGGTGATGTTGTTCTGAAGAACATTGATCCCCTTAAATTCATGCGCGATCCATTTGCCAAGGATATCGAAACAGCATCATGGTGCTGTACATGGGACAGCTACCATAAATCAGTTATCCTTGACAATCCAAAATATAAAGATGAATTTCAAAAGTACCTTGATAAGTGCAAGGAAAGTGCCGATGCAACCGGTGACATGATCACAATGAACACAGATCATGTGTCAAAAAGTGCCCAAGGCAAGAAAGGATACTACACAATTTACTCGTACTGGGTAAATAAAGACGGCAAGATCCATGAGATACATCTGGTAAATAATGAACACGTATTACTGTGCAAGCAGGATATTAAGCCTGCTACCTTCCCGTTTGCCGAGCTGTACTGCAATCTTCCTGCGGGAGATTTATTTGGCACTTCTGAGTGTTCGAAGATTTTCGCAAACAACCTTGCGTACAATATTATGTCCTCGATCATTTTGACGAGTGAGTACAAGAACCAGCGTCCGCCTCGTTTTGTTAACGGACAGTCTGGCATCAATGTGGCGACGTTTGTTAAACACGGTAACGATGCTGATCGTACATTTATTGTACAGGGTGACGCGACGAAGGCCGTACATTACCAGCAGTTCCCGCAGCCTACACAGCAGGCTATTCAATCTATGGGCTTCCTGTCCGCTGACGTGAAGACAATCACCGGTGTCGATGACAGATATACCGGTCGTGACACAGGATCCGTGCTTACTACCGGCGGTATCGAGAATATGCTTGACCAGGTTACTATGATTGATGCGCCGAAGGTCGAAAACTATGAGCGCTACTGCAAGAGACTTACCTACCTGATCATCTATAACTGCCTCAACTTCTCCATGAAGCGGAAATACTTTACACAGAATCCGCGCACACTGCAGTGGAAGACAGTAGAGGTGGACTTCCCGAAGATCGATCCTGACACTATCTTCAGTTATGAGATGTCTATCAGTTCCGAACTTCCGAAGAACAAATCCAGGATTGAGTCAGTCGCAAACCATCTGATGGAAATGCAGATGCAGTACCAGGGACAGGGCATTGACGTAGACATCATCACACCTGAAGAGTGGCTCATGATGCAGGATCTCCCGCTTCGTGAATACATGCAGGAGCGTATGGGCGTACAGCGTACGCAGAACTGGGTAACCATGGTTTCACAGGCTGTTACACAATACGCGGGACTTGTTGATAACGGCGTTGAACCTGAAGAAGCTATTGCTGCCACGGCAGATACAATGGCAAGACAGGCACAGCCCGGTGGCGAAACTGCCGTGCAGGATCAGATGGCAAACATGGAACAGGGAAATCCGATGTTGCCAATGATGTAAATGTGTGATATAATACAAATGCTCGAAAGAGTTGCTAAGTTTGTTCTTGTTTCTTCGCATAGTTACATGAACGTAATCTCCCCCAAAGACACACAGGATAAATTCCTGTGTGTTTTTATATTTAATAGTTGACTTTTTACTAAACACGTTGTACAGTAAAAATAACAGAGGTTGTCCATCCTCCCCATATTATAATAGGATGTGTTTGTTGGTGACAGCCGCACCACACAAAAGAAAGGAAACGGTTTGATGAGAGACTTATTAAATGTCGTAACACCCTACTCCGCGTCTGAAGAGGGTGGAGAACCGACAGGTGGCATGGAAGAACTTAATTCCTTGCTTGACCAGATGGAGAGCGGGACGCCTCCTGAACAGCCGCCAGCGGGCACAGAAGCCCAGGGCGATGATAATCAGACGCAAACACCTGGAAGTACAGACACTCAGTCACAGACGCCTACCGCAGAAGACAAAAGAAACTTCGCGTTCGGTAAGATGCGAACCGAGATCAATCAGCTCACTGAGCTATTAGGCAAGGTCGCCAAGGCAAATGGATTAGAGTATAGTGACTCCAAGGATCTGGTAGCAAAGCTGAGCGACGATGCCATTCAGAAAATGGCACAGAGACAAAACGTTCCGGTCGAGATTCTTCAGGAACTCGAGGCGCTTCGGCAGGATAGCGAACAGTTCAAGGCACAGCAGCGACGAGATGCTGCGGCAATCGGCTTCCAGCAGGTGATGGATACATACCATCTTACGCAGGAACAGCTGAAAGATTTCGCAGTAGAGCTGGATAATAAAGGAAAGAATCCTTTTGAACAGCGTGTCGATCTCATGGAAGAGTATAAACTCTTACACTATGATGACATTTTAAATGCAGCTGTGAAGAAAGCTGTAGAAGAAGCGTTGAAAAAAGACAGTGCGGCTAACCAGTCAAGTTCAACACCAGCACAGCAGCAAGGTGGCAATGGCGGTGAAAATCAGAAGATTACTACCGTGGCAGGACTCACAGCGCTGCTGAATGATGTAAAATAAACTAACAAACACTACTATTAAGGGAGGAAATGACTATGTATCTTAACTCAACCGCAGATATCAATGCAGTCGTTAACTGGGTGAATGATTACGGCCCGGGCATGATCGCCCCCGAGATCTTCTATAGCAAACAGCTGCTTGATACGATCAGACTTGATGCAAACGAGTATTCTTACTACCGTTATGCAGACGAAATGCCGATTCAGGAAAAAGCTGATAAGCTGACGATCCGCAGATGGGCACCGCTCCGTGCTCACACTGTACCGCTTCAGGAAGGCGTACCGCCCGTATCCGATAAGGGTTCGGTAGAGAAGTACGAGATGGAAGCAGATCAGTACGGTCGTTACATGGAGTTCACCGATAAGGTAGACTTCAAGGTAGTTGATCCTGTAGTAGCACACTACTCCAAGGAATATTCTATCGTAGCAATCGAAACCCTGGATCTTCTGGCACAGCACACACTGCTCACAGTTTCCCAGAAATACTTTGCAGGCGGTGCAGCTAACCACGGTGCACTGAGATTATGGTCTAAGCCTGAGATCGCTGACCTCAGACTCATCGGTCTGTCTCTGAAGAAGCAGCTGGTTAAGCCTCGTTCCAATGGCAAGTTCCATGTACTGGTTTCTCCGGAGTTCGTGTACGATATGCTCGATGATGAGTATGTACAGAACTATATGCGTATTAACCAGACAACCGCGCAGATCTATGATAACGGAACGCTGATTCCTCTGTTCGGCTTCGAATTCTATGAAGTAATGAACTGCCCGGTAACCTGGACATACAAGAAGGCTGATAACAAGATGTACTTCATCCAGTATCAGATCCTTTCCGCAGTGTCCTCTGGTGGCGGCTATGTAGCTCCGACCAAATCTGGATACACAGTAGAGCAGTTCCCGGATCAGGATTACACAACTGTTACTGCTGATAACACCTACTTCGTCTACAAAGAGACAGAAAGTACGGCTGCAGCAGCACAGATCGCCGCTGGTTATGAGAACGATTCTCGTACAGGCAAGGCAGCTTCCTATATCCCGGCACACACCGACTACGATGCTGGTGCGCTTACGCTGCTTGATGAAGGCTCCGAAGCACTTAAATTCCAGCATACGCTTATTCTCGGTAAGGATGCTCTGGCAAGAACCGGTCTGGCAGGCGAAGGAAACGCTAAGATGTACGTTAAGCCGCTTGGCTCTACAGGCGTTCTGGATCCTATCGATCAGCGTCAGTCCATCGGTTTCAAGATCAACAGCGTTGGTTTTGGCTCCGTAAGAACTGAAGCAGTAGTTGACTACATTAACGTACCCACACAGCTCAATGTATAATTGAGCTGAGTGGGTGCTAACCCACGAAAAGGAGTACAATAATGGCAACGACCAGAAAAACCAAAACCGCGGTGTCCATCGATGAGACGGCTCCCGTGGTAGACACAGCCGCTTTAAACTCGACACTCGAGACAAAGGTGACAGCGCGCAGGGCTAAAAACGCCAGACTTGTAGATGCTTACAAGGGCGAGAAGAAAATTCCTGTACAGGGTTCACCGATGTATCGTCCGTATTTCGGAAACAATATGCCGATCATCCTCAACGGAATCGCAATCTATGTTCCCTTGGACGGACAGCAGTATGAAATTCCTGAATCATTTGCGGCGATTTTCCTCGATAGAATTTCGAGAATTGATGAGCAGATCAACATGCGAAAGCAGATGGCTGCTATCTCGGACAACATCGAATCGTACGCAGGAGAAAGAAACCTGATTCAGAAAGTTTAAGCACAAAGGGCTGGACATTGTTCAGCCCTTTATTTTTTGGAGAAGACTATGTTAATTACACAAATACAGAAACTTTTCAACGATGCCCTCGCAGGAGAGACATTATCATATAAAGAAATGTTACCGCATCTCGATGCCGCTATTGATGAGATCAATGCAAAACTGAACACAATATATCCTGTGTTCTCAGAAGTTCCTCACGAAACATATGATGCAGAATACAACTTCTTCCCTGATAAATATATCAGAATGGTTGTTATTCCCGGTGCAGCATGGCACTTTTATGTTATGGACGAGGAAGGTCTTCAGACTGCGCCGCAGTATCAGGCGGACTTCGAGAATGGAAAGTTTATCATGCAGCGAGATATGCTGTACAAGATTCCTGAAGAATACCAGGACGATGACCACAACGGATTTATAGTTGGCGATCCCGAAAGCGATATATTCGGTGAACGCGGACTTGTCGTAGATATAGATGTATAGGAGGCGCTTATGAGATGGGACAGAGATTATAAAAACCCTGAAGTTATAAATGATCCTACCATAATTCCCGCATACGGAGTTACAGATGCAGAACGCGCATACTGGAATCAGAAACAGGATCCGCTTACATATGATCCTGTTCCTACGCCGTTTAGTGACAATCATATGATAAGCGGCGCTATCTATAATGCGCTTGAACAGTATAAATCAACTACTGTGCAACTCTGTCAGGCATTCTTCTGGGGACAGGTGGACGGACTCGGAGAGACAAAAAGGATAGTTGATGCTGATGCTGACCGCGCAGAAAGCGCAAGAGATGACGCGGTGTTGTCCGCAGAAGCGGCATACAATAGTGCGCAGGCTGCATCTGGCAGCGCCGGGGATGCAAGTTACTACGCATCTCAGGCTTCCAATAAAGCCGGCGATGCTGCATACTCTGCACAGCAGGCAGCAGGCAGTGTTACTTCTGCTAATGCCGAGGCAGTTGATGCGGAAGCATGGGCAGTTGGTACACGAAACGGAGTTCCTGTAGAAGAAGACGATCCTACATACCACCACAACTCTAAATATTATGCAGACCTTGGTTCTGAAGTTATTCAGGATGATGTCACATCACTGTACACAACCTGGTCTTCAAGTAAACTTACCACCGTGTTCGCTGGTAAGGCTGATCTCGAAAACGGAAAAGTGCCCGCAGCACAGTTACCAAGTTTTGTAGATGATATCGAAGAATACAACAGCACTGCAGCTTTTCCTGTTACTGGTGAAGACGGCAAGCTATATGTTGCTAAAGACACCAACAAAGTATACCGCTGGAGTGGCTCAGGCTATACCGAAGTATCTGAAAGTCTTGCGCTTGGCGAAACATCCAGTACAGCATACGCAGGAAACAAGGGCAAGCAGAATGCCGATAATATTGCTGATATACAGGCGCTTATTCCGAGCACAGCAACAACATCAAATAAACTCGCAACAGCATCTGACATTCCTGACGAACTTGCTGATTTAACTGATGATTCCACACACAGACTTGTTACTGATACAGAAAAGTCTGGGTGGGACAGCAAGGCCGCCGGATCTCATACACACGACGACAGATATTACACAGAAACTGAAATCGATAATAAGTTTAATGGCGTTACGTTTACAACAACCGACAACGTAGTTTATATTAACTGGTAGGAGAAGCTATGGCAGGTACACAGTTATTCAAAAATACCGCTAACAATGCGCATCGGCGCAGGTATATGACAAATGAAGACCAATTCTCTAAAGGCATGCAGTTTACAAATGCCCCGCTTTCAGAGGGTTATGCTAAAGCCATCATTAACTTTGATTTAAAGAATGATGGCACTTCTCTCGTTCCAAGAGGCGGTCTTCACGACATAGCAAGCAATGTACTATCAATAGCAGCGGAGGTGTCAGCAACAGACTATTTCGTACACCACGCAGATGCGACATATGCACAGAATTATGATGGCAGTGATGCTGCGTTGTGCAACTACTTTATTTTGTGCAAATCCATAAATGGCGCTGCCCCTGAACTGGCTACTGCCGAGCTTATGTTGGAGTATAATAACTCTTATTTATCTGCAACATATGATTCTAACGCGACAGGCGCTTTATCCGGTAACCTTCTTATGAAGCCTGAGATTACTGCAATGCAGGATCTCGTAATTGA
>Ga0310690_10007926_pt1 | contig 13576 bp, 13 predicted proteins | sample AusTroGonzalo_MG_2_FD_207661 | JGI IMG/M metagenome (GOLD analysis project Ga0310690, IMG submission 207661) | Bovine rumen microbial communities from tropical cattle in Woodstock, Queensland, Australia - Gonzalo_04 (v2) (version 2) | ecosystem: Host-associated > Mammals > Digestive system >... | reverse complement strand
CCTACGCGGACCATCTTGCGGCGGACGGCGAGGGAAACGTCGCGGCGATTACCAACGACGGCACGCTGTTCCTGATCCGGCAGGGACAGGTCGTTCTTTCCAGGCACCTGACGGAGAGCGAGGACGACTTCCGGAGCTGCATCTTTGAGGCGGACGGAAGCCTGCTGGCCGCGACGACCGGAAACGAGATCTACCGGTTCCGGACCGACGGAAGCACTTTCAGACAGATGAGTATCACACAATGCCCAGGGCTTCAGAACATCAAGACGCTTTACCGGATGGAGAAAGGGGAGCTGTTTGTCTGCGCGGACAACGGTATTGCCTGCATCGATACGAAGGGCGGCTATGAACTGATCAACACCAACGATTTCAACAACTCCATTGACAACATGCTCGTCGACTATCAGGGGAACCTCTGGTTCACGTCCTCGCGGCTTGGGCTTTTGCGCCTGGCGCCGTCCGACTTCCGGGATATTTACAGCGTGGCCGGGATGGATAACCGGGTTGTTAATACGATTGTTTTTTGGAACAACGTTTACTACTTCGGCACGGACAAGGGCCTGGACGCGGTGGACGCCAGAGGGCGGGAACAACTCACCAACGCGCTGACAGAACGGTTCGCAGGGACGAGAATCCGCTGCATGTTCATCGATTCGGACAACAATCTCTGGGTCTGTACCTACGGAAAGGGCCTGGTTGAAATCGCGCCGGACGGGACGGAATACGAATACAACCAGGAGAACGGCGCCTTCGGCAATCGGGCCCGGGTGGTGACGCAGCTGGCGGACGGCACGATCCTTGCCGCCGGGGACACGGGACTGAGCTTTATCCGGAACCATACCGTTGAAAACACGATCGATCGGGCCAACGGAACCATCAACAGCATGGTGCTGACGATCACGGAGATGGCGGACGGCACGATCCTCGCAGGGACGGACGGCGACGGAATTGCCGTCATCGAAAACCGAGAGGTAACCCGGCTGATGACCCGGAGGGACGGCCTGAGCAGTGAGGTGATCCTCCGCACGGTTCCGGATCCCAAGACCGGCGGCGTTTATATTGTGGCCAGCAACGGCCTTTGCTACATGAACTCCGACCGGCTGATCCGCCGGCTGGACAATTTCCCTTATTATAACAACTATGACATCTGGATGAAGGGAACGGACACGCTGTTTGTTCTTTCCAGCGCCGGTATTTACGTTGTCGACCGGAACGATCTGCTCAGCGGGAAGGACGATCTTGCTTACGACCTGCTGGACACGAGGAGAGGACTGACCGGCAGCCTGACCGCCAACGCCTGGACATGGTTCAACGGGGACAGCGACGAGCTGTACCTTCCCTGCGACACAGGCGTTTTCGTCCTGAACTCCGCTTCCTTTGTCGCGGGAACGCAGATATACCGGATGAACGTTTCCGGAATCAGGGCCGGGGATACCCTGCGGAGAGTCGAGCGGAACGTGACCACCAAGATTCCGCGAGGCAGCAGCCGGGTTGAGATCCTTCCGGAGGTCATCAATTACTCCATTCAGGATCCGTACGTCGGATACAAGCTGGAGGGCCTGGACACAGACTGGACCATCGTTCCGCAGAATACGCTGGGTTCCGTCATTTATTCCAACATTCCGACGGGGGACTTTGTGTTCCATCTCGCGGTTTTTGACAACAGCCAGGAGAACATTCTCGCGGAGCGGCTGTACCCCCTTTCAAAGGACAAGGAGATGTACGACAACAGCTGGTTCATCTTCTATATCCTTTCAATCCCGATGTTCACGGTTTTCTGGATCACGTGGCTGCTGGTGAAGCGGCACGAGCTGAAGGTCGAGGCCGAACTTGCCCAGGCGAACAAGCTGGTTGAGATGGGCAAACAGACGGTTATTGCCATCGCTCGTACGGTCGACGCGAAGGATGCACGAACCAGCGAGCACAGCAAGCGCGTGGCGCTTTATTCCCGGCTGATCGCCGAATCCTGCGGACTGAGCAAGAAGGAATGCGACGAAATCGAGTGGTCCGCGCAGATGCACGACATCGGCAAGATCGCCATTCCGGACAACATTCTGAACAAGGATTCCAGACTGACGGACGACGAATACGCGAGAATGAAAACCCACACAACCGAAGGTGCGAAGATCCTGAGCGACTTCACGCTGCTGGATCACGTCATTGAAGGCGCGGAATTCCATCACGAGCGGTATGACGGCCGGGGTTATCCGAAGGGCCTCGCTGGAGAGGACATTCCGATGTATGCCCGGATTATCGGCGTCGCGGACGCTTTCGATGCGATGACGGCGAACCGTGTTTACCGGAAACAGATGGACTTCAGCTATGTGCTCGGGGAACTTGAGAAGGGCAGAGGCACCCAGTTTGATCCGCAGTATGTGGACAAGCTGCTGCAGCTGATTCACGAAGGAACCATCGATCTCAACAAGATTTATCACGTGTCGAAGGAAGATTCCGAGCGCGCGGAAGAAGCCGCTAAAGAAGGTGGTCAGGCATGAAGAAAAAGATTCTTACGGTTGCGGTGTGCGCGGCGGTTCTGCTGGTCGCGTCCCTTCTGACGGGCTTCTGGACAAAAGGGCCCGGGGACAAAACAATCAAGGTTGGCTTTGTTTATTCGGAAGACGAGAGCACACCCTATACGGCCAATTTCGTCCGGGCCCAGCACGCGCTGGAAGAGGAATTCGGAGACAAGGTTGAAGTCCTTGTCCGGAGCAATGTGCTGAACCGGGATTCCGAGCGGCCGATGCTTGAACTGATCCGCGCGGGGTGCAAGGTTCTTTTCATCAACCTGGACACGGATATCCCTGTCGTGCTGGCACGGGAATATCCGGAGGTCACCTTCTGCCATATTTCCATGCCGGAGATCAGTATCGAGGGAACCCCGGAAAATTATCACACCTTCAACGGGGAGATTTATCAGGCCCGGTATGTCAGCGGCGTCGCGGCAGGGATGAAACTGCGTCAGCTTCTGGACAGCGGGGCGCTGCTTCCCTCGGACGCGCTGGTCGGATACGTCGGCGCAAACTCCAGCACGGAAGTCATTTCCGGATACACGGCATTCCTGCTTGGCGTGCGCAGCGTTGCGCCGGAAGCGACCATGCGCGTTCGCTATACGGGCAGCTGGGGCAACTATGACGCGGAGAAGGAACAGACGAAGAAACTGATTGACGAAGGCTGCATCGTAATCGCACAGCACGTGAACACTTCAGCTCCTGCGATCGCCTGCGAAGAGGCGACATCCGCCGGCAAGACCGTTTACCACGTCGGATATCACCAGAGCATGCTGGACGTGGCGCCATCCTGCGCGCTGATCAGCATCCGGACCAACTGGATTCCCTATGTTACGGGGGCGGTGCAGGCCATTTTGGACGGGGAAGAGATCGAGAAAGAAGTGCCGGCCAAAGCGCACGGAAGAGACATGAGCGCGGGATTTGAAAACGGATGGGTCGAGCTGCTGGATCTGAACTCGCTGATCGCTGCGGACGGTACAGCGGAGAGGCTGGACAAAACCATCGAGAATCTGAAAAAAGGCAGGATCAAGGTTTTCCGGGGAGAGTATACCGGCGTCAATCCGCGAAATCCGGCAGACGTCATTGACCTTCGGGAGGGTTATACCGAGAATCAGTACTCTTCCAATCCCACCTTCGGATATATTCTGAACGACTGCATCTTGCTGGAAAACTGATTGGAAACACAGAAAGACGGCGCCGCCGGAACAGGCGGGCCGTCTTTTTATTCCGAAAAAGTTTCAAATTGAAACAAAAACTTAATAAAGTGTTGACAATTGAAACTGTTTGTGATAAACTGACCGCGAAAAGACCGGAAAGGGGGCGGCGGGAATGCAGTATGGCGAAATCATCCGGCGGCGGAGAACGGCGTTGGGGATGAATCAGGCGGAGCTCGCCGGCCGCCTCGGCGTCAGCCGGAATACCGTCGCCGGATGGGAGACGAATCATTCCCGGCCGGATCTCGGGACGCTGCCGGAGCTTTGCAGAGCGCTGAAGATCTCCCTGAACGCTTTTTTCGGTGTCGAAAAGAAGCGGACGGCCGAGGAAAACCGCCTGCTGGAGGTTTATTCGGCGCTGGAAGAGGCGGACCGGGAAATCATTCTCTGGCAGATGGAAGCCCTGCGGGACCGGAGGGCGGAACAGCGCAGAAGAGAGGCGCCCCCGCCGCTGCCGAAGGTGGTCAGGCTCTTCCGCAATGAACTGAGCGCCGCGGCCGGTTTCGGCGGTGACCTCGACGAAACCCGGGGAGAGGAGATGGTTCTCCTGGCCGACCGGGAAACCGAACGGGCGGACGAAATCATCACCGTATGCGGCCGGAGCATGGAGCCCACGTTCTTCGACGGAGACCTGGTCCTGGTTCAGCACACGAAAGAAATCCGGGAGGGCGAGATCGGGATCTTCCTGGTTGATAACGAGGGCTACATCAAGGAATACCGGAAGGACGGACTGCATTCTCACAATCCGGAATACCGGACCATGACCTTCCACGGGGAGCAGTCGGTCCGGCTGCTAGGAAGAGTGATCGGAAAGCTGAAAGAAGAACAGATCCCAGACGGGGAGACACTGAACAGAATTCAGGAGGCCGCAAGGGCCGGAAAGGAACCGCAATGAACAAACCGATGAATATCAACACCATCCGCACGATCAATTCGGCGCTGCTGTTTTCAGCCGACGGCAAAAAGGAAACACCGGAAATCCGCCCCTGGCAGGCGGTGTGCATGGAATATGACCGGGTCGGACTGGTTCCGCCGGCGAATATGCCCCGCTTCCGGAATGTCGAGGACGCGGAGATCTGGATGTGTCTGGACAGCCGGTATAATCACCGGCTGCGGGAGACGGCCTATGCATGGCAGCAGGCGGTGTGATCCGGGGAAAAATTCAGGAAACAAAAAACGGGGCTTTTACGCCCCGCTTTTTGCTTCAGTTATTCTTTTCTTTGGATTCCCGGACCAGGTTGACGATCAGGGAAATCAGGAAAAGGGGAATTCCAACAATACCGGCCGGAAGCCACCAGTTCCGGCAGAAAACGCAGAACTGTTCAAGCGTATAGTCATAGCGGTATTTCGTCATGAAAGCGGAAGGGTTTTTCTCCAGAATCAGCCCGACCACAAAAACGACGATCAGCAGGACGCCGACAAAGATCGATACCGCGCCGGTTTTCTTTGCTTTCATAAGATCCTCCGGGATTCTCAGGAGAACTTTTTGAAGGTCAGGAGAACTTTTTTAACGGATGAAGAACCGGGTCGGCATATAACCGTGGATTCCGCCGGCCTGGACTTCGTACCAGTAGATATCACTGGAAGGTCCGAGCACAGTGATCGAGGTTCCGGCGCCGATGATATCAGAAGACCAGCCTTCGCCCGCTCCTTTGTAAACACGGGGGCTGTTTCCTTCGGAATCGCTGACGGCCGTTGCGCTGAAGGGGAAGCCGCTGGACTGCTGGACATCGGCGGGGGCAACAGGCGCATCCCCGGTCGGGATGGAATCCTCCGCAGCCTTGGAGGAAATCTGGGCGGGTTTGTTCCTGCTCAAATACTTTGCGCGCATGTAGCCTTCGTGACCGTTTGCCATCCGGACATAGGAGAACTCTCCGAGTTCTTTCAGAACGGTGACCGCCGTGCCGTTATAATAAGTTTCAAAAACGGCGCCGGCGGAACCGGAAGGCTCGGAACGCAGACCGATGGGATCGCCGCGGGTTACCACCCAGGCAGTATAGTTGACATCCTTGCCGCCGGAGGTCGAACCGGAGCCGTCCACTTTCGACCGGCTCAGAAGCGCATTGGCCACATAGCCGTATCCGGCATCGCAGGAAACAAAGGAATAGGTTGAGCCGTTGGTTAGCACGGTCACTTTGGCGCCTTTGGAAAGAGACCCCTCGTCGGCAAAGCCGGAACCGGGGCCATGCTTCAGGCCGGTATCCTTCGTGACCCAGGCCGTGAAGCTCTTGTCACGGGAGAGGTATTTCTTTTCAATATAGCCGGCGACCCCGTTGGAAAAGGTGATACTGGCCCAGGTGCTGTCCACTGATTTGTTGATATACAGGGCCCAGTCCGCCCGGTAGGAATCGATGGCCTTTGAATCGTAGCTCGGGAGATTGAAGATCCGTTTCTTATCGGTCAGACGGTACCACCCGGCAGCGGACGCGGCCGCGCAGGAAAACAGAATCAGCATTGCAAGTAGAAAGGCGACCAGACGTTTCATCATGAAAATCCCTCCAGTTATTTGTCAGGTAAAAAATATTATAACCGACAAAAATGGACAAAAGATTACGCTTTCCACACAGAAACATTAAATATTCCGGAAGAAAAAGGCTTGACTTTAACACGATAAAGTGATAGCATGGCAAAGCACCGGGCGGGAAAACGTTTTCATTTCGTCCGGAATCATGATATAATGGCTCATCTGACGGAGTGATCACCGGGGGAGAAGATCCTTCTCTGTGTTAAGGAAGACACGGTTGGGATCGGGTCATTGAAGCCAATGAATCAGGAAAACGAAAGGCGGATTCAACATGCAGATTGAAGACCGGGTAATGGACAGCCAGGAAAGGATCGGGTTTCTGCTGCGGACCCTGTACGCGGGGGCCGGATACAGCCGGTACCGGATGGGAAAGTTTGAGGAGTACGACCTTTACAGCCGCAACAAGGATTTCCTTTTTTCCGAAGGTGTCATTACCTTTACGGATACCAACGGGCGGTTGATGGCCCTGAAACCGGATGTTACGCTGTCCATCGTCAAGAACACCCGGGACAAAGCCGGAACGCTTCAGAAGCTTTACTACCACGAGAATGTCTACCGGGTCGCTTCGGCGGAGGACGGATTCCGGGAAATGACCCAGGTCGGGGTTGAATGCATGGGCGACGTGGATGGCGAATGTGTTGCGGAAGTGTTACGACTTGCGGCGGAAAGCCTGCGGGTCTGCTCGGAAGAATATGTACTGGAGATCAGCCATCTGGGCCTGTTGGGCGCCTTTGTGGACGCGATCGCGTCGAACGAGAAGATGCGGGATGAACTGCTGCAATGCGTTGTCGGAAAGAATCTGCACGGAATCAGAAGGGTCTGCCTTGAAAACGGAAAGAGCGAAAGCGCAGCGGAGCCGCTTTGCAGGCTGGTTTCCCTTTACGGAACGCCGAAAAGCGTGATGCCGAAGATCCGGGAACTGGCGGAGGAAAACGGCGCGGCGGAATACGCGGAGGAGCTTTCGCAGGCGGCAGCTGCCTTTGCGGGAAGCGATGCAGAGAGCAAAATCAGGATTGATTTTTCCGCCTCCGGAGATATCAAGTATTACAACGGAACCGCTTTCAAGGGGTTCATCAGCGGCATTCCCGGAAGCGTGCTCTCCGGCGGACAGTACGACCGGCTGATGCGCCGGATGGGGAGAAAAGACCGGGCCATCGGCTTCGCGGTTTTCATGAACATGCTGGAGCGGCTGAAGGAAGGAGGAAAAGCCGATGATTAATATCGCACTGCCCAAGGGACGCCTCGGGGAAAAGGTTTACGCGATGTTCGAGAAGGCGGGATTTCCCTGCCCGGCGCTGCTCGGGAACAGCCGAAAGCTGACCTTTGACAACGAGGAGGCGGGGGTTCGGTATTTTTGGGTGAAACCTTCCGACGTCGCAATCTATGTGGAACGGGGCGCGGCGGACATCGGCGTGGCCGGGAAGGATATCCTGATGGAATACCGCCCGGAGGTGTATGAGCTGCTGGATCTGAATATCGGCAAATGCCGGATGGCAGTGGCGGCGCCGGAGCATTTTCAGGACAATCCCAGCCGGACATTGCGGGTGGCGACGAAATTCAGCCGGGTCGCCCGGGACTACTATGCCTCCTGCGGCCGGGACATCGACATTATCCACCTGAACGGTTCCATCGAGATTGCCCCGATTCTCGGGCTGTCGGACGTGATTGTCGATATTGTGGAGACGGGAACCACCCTGCGGGAAAACCATCTGGAAGTCATTGAAACGATTTTTCCAATTTCAGCGCGGCTGATTGCCAACAAATCGGGATTCAAATTCAAGACCGCGCAGATTGAGCGTCTGCTGGATGAAATGCGGAAGGAAGTGGAAGAAGCATGATCCGGATCATGAAATACGGCGAGGTTCCGAACAACGAAATATTCAGTCGGAATATGCCGACGATGAACGTGACGGACACCGTTGCGGAAATTCTCCGGAACGTTCGGGAGCGGGGAGACGAAGCCCTTCGGGAATATACGGAGAAATTTGACCACGCGAAGCCGGAAAGCCTGACGGTCACGGAGGCGGAGATGCAGGAAGCGCTGGACAGCGTGGATCCTGATTTCCTGCGTATCCTTGAACGGGCGGCGGCGAACATCCGCAAATTCCACAGCCGGCAGGTCCGCAATTCCTTTATTCTCAACGACGAGGACGGCATCCTCATGGGCCAGAAGGTGATTCCGGTGGATCGGGCGGGCCTTTACGTTCCCGGGGGCACGGCGTTGTATCCTTCCACAGTGCTGATGGACGTGATTCCCGCGAAGATTGCCGGCGTGAAAGAGGTCATTCTGACCACACCCCCCGGACGGGACGGGAAGATCAACCCGGCAGTGCTGGCCGCGGCTTCCGTCGCCGGGGCAGACCGGATTGTGAAGATCGGCGGCGCGCAGGCCATCGCGGCGCTGGCCTTCGGGACGAAATCCGTGCCGAAAGTGGACAAGATTGTCGGCCCGGGGAACGCCTTTGTCGCGGAAGCCAAGCGGCAGGTTTACGGCATGGTTTCCATCGATATGATTGCCGGGCCCAGCGAAATCCTCGTGGTTGCGGACGGAAAATCCAATCCCGCGTGGGTGGCGGCGGATCTGCTGAGCCAGGCGGAGCACGACAGGGTTGCCAGCGCGGTGCTGGTGACAGACAGCGCGGAACTGGCCGAGAAAGTTTCCGCAGAGATTGAGAAGCAGCTGCCGCAGCTGATTCGCAGTGAAATCGCCAGGATCTCCATCGATCAGAACGGCAAAATCATCGTGGCGGAAGACCTGCGGGTCGCCATTGAGATCGCCAACGAGATTGCGCCGGAACACCTGGAGCTTTGCGTGGACAATCCTTTCGACTATCTCGACAGCATCCGCCACGCCGGATCCGTTTTCCTCGGCCGGAACTGTCCGGAAGCGCTGGGCGACTATCTCGCCGGACCGAACCACACGCTGCCGACCCAGGGAACGGCCCGTTTCTCCAGCCCGCTGAGCGTGGATGACTTTGTGAAGAAAACGCAGTATACTTATTATACAAAGGAAGCGCTTTCCAGGGTCGCGGAGGACGTGGCGGCCTTTGCAGAAAAGGAAGGGCTGACGGGACACGCGCGGAGTGCTTTGGTGAGAATTTAGGGGTTGGGTTTTAGGTTTCAGGGCCTGATGCTTTTTGGAGGGATGCGGAATGAGCAGGTTCTTTTCGGAGAAATATGCGGAGCTGGAGGCTTATGTTCCGGGAGAACAACCGAAGGATCAGCAGTATATCAAACTGAACACAAACGAAAACGCTTTTCCGCCGCATCCGGCCGTTGCGGAAGCTGCGGAAAAGGCTGCCCGGGAGCTGCATCTGTATCCGGATCCGGAATGCATGCAAATTCGCAGAAAACTGGCGGAGAAAACGGGTCTGTCTGCGGATGAACTGATCATGGTGAACGGTTCCGACGACATTCTGAACTTTGCCTTCATGGCTTTCTGCGACCGGCACATTCCGGCGGTTTTCCCGGATATTACCTATGGCTTCTATTCTGTGTTTGCCACGCTGAACCAGGTGCCTTACCGGGAAATCCTGCTGCAGGAGGATCTGACGGTCCGGGTGGACGACTATCTTCAGGCGGCGGGGACCATTTTCATCGCAAATCCGAACGCGCCGACGGGGATTGCGCTGAGCCGGGAGCAGATTGAGGTGATCCTGCAGGCCAATCCCTACAACGTCGTGGTGGTGGACGAGGCATACGTGGATTTTGGCGCGGAAAGCTGCCTTCCGCTGATCAAAGAATACGACAATCTTCTGGTTACACAGACGTTCTCCAAGTCACGGTCCATGGCCGGGGCTCGGCTTGGCTTCGGCGCGGCAAACCCGGAAATCATCCGGGACCTGGAGACGATCCGGTATTCGACGAACCCGTACAATATCGACCGGATGACCATGGCGGCCGGGACAGCCTGCCTGGAGCACGACGAATACAACAGACAAAACTGCCGCAAAATTATACGGACCCGGGAAAAGACGCGGAAAGCGCTGGAAAAACTGGGCTTTGAGGTGACGGAATCCAAAGCGAATTTCCTCTTTGCCCGGCATCCGGAAATCAGCGGGGAAGACCTCTACCGGAAGCTGAAGGAACGCGGAATTCTGGTCCGCCATTTCAGCGCAGAACGGATCCGGGACTATAACCGGATTTCCGTCGGAACGGACGAACAGATGGAAGCGCTGCTCCGGGAGACAGAGAGGATCTTAGGAGACAGGAGTTAGGATTTTTATACTCGCGAACGTATTCCTGTGCCAATTACAGCGAGTGCCGGAAAGATCCTTCGCTGCGCTCAGGATGACATGGTTGGCATCGTTTATCGATAATAAGTATAATAGTACATAGTGGTTAGTGGAGGCTTTTTCTTATGCGACAGGCGGAAATCATTCGCAGGACGGGAGAAACGGACATCCGGATCCGGCTGGATCTGGACGGAAAAGGTATTTGTGAAATGGATACGGGTGTCGGGTTCCTGGATCATATGCTGGAGCTTTTTGCCCGGCACGGGCGCTTTGACCTGGCGGTTACCTGCAAGGGAGACACACGGGTCGACGATCATCATTCCGTCGAGGATATCGGGATTGCCCTGGGACAGGCTTTCGATCAGGCGCTCGGCGACCGGAAGGGGATTGTCCGCTACGGTCAGATGATTCTGCCGATGGATGAAAGCCTGATTTTAAGCGCGGCGGATCTGAGCGGGCGGGGACTGCTGGCCTACGATCTTCGGATTCCGACAGAGAAAGTCGGAACCTTTGACACGGAACTGACGGAGGAATTTTTCCGGGCGTTGGCCCACAACATGCGCTGCACGCTGCATATCCGGCAGCTGGCCGGAAGCAACAGTCACCACATCATCGAAGGCGCCTTCAAGAGCGTCGCCCGGAGCCTGCGCGCCGCGGTGCGGGTGGATCCGGAATGCGCCGGGGAAATCCCGAGCACGAAAGGAGTTCTCTGATGGTCGCAATCATCGATTACGGAGTCGGGAATCTGTTCTCCCTGCGATCCTCCTTTGCTGCCATCGGCAGGGAGGCGGAAGTAACCTCCGATCCGGAAACGATCCGGACAGCGGACCGGGTGATTCTGCCGGGGGTTGGTGCTTTCGGCGACGCGGCGGACAAGCTGCGGGCGACGGGGCTGGACCGGGTCGTCCGGGAGGAAGCGGAACGGGGAAAGCCCCTGATGGGAATCTGTCTGGGGATGCAGCTGCTTTTCGAACGCAGCTATGAATATGGTGAACATATGGGTCTGGGCCTGCTGCGGGGCGAGATCCGGCCGATTGCCGAGCGGATTCCGTCGGGACTCAAGATTCCGCAGATGGGATGGAACGCGCTGAAGATTGTGCGGGAATCCCCGCTTTTCCGATACACGAAGGACGGGGAGCATGTTTATTTCGTCCATTCCTTCAGCGCAGTGAAATGCGAGGATTCGCTGCTGGCGGTGACGGAGTACGGCGCGGAGCTGACGGCCTGTGTCGGCAAAGGAAATGTGTTCGGATGCCAGTTCCATCCGGAAAAAAGCGGCGAGGTCGGCCTGCGGATGCTGAAAGCTTTTTGTGAAACGGAGGCGGAGAGATGATTCTGTTTCCGGCGATTGATCTTTTTGAAGGGAAAGCGGTTCGGCTTTTCAAGGGTGATTACGCGCAGATGACCGTTTACAGCGAGCATCCGGAGGAGATTGCCGCGGACTTTGCGGCCTGCGGCGCGACACATATCCACCTGGTGGACCTGGAAGGCGCCCGGAGCGGGGAAACGCCGAATTTGGAGACGGTGCTGAAAATCCGGGAAAGCACGGGACTCTTCTGCGAAATCGGCGGAGGGATCCGCAGCATGGAGATTGTGGATCGCTATCTGAACGCCGGGCTGGACCGGGTGATCCTCGGAACGGCGGCGGTGGCGGACGAAGGGTTCCTGCGTGCTGCGGTTGAAAAATACGGGGAGAAGATTGCCACCGGGGCAGACATCCGGGACGGGGTTGTGGCGGTGAAGGGATGGACGGAGAAATCCGGCGTCACGACAGCGGCATTTTTCGAAAGAATGGAAGAAATCGGCGTAGCGACGGTGATCTGCACGGATATTTCCCGGGACGGCGCCATGCGGGGCACGAACCGGGAACTGTACCGGAAACTTTCGGAAAAGTACTCCCTTCAGATTACGGCCTCCGGCGGCGTTTCCACGATGGAGGACATTCGGCAGCTGCGGGCCATGAACCTTTATGGCGCGATAATCGGGAAAGCGTACTATACGGGAGATATCGACCTGAAAAAAGCAATCGAGGTGGCCAGGTGATTACAAAGAGAATTATCCCCTGCCTGGACGTGAAGAACGGGCGGGTTGTCAAAGGCGTCAATTTCCAGCGGCTCGGGGATGTGGCTTCCCCAGTGGATCTGGCCCGTTACTACAGCGAAAACGGTGCGGATGAACTGGTTTTCTATGATATCACGGCATCGGCGGAAGGCCGGTCGCTGTTTACGGAGATTCTGACGGAGACCGCGCGAACGGTGTTCATTCCCCTGACGGTCGGCGGCGGGATCAACACGACGGAGGACTTCGACCGGGTGCTGAAATGCGGCGCCGATAAAGTGTCCGTCAATTCCGGCGCGATTCGGGATCCTTCGCTGGTCGGGAAGGCCGCGAAGCTTTACGGCGATCAGTGCGTTGTGCTGAGCGTGGACGTGAAGCGCGTGGACGGTTCTTTCAGGATCTTCGCCAAGGGCGGCCGGGAAAACACAGGCATGGAGGCTATCGAATGGGTCCGGCGGTGCGTCGGCGAAGGCGCCGGGGAAGTGGTCGTCAACTCGATGGATACGGACGGTGTGAAACAGGGATTTGATCTGGAACTGCTGGAGAAGGTCTGCGGCGTGGTTAAGGTGCCGGTGATTGCTTCGGGCGGGGCCGGGAAAATCGAAGACTTCATCACGCTGTTCAAAACGCTGCCCGGGGTGGATGCAGGACTGGCTGCGTCGATCTTCCACTTCGGCGAGGTGGAGATCAACGAACTGAAAAAAGAAATGAAGCGCAACGGGATTCCGGCGCGGATTCTGGAGGAATAAAAAATGCTGAACATTGACGAACTGAAGTTTGACGAAAAGGGACTGATCCCCGCGATCGTGGTGGACGCGGAAAACGGGAAGGTGCTGACGCTGGCTTACATGAACCGGGAAAGCCTGCGGATCTCCATGGAAAAAGGGCTGACCTGCTTCTGGAGCCGGAGCCGGCAGGAACTGTGGCTGAAAGGCGAGACCAGCGGAAACTATCAGCACATCGTTTCCATCATGGCGGACTGCGACCGGGACGCGCTGGTTGTGAAGGTCGAAAAGGACGGACCGGCCTGCCACACGG
>Ga0310690_10007924_pt1 | contig 13577 bp, 12 predicted proteins | sample AusTroGonzalo_MG_2_FD_207661 | JGI IMG/M metagenome (GOLD analysis project Ga0310690, IMG submission 207661) | Bovine rumen microbial communities from tropical cattle in Woodstock, Queensland, Australia - Gonzalo_04 (v2) (version 2) | ecosystem: Host-associated > Mammals > Digestive system >... | reverse complement strand
ATTAAATGGAACATTAATCGGCATTCCAACAGAATCAAGCAAACTAAAATCTTTAAAACCATGCCCGTTCAAATTGATTACATAATCCAATTGCTTGGAAAGGTTGTTCATTTGAATGCCCAAACTCTGACTGACAAGGTTTTCCTCTTGTGGGGCATCTACAGGAGCCACAATACGAATTGTACTTGTCTTTCCCGATTCCGACAAATTGGTTCTAACCCTACTTACACGAACCAATTTTATTGTAACAACATTTTCTTCATTTTCTCCTATTTGAACCCCATCTGTTTCAAGAGTGGATTTCTTGTAATCACTAACAAAAGGTAGAAAAGCATTTATTTCCTCTTCAGTCGTAATAGAATCCCTATAGCCAAAAATATTCAAGTCCTCTCCTCTCATCTTTAGAATATCATACAACTGACTAATGTGTCCATTGGATGCGTAAATCGACAATGCTTCCAACAAGGTGGATTTCCCAACATTGTTCTTTCCCCAAATCAGATTCACACGACCAAGTTTAGGTATTGACAGATGTCTGATGTTCTTATAATTATTTATCAATAAAGAATTCAACATTTTTTCTATCCTTGTTTCCGTGGCAAAAATACAAATTATTTCAAAATCAAATAAATGTTAGAAACAAAAGTCTTTAAAGTGTACCCTTATTTAGAAAACAGCCACCCTTTTGCTCCATTTCAGAAAAACGCAAAAAGCCACTCTTCAAGTTTCAATGACAATGAAACAACAAGAGTGGCTTAAAGCAGCAAACAAAGTTGTTTATGGATTATAATCTTGAACTAAACGAACAGAAAGCCCCGAAGAGCGATACTGAATGTTACATGCAAGTGTTTGTGTAGAAAAATCAAATGAATAAATGTAATCATGATCATAGGGATCTACTTCATGTATTGCCGACCAATAAAAGCCTCCGTGACCAAGACCATACAGATTTGTTTTACCCCGGCGATATCCAGCAGCAGGTAGAAATACACCACCTTCGTCTTCTATAATAGTCCACTGAGAAGATGAAATAGTATTACTATCGAAAGACGCATTATTGCTGTTTGCGTTATTCATTCCGATAATATTGTTGTCCCAATTATCTGGTAAAAGTATCGTTCCATTCACCCCATTTACTATTGCTTTTGCAAAACGAATACCTGAAATAGTATTACGATTATTGAATACAAAGTCCCATTCGTCATTAGTTAATGTTCTCCACTGGTTTTCAGTGTTTCCACCGTTACTTATTGGGTTGTATCCCCAATCAGCTTGCCCTGTTTGGTCACAGAGATCATAGCGGTATCCACCATAAGCAAAATAATGATTGTCTTCACTACTAGAGCTATAAGGTTGATAACAAGTTGCTCCGTGATTGTATCCGCTTGTCCCCCAACCAAACAAGTCTATCCATCCATTATAGGTCTGTGATATGTTTGCATTACCTTCTCCGACATAATCCCATTGATTTTCAGCAAACCGCCAAGTATTAATATATGCCTGATATTGCAAATTGCCTTTCGAGAAATATACTTGCTTTGTATCACTCACAGAGAAAAAACCATTAATAGCTCCAATGGGAGCCGCGGAAGTATTAACGGAAACGGCAATTCCTTCAGCCCAATACCCATTTTCTGGAATTTCAGGAATTGCGGGGCAAATTCCCAAAAATCTTCCGTCTTCAGAATAAGCATTTCCTTCCTCCTCCAGAGACTCCTGCGGCAGCAAAATCGCCCACTTCTCAACATTCTCTCCGTTCCCAGCAGGCAACTTGATGATTCCTTCTCCATCCAAACTAGGTGTCATCGTGTTTTGCGTAAAATCCACAGTCACCTTGTTCTTCATTCCAGTAATACAGATAGGCGAGTTTGAAGGCGTAGTCACATTGAATTTCACTAAAGCGCATTTGTTCAGCAAATGTCCTGTGTAGGATGTCAAACCCGAAACATAGTTTTCAAAGGAGGCTGCACACGAAATCACAGGCAGGTGTTCCGTCTGGTCACTAATAATAACCGAGCATTCCTCGGTTGTCCCTGCGGCAAGTGTCCCAGTGGGGTCACATTACCCAAAAAGTAGAATTGCAGCGGTTGCCCTTCCGTAGGGTTGGTTATATTGCCGACGAAATTCGTTCCGTTGTGGGTCAGGAATCCGACATACTTGCCGCCGCTGGCCACATAAACCTTGTCACCTGTTTCAAAAACGACCGTGCCCGTTGCTGGATTCACCACCACTTTTGAGCCGCTGGTTGCTGAGCCTGTCGAAGCACCCTTCACATCAAGGGTGATGGTTACGGTTTTGTTCAGGTTGGTTTCTTCGTTCTTTTTGCATTGTGATATTGTCATCACCATGACCAATGCCATTATAATTATACTAATTCTTTTCATTTTTGATTTCTCCTTTTACTTTTTGTTGGTTTTCTTGTTTGTTTTCAACGCGGCATAGCCTACGCCAGCCATCAGCATGACGAATAGTCCGCTTCCTATCGGTGCGCCAAAGGTCTGGTTTGTGAGGTCACTGCCTCCAACCTGATTTCCAAAGGCATTGTTAGTTAGGTTACTACCGCTAATAGAATTGCCAAAACCTTGATTGGTCAAAGCTGCCGCATCGCTACTTCGAAGACCTTCTGGTTCTCCTCCTCGTTGAAACACTCCTCCTTGCGCCAATACGCTGAATGGCAGCGACAGAGCAAGCAATACCGCTACGACTTTCCGTTTTTTCCATGATAAGTTTCTCATCTTCATTTGAAACCTGTTGTTGTCTGTTCCCCAACGGCCCAAATGGGAATCTATTTGACGAATGAATAGAGTGGAGCCATTCATCTTTGCCCTATTTGCTAATGGTTGGGCTTGGACTCCCGTGTGAACAAAATAAGGTCAAGAATTGCTCCACTGGAGGTATCATTGTAATAATGATTACAAACCAATGGAAGCTCCTCCTTTCACTTATTCCTGCTCACGAAGAATTGTCCAAGTTCACCATTAGCAGAATAAAGCGAAAACGCGCTTTCTTCATCAACTCGTTTTCTCTCGAATTGGCAAGGGCAAAAATAGGGAATTTTCGGGATATGCAAGATGAATGTTGGAAAATTTCTAATTTTGCCGAAAATAGTTTTGATATGAAAAACACCTTATTAATTATTCTCGCTTGCTCTGCCTTGTTCCTTTCAAGCTGCGCGGGAGAGCCAAAACAAAAGCCCTTCACCGAAAAAGAAGCCCTCGAATTCCTCTACGCCTACATGCCCCTCGGCGACAGCGTGGACTATACCGAAGACTATTACCGCGAGTGCATCCACTATGCCTTCCGCGCTAAGGAAGAGCTGCCTTGGGGAGCCAACATCCCCGAACGCGAGTTCAAACACTTCGTGGTGCCTGTGCGTGTCAACAATGAGAACCTCGATGCCTTCCGAAGCACCTATTACGAAGAATTGAAGGACCGTGTGAAAGATTTGTCATTATATGATGCCGTCCTCGAAGTGAACCATTGGTGCCACGAGCATGTGAACTACAAAGGTTCCGACAGCCGCACCTCTGCCCCAATGGCGACGGTAAAAACTTCGTGGGGTCGCTGCGGCGAGGAATCTACGCTGTTGGTGACGGCCTTACGCACCGTGGGCATCCCTGCGAGACAAGTCTATACGCCCCGCTGGGCACATTGCGACGACAACCACGCTTGGGTAGAGGCTTGGGTAGACGGCCAATGGCATTTCCTCGGTGCCTGCGAGCCTGAACCCGTGCTGGATTTGGGTTGGTTCAACGAGCCCGCTTCACGCACCTTATTGTTACACACCCGCGTTTTCGGCGACTACGATGGTCCCGAGGAGGTCATCAGTCGCAGCCGCAACTACACGGAAATCAACGTGGTGGACAATTATGGCGAAACCGCCAAAACCACTTTTACAGTGGTCGATAACGAGGGCAAACCACAAGCAAACCTGCCCGTAGAGTTCAAGATCTACAACTATGCCGAGTTTTGTACCGTGGTCACGAAAACAACCGATGCAAACGGCAAGACTTGGCTCACAGCAGGTTTGGGCTACATGATGGCCTACGCCGCCAAAGATGGTAAGTTCGGTTTCCAAGTCTTCAAGTCGGGTGAGCAAGAGAATGTCACTATCACCCTTAACCATGAAGAAGGTACAGAAGAAACCTTCGAGTTCGACATGGTTCCTCCCCCGCCGACCAGCATCTTGCCAGAAGTTACACCCGAGATGCGTGCTGAGAACGACCGCCGTGGGGCTTACGAAGACTCCTTGCGCAACGCCTACATCGCTAATTGTAAAAAAGCACAACAAGAACTTGTGATAAACACGGGCAACAAGACCTTGTGCCGCATTTATGAAAAGACTTGGGGCAACTATCAAACCATCGCCGATTTTGTGAAATACGCCCAAAGCAAAAATCAGGAAATCAAAGCGGTGAACCTGCTGCAAAACATCTCCGACAAGGATTTGCGTGACGTGAGCCTCGAAGTGTTGAAAGACCATTTCGACAATACGCCCGACCTTACCTCGTCCATCATCTCCATGCCACCTGAGTTGTACGACGAATACATCCTCAGCCCGCGCGTGAGCAATGAAATGATTGTGCCTTGGCGCAAGACCCTCACCGAGTTCTTCTCCGAAAAGGAAAGACAACAATACCACGACAATCCTGCCTTGTTGGTCGATTGGGTGAAGAATAATATCAGTGTTAATGACGACCTAAATCCACAGCGCTTTCCGATTTCACCTATCGGCGTATTGAAGGCTCGCAAAGCCGACCGCCATTCCCGTGACATCTTCTTCGTGGCTATGTCCCGCAGTTTAGGCATTGCCGCGCAAATCCATCCCGTAACGGGCAAAGTGCAATATTTTGGCAACGGATGGATTGATGTGGATTTTGAAGCCGAACAACCCAAGATTGCAGAAATCGGCTATTTGGACATCCGCTACAGCCCCATTGCCTCCATGCCTGACCCGAAATACTACACGCATTTCAGTATCAAGAAGTTTGACGGCAACAGTTTCCGCCTCTTGGCCTACGATGCCCAAGATCCTGGCATCGACGATGGCATGACACTGTCAAGTTTCGAACATCCAACACCTTTGGAGGCGGGTTATTACATCCTCACTTCAGGTACTCGCCTTAGCGATGGCACCGCCTTAACCCACAGCCAATTCTTCACCATCAAGGAAAAAGAGACTACTACCGTAGAACTCGTCTTGCGCGAACCAAAAAACGATACCGAAATCCTTGGCGACCTCTTCAGCAGCAACAAATTCACTGATGCCGCTAGTGGCGAGGAATACAGCCTACTCCACGTGGCAGATGATTATTACATCCTCGGCCTCTTGGACCAAGGCAGCGAACCAACTACCCACGCCATGCAGGACATCGCCGCCTTTGCCAAAAACTTTGAAAACAAGGGGGTTCCGATGCTTTTCCTTTTCGAGAACGAGGACGAATATAGCAAGTTCCAGCTGAAACATTTCGCTGGCCTGCCTGAAGGCATCGTCTATGGCTATTTCAGCCCAGAATTGCGCGAGGAAATCGTCACCAATTTCCACTTGGACAACAATCTTCCCATCTTTGTCACCGCCAACACCGACAATGAAGTGGTGTTCGTGAAACAAGGCTACACGATTGGCTTGGGTGAACAGCTGTTGAAGGTTTTGGCAAAAGTGAGATAAAAAAGACGCGACGAATCGCGTCTCCATGCTAATACCAATAACTCGCCGTACGATACCGTTGCTTGGGGCTGTTCGGTTTGTCTTTGTATTCTGGGATAAGCAGCCCCGCCTCCAATAAAGGAGTGAAAATATTACGTCGAAAACTTGTGCGGCTTTTGTAGCCCACCTCTTCCATCATCTCCAAAATCCCTTGTGGAATCTTGCAAAACGACAAAATGCGCAGGGCGTTTTCTTCCTCTCCCTTGCCTAACGACGGGCATCGGGAACGAATATCTGACGACGAAAAACGAGATACGGCATCGCCAGAACTACCATATTGTGCCCTTGATTCTGCCATGACACTATTGTAAGGCACCAAGCCCGAAACATCAATCGAATCAACTGGACGATACATAATCACCTGAAACTGGGAACCTTCCTCGTTGAGAAACTCTATGTTTTTCACTTCTTTTGCAGCACGAATGATGCCAGTGCCCAGGCCTCTATAATCCATGGTCTTCGCGCAGAATGTCGCCATCAACGGATTGCGTTGTTGGGTCTTTCCAAAACGAATAGCTTCCACATCCACTCCTGTTGGCAAGCCGCCAGGACTGACAATCTCAACCCGATTATCGAAAATCATGATACGAATGGGGGCTTGAATGAGATAGTCGCGGTGGACAAGTGCGTTTTGAAGGATTTCTTTCAAAGCAACCTCCGAAATTTCGAGTTTCCCAACGGAATTGAATGACTGCCCCGCCTGAAGGCTGTGCAAGTTGGCATTAAGAAACGCCATTCCTGCATCGAACATGCGTGGTATGGTTCCCACAATGTCCTTGCTGTCGCGGTATTCCAAGCCGCCCATGTCGTTCCCGAAAAAGGAAACTGCCTTGATGACAAAAGCGGGTTCATACATTTGCGGGTGTTTTCCGAAAAACATCAGTCCTGCAAGGGTTACTCGTCCGTCAGGGGTCATGATTTGCAGATTCTGAAGCAGTTGCTCAACAGGCATGCCGAAATCTTCTATCCGTTTTCCATAATATTGCTCAAGATAGTCATTGACCAGCATCATGTCAATGTCGTTGATGGTGGTTCGTCTGACTCCTTTCTCGTCAGGGCGAAAACTGCCAGACTCCTGAAACAAGGCCAACATCTCGGCATTTTCGACAACACGACGCTTGTCGCCGCCTTGCTTAATCCAAATGTTTCCGCTCAAATCTTTGTAGGGCTTGTCTATGCCTTCATCCACATTCACCACAAGGACAATCTTGCCGTCCACATCGACGGTTTCTGTTTGCAGATAGACGGTCGGACGAACATGATTGGTTGCGGCATTGCCGATGTCGCGCCCTGCTTGCTGGACTTGCTCATAGGAAAGTCCTACAATCGCCCCTGTTTTGTCCTCCACACCTATTAAAATAGACCCTCCGCGATAATTGGCAAACGCGATGATTTCTGTGGCGATTTTCGATGGGTTATCGACTCTCAACTTGAACTGCACTTTGCTGTTCTCGCCCAATGCACATAGTTCTTTTATCTTCTCTGCATTCATATCTTAACCATTTTACGCTGCAAAAGTACTACTTTTGGTTAAGTTCTGCAAGTTTTTAGTCAAGTTTTTTTCTTCTTTAAATGCATAATTTTATCTATAAAGTTGATTATCAATTATTTAATAAAATAGTGTTTTTGGTTAAGTTTTAACCAACAATGGTTAAGTTTAGAGCATTTTGGTCAAGTTTTTGACGGAATCTGGTTAAGTATGTGCTTTTCAATGCTCCAACACTTCAATATCCTCACCGAAGCTGAAGATGATGTACTTGTTCACACTTCTTTCAGCAAGAAAGCCATATACATAGGCAAAGTCAGCAACCAGCCCATCCTTCCTATATTGTAGTCGCCCAGTTTCAGGGCACTTGTGACATGGTATTTTTCCGGATGCTTCAGTACCGTTTGCATAGACTTGGCATTACCCGTGGTGGCCTTGCATTCCACGGGTGTGCATTGCCCTTTATAACGGATGAGGAAATCGAGTTCCACGCCGCCGTCCTTATGGAAATAATACAATTTGCGTCCCATCTTGCCAAAGATGTCGGCCACGAAGTTCTCCTTGATGGCACCGTGATAGCTGAGCAAGTCGCCTTGCAAGATGCTCGACTGGATGCCTTCTTCCAACATCGAGACGAGCAAGCCGATATCAGCCATATACACCTTGAACTCACTCTGGATTCTGTGTCCGTCAAGCGGCAGCTCTGTTATCTCCATATTATAGCAGCGGCGTATGATACCGGCATCCTCAATCCATTGAAGGCTTCCAGCATAGTCGCGCCCACGACCTCCTGAACGGACTATGGTGTAGCTGAACTTCTTGTATTCACGGGCCAGTTGCGCAGGTATCGACTCAAAACACTCCCTGATGCGCGACTTGTCGGCAGCAGCGGCATATTTCATCATGTCCGATTTATACTCATCGACAATGCGCCGCTGCACGGCAAGCACCTTGCCAATTTGTTTTGTTTCGAGGAAAGTGGCTACGACCTCTGGCATACCGCCCACCACAACATATTGATGGAGCAACTCGCGGAAACGGTCGTGCAGTGCTTCTTCAACGGGAGTTTCGTTGTTCAGGCATTTTTTCAGATATTCAAAGTGCATCTCCTTGATGCCATTGGCCCACAGCCATTCCTCAAAATCCATCGGGTACATTTCGACTATATTTTCAAACCCTACAGGGATGGATGCTTCTTCTTCCTCCAGCTTCTCCTCTGGGGTTTTGTAGCCATTAACGCCAAGCAAGGAACCCGTACACATCACTTCAAACCTGCCATCCAAATGGAAATATTTCAGCGAGCCTCTTGCCCTCGGACAATCTTGTATCTCGTCAAAGACGAAACACGTGTTGCCAGCCTCTATCTCAACGTTTGGCATGGCCGCCGTAATACGCATAATGATAGCGTCCACCTCCAGATTAGGAGTAAAAAACTTCTTGTAGTCTGGATGCTCGCGGAAATCCAGATACACTACATTCTTGAAGTGCTTTTGGGCAAAATCCATGACACTGCTGGTTTTACCACACTGTCGGACACCTTTCACAACAAGAGGCTTGTGAGAGGCATCATCCAACCACAATTGGAGTACGTTTTCGATCTTGCGCTTATACATAGAAACACATTTTCCACCCGACTTTCGGGCATATTAAACACATTTTCCACCCGACTTTTGGCGCAAAATTACACATTTTCCATTAATGCGCCTCAAAAAAACGTATTTCTCAATACTCCAGCACCTCAATATCCCCGCCCGACTTGAAGATGATGTACTTCTTGCCGTAGATGTAAACGATTTCGTAATCTGCGCTGCGGGCTGCGCCCGTAGCCACACTCTCGAAGACCGCGTCTTCGGGCAATGCGATCTTGGTTGCGGGCGATGTTTCTGTTTTGGCGTAGGCCTTGCCTACCAAGCCCTCAAAAGCGAGGCCGAAAACAAAACCAATGGCCAAGCAAGCAGCCACTAAAAGGTAAATCCTTATTTTTTTCATGATATGATGATTTGAAATTTTGGATTTGCTGCTGCAAAAAGTGTTCCTTTGTGTACTGTGTATACCATTATTCAATTTCCTCAACAACAATATTTAAAGATCTGACGCATTCCAAGAAAGGCACAAAGAAACGGTCAGGCCAATAGTTCCACACAACCACATTGTTGTTTTTTAGAAGAATCCTATCTTCTTTTTTCATGAAATAGTTGCCTCCTGCCTTTTTATTGCTATCTTGGGTTTGTAGAGCCTCTTCAAGTGTAGCTACAACCTTATCTTCGTTTTTGACCTTTGTATTAAACACCTTTTGCAAATCATCAATTGTAGCTTCTTGATGCTTCTCCACATAATATTTAATCACAGCATGACATAAACGGGCTTTAACTTCATAGGTCTGTCCATCAAACAGAAACTTTTGGTTTTTGTTCCCTTTGATGTTAAGCAATTCGCTTATCTCTTTCGATTTATCTGGATATCGGACAACCAATCCATTATCAAGAATCATTCGTATCATTCTATTATTTGATTCCCAAAAACTGTTCAGCAATTCGCCGTTCATTGGTAATAAATGCTCTATCTCACAGTATCTCTCATCTCCATACAAACTTCTCATGGATTGCGCATTATTCTTATTCTTCGAATAGGCACACAAAGTTGCATCAAGCAGTTGAGCATAGTTTTCATACAACTGTGAAAAACGGTCTTTGTTTTCTTTGGATAATGCCAGAATAGTGTCTTCTTTTACTTCTTTATTACCATTATCCTCTTTCTTCACCCTCAATGGTTGGCCCAAATTAATCACATAATCCGTAATGAAAACTCGTGCCTCAGGCGACATTTCCATCTTCAACAAGGGCTCGATAAGGTCTTGCAGAATGTCTTGGTAGGTGATTTTAACATAGCTAAAATCTTTCGTGTCGCCTGAACACTTTTCGGGACAATCTGGTGCCAAGAAGACACCTATTATGTTTTGATTATGCTTCCCTTTGTATTCTTGCCTTGCCCAATCAAGATACAATTTGGTCTGTTCATCGTGTTCGTTAGTGTAAACCTTATTCTCAATAATGACATGGACATGATTAGTGCCATTTTCTCCCTTGTAATCAAACTCTATGAAAACATCGATTCGACCCTTTTTTGACCCTATAGAAACAGGATGCTCTGTATCTATTTTGGCATTCTCCACCTGATAATTCCCAACCAAAAATGGCTCATTATATTTATCGTCCATTTTTGCAAGCAACCTCATAAACCTTTTCAACCATCCACAGTCTGCCTCATTGTTAATCGCGATTCGTTTTGCTGTGGATTGGCAGATTGTTGTGATACGCCATCTTCTACTATTGACATAACCGATTGCGTTTCTTTTTGCTGAAAACGGCCGCAACATGCAAAAACAAAGGACAGGACTACAGCGATAATGAACTGGCTTTTCATGAGCATTATAGTTTTTTCTTGATTTCAAACTAACTCCTTTTTGAGATGTTTCTATAGTTTCACATAAATCACAACATCCCATTTAAAAACATAGCTATTGCCATTATTATAATACATACCAACGCGACCACAATTTTGGTTCCACAGCCCCAATATGGCACAAATTCTCCTGTAACTGGGATTTTCTCACCACCAGGCACACCAATAAATAATACAAAAAAAGCAATAACAGCCAAGATATCAAAAATTATTGTTACTATTTCCATGATGATTCTCTATTATTTGTTGCCTACTCTTTAAAGGATTTTCGGCATACTCCTTTATTTAATTACTTCACCCATAAAACATACGGATACTTCAAACGCAAAATGCCAACTATTTTTCTTTCATGGCTTTTCATGCCTCCCGACATTCTGATTGCACTCTTTTTTGCAAATACATTGGAATACCCAAGCCAAAATTTTATCGCTCCCAATTTAATTGTGTCTTCATAATAATCCAAGTCTATGTTGTCTGCTATATCTTCGCAATATTCAATATCATCAAAACAATATGCTTTGTTAGGAAACTTACCACTAACAGGAGAAATACCGGCCTCAATATCTTTCCAATTCACATTATCTTCAGAGTATTGAGTAGCAGATTGTGAGTTTTTAGTATCAACGGCACTTTTCGATTCTACTAATATCACATACCCAGACTTGCCATTAAGTTTTTCTCTGCATCTTGTAATGAATTTCTCATTAATACCTGACACCCAATAGCTCTCTCCATATCCCTTTATATCATCGGTTTTCCTTCTGAATATTTCATCTTCTTTTTCTTGTGCGTGTGGCCCCATTACGCTGATAAATACATAATCTGCATTTTTGGCTGCATTCAGTAAATTCAACTTTGTCTTCATAGTTCTAATGTTTTTAACTGTTATTATTTGAATTTGTTTATTGTTCCTCTACTTTACACCCGCAAAGAAACACACTTTCAAGCATTCTTTTCAGGTTCATGTTGGTTCATATTTCCCCGTCTCTTGACAGCACAAAAAAAGCGTGATACTTTTGCATCCGCTTATCGAGGTGTTTGGCATACCTTGGGAATCGAATGGTTAAAGCACACGCTTAATGCGTGACTTTAGCCATATTTGCATTCCCAATCTCAAATCGCCAAACTTTCGATAAGGCAGAATATTGCTAATGTTCTGAATATGTGATGTATGTTGCTTCTTAATACGCCTTGCGACGGGCTTGTTTCATAGGCAGTTGTTTAGGTTTTACGGCTTCAAAGATAGGCATTTTTTAAAATTAATCAAACCAACAGCCAGATTTTATCAAAAAAAGCGGCACCGCCGTTTTCGCTGACGATGCCGCTCTCTGCCAAAACGACTATCTCATAACGCCAATTCAATAGTCATCCTCGTCTTTTAAGGAAATATCGAAATAAACCTCCGACAAGGCTCCTTTCACTCCCGTAAGGGCATCATAATGTGCCTGCCTATCTTTCTGGTTCTCCTCGTCCGATCTGTAGCTTCTGTACGGGTCAATGATTCTGACGGGAATCTCAAGGGTTTCCTCGTCGCCTGATTCAAGCTTCACGAGCTTTCTCGCAATGCCGTCAATATCGGCGGTAAAAACCTTGTAACCCGTGTCCTCCGAACTGCTTCCCGCAACTTCAGCCCATTCAATGTCACTCGGCTTGAGTTTCATGTCTTCTTTGTTCCTTTTCAGAACCAAAGTCAGCGTGCCTTTTGCATCGGCAAGGTGTTCCAACCCTTTTTCAGCCACATTGGTTTCCAACTTGCAACTCTTGACCGTGAAATAATCATCCAACTCGTCGAGGGTAACCGGAACTTGGCTCGATGACTTTCCGCCTCCGTTTCCGCAGGAGACCAATCCCATTGTAGCAATGGCAAACAATACTAAATACAGCCTTTTCATTTTCTTATCCCTAAATTCGTGTCGGGCGCAACTTCTAATGGTTAAAAATGATTTCGGCTGCAAAGAAAGATAATAAAAATGGAATTGGTTTGGTTCATGTTGGTTCATTCCAACTTGCCCAGTTCAAACATCATTTATAAAAATATGATACGGGATTTTTTAGGGAACCTGTCGGGTTTTTGTTGGTTTCCATTTACAGATTGGTACTGTAAATATTCCAATCTCAATTGTTCAAACCTGTCATCAAGGTTTTTTAGGAGTTTACTTATGCTATCTGCTTCTTTTTCAGTCAAAAGCCCTTGGCTTTTTGCTACTATATAAGACTTGCTATTCATCCCTTGAGAAGGATTGAAACTTCTTACATATCTATACAGCTTTTCCTTGTCGCTTTCAAGTAAATTCTCACGTTTACCTATTTCTTCACACTTGACCACCAGTTCTGCTCGATATACATCTGTTTGTCTCATCAAAACTTCTTTGTATTCCTCATTTCTTTCCATTTCACCCAATTGCTCATAACAAGCTTTCTTATAGTTTTTAATCTCCTCTACTGAAGCTTCATATTTAGCCTTATATGCTTCCACTTCTTTCCTTTTATCCTCTTCCTTTTGTTTATTCTCAACTTTGATCATTTCACTCTCCCTGTCCCATGTATCCAATATGCTATCGCATTCGCTTAGTATGTTATTTACGCCCAATAATTCCAGGTTGTTTTGTGCTTCACCAAGCTCATTATTGACAATCGGATATCCTGAAGTATGTGCTTTCTTTTCAGCCCCAAACACTTGCCTATTATTATTGGAAGCACCTTCTGCTCTTTGCAAACTATCCATGTCCAATAGGATTCTCCTGATTTGTTCTTCGTCCGTTTCGTGTATAATAACTGAATCTACATGTTGTACCTCAGTATGGATAATTCTACTAGGCTTCAACAACACCACTGGCAAAACGACTATACCTATTACAATAACAATTGCAGTCAAAAACGACACCCTTGCCCTGATTGAAAAAGAATGTTTTACCGCCTCGG
>Ga0310690_10007923_pt1 | contig 13581 bp, 10 predicted proteins | sample AusTroGonzalo_MG_2_FD_207661 | JGI IMG/M metagenome (GOLD analysis project Ga0310690, IMG submission 207661) | Bovine rumen microbial communities from tropical cattle in Woodstock, Queensland, Australia - Gonzalo_04 (v2) (version 2) | ecosystem: Host-associated > Mammals > Digestive system >... | reverse complement strand
ACTGCTCTTTTGTGGTTCTAGCGCTACATAGTGTTCAGGCGCAGGCAGAGAAGTCAATACCTAATTCGCTTGAAATCTGGCAGCCAAATTAATTCACTATATTCAAGTTTCGGGAGTTTCACACCCTTTGTAGTTAAGTAGTTATCGCTTCGCTGGTAGTTAAGCCATTACCTTTTCCCGTCTGTAGCAAGCAGCCATAACATTTGGCTTAACTACTTAACTACTTTACTACTGACTACTTCCGAAACTTCAGTAAGTGAACACAATTAGTTATATATATAGTCGTTTAATTCTGATTAGCTACTTAACTGAAAAGTTTGGGATGTAGTTAAGTAGGCTGAATAGGCACGTTAAACAACTTGATTTGACAGGCGAAGTTGCTCAACAACCCATGTACTTCTGCCTCACAACCCACGTACTTCTGGCGATAAGTACACGTACTTCTGGCCGGTGATGCTGCATTTCGAGAGTTTACACGTCCCTATATAGACAAAAAATAAAAAAACTGCGCCCCCCGCGCCCCCCAAGGGTTTATCATGCTGACAGCAAGCATGTTGCGGGGGGCTATGTTGGCCCCAAACCCCGCCCCCTCTGTGCCCCCACTGCGCCCCCCAAAGAATAGGCCTATTGGGGCGGTGTTTAAGGTTAATGGAACACAAAGATACGAAGACACAAAGATATACCAGGCCGAAAATTTCCTGAGGGGGAAAGACACAAAGCTAACAGCGGCGTAAACTTTGTGTCTTTTGGTGTTATGATACGTGGCAATTGTCTTTGAGCCTTTGTGATTTTGTGTTTAGTTGATACATCCGAAACTTCAATCACTATATATAGTGTTTTTCCAAAAAAACCGTCAAACCGTCACCTTTTGAGATAACAACATGTGTATTATTCTGTTGCGAGGTGACGGTTCGGGTGACGGAAGGTGACGGTTATGAAGGTTTCTGCCACTTATTGCCGACATTTTTGAAAAGAATGCCGTTATGACTTATCAGGCAGATATAGTTTTTCCCACGTGTGGGAAAAGGTCTTCCCACACGTGGGAAAGGTCAGAAGTACGTGGGTTGTTGCATTTCGAGACCTGTGATAGATGTATCTGAGGGCGTGATGCGATTAGATGTCCCTATAGACATCCTTCATCTCACAAGGGAACCAGAAGGAGACAACTGTCTTCTTTCCGTTCTCAGAATCCACGAAGAATTCACCTGCAAACATATCCACAATGGCACGGCAGATGGCAAGTCCCAGTACGGAAGACTTGCAGGATTCCTTCATGTTATCCTCCTGCTGGAGGTAGAGGAAGATGTCGCCATTTGTCATGTCGGTTAGCTCGATGCCCGTATAGCTGATAGAAACCTTGAGTCCTCTGCGCTCGCAAGTGTACCTGATGAAGATGTCGCCGTGAGTGACATGATGGGCTGCGTTTGTCAGGAGGTGCATCATGAGCTGGTGCATGAGGTTGGTGTCGAGTATAGCCCTACAATGTGGCGAGAGTTCTGTCGTGACGCGGACGCCGACATCGGGTTTCGTGTAGTTCATCGCCTCCCGACGATAGGATGCCATGAGCTCGGAGAGGTTGACCTCAATGAACGTTGCGGTCGGGGTGATGCCCTCGAATTTGGACATTTCATGTAGCTGCAACACAAAGTCGAGCAACTCTTTCGCGTAATCAGAGATGTCGGTCAGGGATTTCCTGACAAGCTCTGGCTGCATAAGAGTACCTTTTTCCTCGAGAATCTTGTCGCTATAGCCTTTGATGGTCTCCAAGGGCGAGCGGAGGGTTCGGCTGATGTTTTCGATGAACACCGACTTCAGTTGTTCGCTCTTCTGTGCACGCTTGACAGCCACATTTATCGCTTTCAAGTAGTGACGTCTAACCAGCAAGAAGCAAATGCCAAAGGCGAGCAGCAGAAACAGAATAATCAAAATTGATGTAAGCATGATTTTAGATATAATTAAGAATTAAGAGTTAAGAATTAAAAATTATGGGTTCTATGATATAAATTAAGAATTAAAAATTAAGAATTATGAATTGTATTTTTTGTGTCCTGATTTAGTTTTGATGCGCAAAGGTAGTACAAAAATCGGAAAGAACAAAGAAAAAAAGACATTTTGGTCAAAAGATAGGAACACTTTTTGCTGTTTGTCTTATGGATATTATCTAAAATAATCGTAACTTTGGAGCGCTTTTTTAGGAAAATCGACATGAAAAACCATTGTATTTACAAGCTTTTGGGGATGATTATCCTACTGATTTGTTTCCTGCACTCCGCAGGTACGCAGGCAGCGAGGGAGCAGGAATCTCCCGAAAGCAAGTATGAAGTTAAGATAGAACAGAAGCTGACCGGAACACCCATGAGCATGGATGACAACTCGCGCTCTTGGGTTGGTTTGGACCTCGGCACGCCCCATGTCATCATACGTGTGGGATGGTGTCCTTTGGGCGAAGCCTCTGAACCGCTCCTTGGGCTCTTTGAAGGCTCGAACAGAGAAGACTTCATGGATGCCATTCCCCTCTATATGATTACCCGAGAAGGGGCGGTCGGGCAGTTCTCCTATGCCGACGTGCAGGTTTCGCGCGGCTTCCGCTACGTCCGCTGGTGTGCTCCTGCCGACACACAAAGCAGCGTGGCCGAGGTGGAATTCTATGGTTACGAGGGCGAAGGCGACGACAGCCGTTTCTACCAACTGACGAACCTGCCTACCCTCTCCTATCATACCTACAGCGGACTGGAGCCTTACGACAAGGTTCATGAGCTGGAATCGGAGATGTGTATCATATATGATGAAGGCACACGCCTGCAGGAGTACCCGATACTCGTACGCGAGCGAGGCAACGGCTCCCGCTATGAAACCTTCCTGAAGCGGCCCTATCGCGTGAAGTTCAACGATGGGAAATCCCATCACATGCTCAGAGGCTCTGCCTTAGAAAGCCCTGCCAAGGCAAAGAAATGGACGCTCATCCCCAACTGGCGCGACAAAAGTCTGATGCGAAACAACATTGCCTTCGAGATGAGCAGACGCCTCGGGCTTAGCTATACACCGTGGATTCAGAACGTTGACGTCATCGTAAACGGAGAATACAAAGGCAACTACCAGCTTTGCGACCAGATAACTGTGGACCAAGAACGTGTTGACCTCACCACCGACGGCTACTTGCTGGAGATAACAAACCCTGGCGTAGAGACCTATCGTTTCAGTTCCTCTCGGGGCATTCCCGTTGACATCAAGTCGCCCGACGACGACGAGATTACCTCCGAACAGTTCTCCTACATCCGCGGCGCATTTAATGAAATGGAGGCAAGCCTATGGTCGGACAACTATCAGGATGCAGCAGAAGGGTATCGCAGCAAGCTTGACCTGGAAAGCTTCCTGCGGCTATTCCTCGTCGGAGAGTTTGCCGGAAATACTGATGCCATGTGGAGTATATATATGTATAAGGAAGAAGGAGACGACCCCTTCCACTTCGGTCCCGTCTGGGACTTCGACCTCTGCATGGACAACGACCAACGTGTCTATCCCGCCAACGGCAAGTCCAGCTGGCTCTTCAACTACGGCTCGGCTGTCACAGGAATACGCGACTTCGTGAATCGCATCCTTTCCGACCCCTACGCAACAGAGAGACTTAGCTCCATCTGGAGCGACATGCGCGACAGCAAGGCCTTTTGCCAAGACACACTTTGGGCCTTTGTTGACAGCCTTGGTGCCGTCATGGACGAATCCCAACGCCTGAACTTCACCCGCTGGGACAACCTCGGCCAACTGCTCACACTACAGCAGTTTGCCCCAGGCACCTATAAGGGTGAGCTCAACATCATCAAGAATTACCTGAAAGAACGCATCCTCTGGATAGACAAGATGCTGGGATACAAGGATTACGAGGAAGTAGAGCCGACAGATACACTCATCATCATCAACTCGCCGCAAGACCTTTTGGCATTCCAGCACGCAGTCAACGACCAAGGACTTACAAGCCTGAACGGACGACTGGAGGCTGACCTTGACCTCAGTTCCATCAACTCCTCGCTGGAACCCATCGGTAACGCGATGTATCCTTATGTGGGATGCTTTGACGGACAAGGACATACCATCAGCAACCTGACAATGGAACTGAGCACCAACTATGTGGGACTCTTCGGCGTCGTCAGCGGCGGTGTGACCATCAAGAACTTCGTGCTCGACAAGACTTGCTCCATCAAAGGCGGTGCATTCGTAGGCATCATCGGCGGTTCAAACGGAAGTGGAACGGTCACGATGGAGTGTTTGGGCAACGAAGGTTCTGTGACAGCCATCAATCAGAACGCAGGTGGCATCTACGGATGCAACATGGGAGGGGCAGCAAAACCCATCTTCCGCAACTGTTATGTAACAGGTCCCGTGAAGGGAGGGAAGGAAAGCGGTCAATTCACTGGCTATGCCGCAGGCGGGAAAGCCTACAATTGCTATGCCAGTGGGAGCATCGAGGGCTACTATTACGAGAACATGAGCGATGCCATGCTTCGCGGTAATCCCAAATCAACCAATTGCTATTCCACCTATCCCGACAAGAATGCTACGGTTATAGGCGAGTCGCAGCTTGTCGATGGGGAGCTGTGCTACCTTCTTAATCAAGGACAGAACGAGGATGCACCCGTGTGGTATCAGACCTTGGGACAGGATGACCATCCCGTATTGGATGCCACTCATGCCGTTGTCAAGCTTGCTCCAGACGGAACTTACTACAACGAAGACAACGACATCATTACTTCACCGACGTTTGCAGAAACGCTTGAGTACTACTCTATTATGGGTATAAGGACAACAGCTTCACAGAGAGGCATCCAAATACGCCGCACTCGTGATGGCAAGAGCTACAAAGTGCTGACAAAGTAACAACACTCTGCAACTGACAAAACAACAAATACATAAACAAATAAACTATGAACAAACCTTTATTATTGCTGGCTGCCATTATGGGAATGGCAATGAATACAGATGCAGCACCTGTCCCTGAACCCTCAATGAACGAGTGGCACGACATGAATGTCAATAACGTGAACCGCCTGCCTGTGCGTACTACGTTCTTTGCCTTCGAGAATGAAGCATTGGCTTTGAAGGGCGACATGACGAAATCGGGACGCTTCCTCTCCCTTCATGGCAACTGGAAGTTCAACTGGGTGGCAAATGCTGACCAGCGTCCTGCTGACTTCTACAAGCCTGAACTCGATGACTCTGCATGGGGAACGATGCCCGTGCCAGGCATGTGGGAACTGAATGGCTACGGTGATGCCGAGTACGTGAACGTAGGTTTTGCTTGGCGCGGCCACTTCGACCAGAAGCCTCCCCAGGTTCCAGTCAAGGACAATCACGTGGGCACCTACCGTCGCTCGATGCGCATCCCAGCAGATTGGGCAGGCAAACAGGTGGTGGCCCGCTTCGGTTCGGTCACGTCTTGCATCTACCTCTACGTAAATGGCCAGTTCGTAGGCTACTCTGAGGACTCGAAAGTGGCAACAGAGTTTGACATCACTCCCTTCGTGAAGGCAGGCGAGGAAAACCTTATCGCCTTCCAAGTCTTCCGCTGGTGCGACGGCTCTTGGTGCGAAGACCAGGATTTCTGGCGCCTTTCTGGTGTGGCACGCGACTCGTATCTCTTTGCCAGAGACAAGGATAACTACGTCAACGACCTGCGTATCAACGCCTCGCTCGATGACAACTACGACAAAGGCACATTGGATGTCACGGGTAAGATGCCTGTTCAGAAGTACATTATCTACGAACTTCGGGATGCGGAAGGCAACATGATAGCCACTATTCCCACAGGTTGTGGATGGGCACTCTTCAAAGGTCTTGACGTAAAGCACTGGACAGCAGAGACACCTTACCTATATACATTGGTTACAAAGGTCTATACGAAGGAGGCTTCAGAACTAATTAGCAAGAAACTTGCCAAGTCGGGAGACAGTAAAGCCATCGTTGAGAAAATCCAAAGTGAATTGGTTAAGTATGAGCCAATCGAGGTTATTACGCAAAAAGTCGGTTTCCGCAAGGTGGAAATAAAGAACGCTCAGCTGCTTGTGAACGGCAAGCCTGTGCTCATTAAGGGTGCAGACCGACACGAACTCGACCCCGATGGCGGCTATGTAGTCAGCCGTGAACGCATGATACAGGACATACAGATTATGAAACGACTGAACATCAACGCCGTCCGCACCTGCCATTATCCCGACGACCCCTTGTGGTACGACCTCTGCGACGCGTATGGTATCTACTTGACAGCCGAGGCTAATCAGGAGAGTCACGGTTTTGGCTATGGCGACGACTCTGAGGCCAAGAAGCCACTATTTGCGCAGCAGATACTGGAACGCAACCAGAACAACGTGCGTGCACACTTCAATCATCCTGCCATCATCGTGTGGTCTTTGGGCAACGAGACCGTAAACGGGCCCAACTTTGAAGCAGCTTATGACTGGGTGAAGGCAGAGGACAAGAGCCGTCCATGCCAGTGGGAGCAGGCGAAGCGCGAGGGTCGCAACACCGACATCTTCTGTCCGATGTACTACACGCCATGGAATTGCGAAACTTACTGCAAGGACGATAACTTCCAGAAGCCGCTCATCCAATGCGAATACAATCACACTATGGGCAACTCCAGCGGCGGTCTGAAGGAATATTGGGAGCTTGTCCGCAAGTACCCGAAGTATCAAGGCGGCTATATATGGGACTATGTTGACCAGGCGCTGCACCGGAAGCCCAATGCCAAGATGCTTTCTGCGTCGCGCGACGAGCTGAACCGAGTGGCCAACCTCCCTTATCCTGAGCTGAACAAGATTAACTATACCTACGGAGGAGACTATAATAATTACGACCCGTCGGACAACAATTTCAACTGCAACGGCATCATCGGCCCTGACCGACAGCTGAATCCTCATGCCTATGAGGTTGCTTATCAGTACCAGAACATTTGGGCAAAGGCAAAGGGCAACTTGGCTGAGACGAAGACAATTGAGGTCTATAATGAGTACTTCTTCCGCAACTTGAGCAACTACAGGCTTAACTGGGTGCTCTATGTCGATGGCTTCGCTGCTGAATCAGGCTTGATTTCCGACCTCGATGTGGAGCCTCAACAGACAAAATCCTACTTAATTCCATTCAAGACAGAACAGATTAAGGACGATAAAGCCGAGGTTCTGCTCAACATTTCTTTCACGTTGAAGACCGACGAGCCACTCATGAAGGAGGGCCAGACGGTAGCTTACAACCAGTTGCCTGTCAGGGCATACGGCCACAAGTGCTGCGACTTTGAGGAGCAAACCGTGCAGACGGAGAAGTCGAAGATAAAGGTTACAGACAAGAAGGGCACGGATGCCATTACCGTATCGAATGCCTATTTCACCATCAGCTTCGACCGTCAGACAGGACTCCTCAACGGCTATACCGTCTTAGGAAGCAGTCTCCTGGGCAAAGACGGCACGCTGCGTCCCAACTTCTGGCGTGCCGTAACGGACAACGACATGGGTGCCGGCTTGGCGAAGAGCATGAGTGGTGCATGGCGCAACCCAGAGATGAAGCTCACATCACTTACCGCTGAGAAGGCCAAGAAGGAAAACAAAGTGACCGTAGAGGCTACCTATGACATGCCAGGCATCAAGGCTCAGCTCACGATGACCTACATCATCATCGAGGGCGGCTCCATCCATGTCTTCGAGAAGATGACGACAACGGCAGGCGCAGAGGTCAGCGATATGCTCCGCTACGGCGTGGTTATGGACATGCCATACGACTATGACCAGAGCGAATACTACGGACGTGGCCCCATCGAGAACTATGCCGACCGCAAGGAATGCATGATGATTGGCCTGAATAAGCAGGCAGCCGACGAGCAGTTCTTCCCCTACATCCGTCCGCAAGAGACAGGCACGAAGAGCGACATCCGCTGGTGGCAGCAGACGAACAAGAAGGGTTTCGGGCTCCGCATCCAGTCGTGTGCACCTTTCTCTGCCTCTGCTATACATTATAATATAATGGACCTTGACGAGGGCATGGAGAAGGCTCAGCGCCACTCGCCAGAAGTTCCGAAGTCGAAGTACACGGAGCTGACGCTGGATATGGTGCAGGCTGGCTTGGGCGGCATTACCTCTTGGAACAAGGAAGCACAGGCTATGCCCCAGTACCGTGTAAAGTACGAGGACCGCACGTTCAAGTTCTGGCTGATACCGACAGCAGGCTCTTCTGCCCGATAAAAGCAGGTCTGTGGCTCCCCACGGCAGGGCTCGCGTAAAACAACTACTGGACTTATCGCCAACAACTGCTGTACTTATTGCCAACAACTGCTGTACTTATTGGCAACAACTACTGGACTTATTTGAAACAACTGCTGGACTTGTGACCGAGAACTGCTGTAAAGTCGGTCGAAAGTACAGCAGTTGTTTTTTGTCTTGACGTGGACTGTCGGATGACAACATTTGCTTCTAACTTTAGCACAAAAGTATGTTATGCAACACAAAAAAGCAACTTTTCTGCGATGAAAAGGCATTTTTTTGCCTTAAACTCTTGCAGGAATGAAGAAAAACTCCTATCTTTGCGGCAAGTTAAATACGAAATGAAGAAGATTTTCATCATAACACTCTCCCTGGCAATGGCGTTTGCGCCCATTTCCATGCTGGCTCAGACAGAGCGCGAAGGCATAGAAGTGAGTGCTTCAGGCATCCAGATGAGCATCAATGGGGGCAATGTTCACATCATTGGTGCTAACGGCGAGGTGATGGAGGTCTTCAACCTGACTGGCTCGAAGGTCGCAACGATTCGCATCGACAGCAACGACAAGACCTTTGCCTTGAACCTTTCCAAGGGCTGCTATCTGATAAAGATTGGCAAGATTGTACGCAAAATTTCCGTACAATAATCCCCTTTCCACATTAAACCTTATCGTATTGTGCTTGTCTAACCTATACCATGATAGACGAGAAAGCACTTTTTCAGCAGCTCAGCAACCCATCTACAAGAGAGGCAGCCTTCACACGTTTGGTGCGTGAATACCAGGAACCTCTCTATTGGCAGATACGTCGGATGGTGCTTTCCCACGAAGATGCCGACGATGTCCTACAGAACACTTTCATCAAAGCCTGGGGTGCCATCGACAGTTTCCGTCAGGAATCCCGCCTGCAAACTTGGCTCTTCCGCATCGCTATCAACGAGTCGCTCAACCACTTATCCAAGAAAAAGCAAACGCTCAGCCTCGACCAGACCGAAGGAAGCGTGGCAGATATGCTCGCAAGCGACAGCTATTTCGACGGCGACGAGGTGCAGCAGCAGTTCCAGACTGCCATCAGCACGCTGCCCGACAAGCAGCGTCTCGTCTTCAACCTAAAGTACTTCGACGAGATGAAATACGAGGACATGAGCGATATGCTTGGCACCAGCATCGGGGCACTCAAGGCCTCTTACCATCATGCAATTAAGAAAATTTGTGCATTTTTTGAGGGTAGAGATTAAACCTTTTGCAATAATTAACATCAAACATATAGAATGATGACAATAGACCATAGACAACAAGACCAGGAGCAGCTGCAACAGCCTGCGACCGAAGCAATGGAAGCCAAGCTTCTTGAACGCTTCGGAGCAGAGAAGCCCTTCGCAGTTCCAGACGGATACTTTGACCGTCTGCCGGGAAAAGTAATGGGTCGCATAGCGCAGAGAAAGCGTCGTCGCCTCATGTGGCGATGGGCTGCCGCAGCAGTACTCGTCGGTTGTGTGGCGACAGGCAGTATGTTCTTCGAGAGATATGAAGAGCAACAGACCGCCGAAGCCGAGAACATCCAGTACATAGAGGACGCTCTGGACTATTCAATGATTGACAACATGAGCATTGCTTCCTACCTTACCGAAGCAGAATAAAGGAGAAAGAAGAAAATGAAAAGACAATTACTTTTATTCAGCCTCCTTGTGTTCAGCATCACACTATTGGCTCAACAGCAACGAGGCAAATTCAATCCGACGGAATTCAGGGAAAAGCTTGAAGCATACGTCACTTGCAAAGCAGGCTTCACCCCAAGCGAAGCACAGGCCTTCTACCCTATCTATCACGAAATGAAGGACAAACAGCGCCACCTGCAGCGACGCATCTTTTGGCTCAAGAAGAACCCTCCAGCTGCCAATGCCGAAGAGAAGGACTTCGCCATCACCATACAAAAGATAAAGGACTTGAGCGTTGAGATGGCACAAATTGAGGTGAACTATTATAAAAAGATGTGCAGTGTGGTATCACCACGCAAGGTCTATGCCGCCATGCAAGCCGAAGACCAGTTCCACAGAGAGATGCTGGAAGGCTTCAGCAACGGCAAGAATAACCCCAAAGGACACAAACCGAACAGAGAATAAGCGATAAGGTAAAAAGATTTTTTCTGTGGAAGAGTAGAATTGCTGGCAACGGCTTTTCTACTCTCTTTTTATGATTTACGGCCAGAACTACAGGGACTTCGCTGCCTTATATCCGCTCTGCACGCTAATAGGCATACCGCCCGACATGAGGGTTCTCATGCCTGCAAAGTGCAAGCCCCGCACACTTCGGCTCTTGACAGGGACGTGGAAGGGGTTTTGCTTCTCGTGCCAAATGCCCATATACCCGCCTCTGTAGCAATTGCAATAACGCTCATACGTCACAGGCGTCGCGAGGTCTGTCACGACTATACAGCCCTCTACCTCAGGAAGATACTTTACCAACAGACGTTTTATTTCATCTATGAACGCTTGTTTCTTCGCCTGATAAGTCCCATCTTCCTGTGCCTGTTTCCAATAGTCGAAGGTGTCGCCCTGGAAAAGGATTGTCAATGAAGAACAACCTTCTGGAGCAAAGCCGTCCTGATTGCTGTAATGATAAACCCAGAGCGTTGTGTATTCCCGCCCAGCCACTTGCACAGGCTCCTTCAAGTGGATGCGCAGGGTAGAAGGCAAGTAGCTCAAGTCCTTCTTGATGCCAAGCGAAAGGAGAGAACACTGCTCCGAGTCTGTGCCCTTTACCAACTTCTGTGCCCACTTCTCTTGCAGCGGCTGGTCGAAGAGGGAGCGCAACGCTGTGCAGGTATCCATGGCAACGATTACATTGTCAGCAGGTTGCAAGGTGCCATTCACCATTACTCCCTTCACCTTTCCGCCTTCGATGCAGACCTTCTCTACCTTCGTGCGATAGAGGATGCGGCAACCTGATTGCAGGACAGAACGTTCCATGTTGTCTGCCAAACGACGGGAACCGCCAACGGGAAAGCCATTGTCACCCATCACATACCCAACCAATGTGCCAACAAGTGAAAGGGCATTCTGTTCGGGATTCAGGATGGAGGTCAACATTTCCTTAACGTAAGGATTCTTGAAGCGCTCAATGTATTGCGCAGAAGAAGTGCGTAGCAGGCGCCAAAGCAAGGGAACGAAAGCAGGCAGGAAGAAGATTCTCTTCAATATGTCCTTAAATCCCTGTAAAGCAACTACGTAAGTGGCGATAATCTGAACATGCCTGCGAAGGGAAAGAAGCGCTTTTCGGTCCTCTGGAGCAAAGCCGATGAGCTCCTTCGTCAAGCGGTCTAAGTCGCGCCAAAGGTTTAGTACGATGTCCCCACTCCTAAAGACAAAGACTGGGTCGGCATATACAATCTGATTGTTCTCCTGCAATGCTCCCGTCTCAACCCATCGCTTATGAAAGGGCTGGAAACGTGGCGAAGTGCCTACAAGCCAATGAATACCACCGTCGAAGGTGTAGCCGCGACGCACCCAGCTGGTAGAAACACCTCCAGGACACGTGCCTTGCTCATAGACAGTTACGTCATAGCCTTTGCGTCGCGCATAGAAAGCGGCAGACAAACCCGCCACTCCTGCTCCGATGACAATGACTTTCTTCTGCATTTACTCCTCCTTCTTTGCCTCGTTCCAAAGGGCATCCATCTGTGCCAAAGTCATTTCCTTGAGCTGAAGTCCTTGCTCCTTAGCCTTCTGCTCAACGTAGTTAAAGCGGCGGATGAACTTCTGGTTCGTATGCTCCAAAGCATTATCGGGGTTGATATGGTAGAGGCGGGCAGCATTGATGAGGCTGAAAAGGAAGTCGCCATACTCGCGTGTCTGCTTCTCGATGTTGTCCTCTTTCATGAGTTCTGCCTGAAGTTCCCCAAGTTCCTCGCGTACCTTGCCCCATACATCTTCTTTCTTGTCCCAATCAAAACCAACGGCCCGAGCCTTATCCTGAATGCGATAAGCCTTGATGAGCGAGGGAAGCGAATCGGGAACACCACCAAGAACCGTCTTGTTACCGTCCTTTTCGCGTTGCTTAATCTGCTCCCACGACTTGACAACATCACCGGCTGTCTTGGCAACAGCATCGCCATAGACGTGCGGATGGCGGAAGATAAGCTTGTCACAAAGCTTGTTGCAAACGTCGGCAATGTCAAACTGTCCCTTCTCACTCCCTATCTTTGCGTAGAAAACAATATGGAGGAGTACGTCTCCAAGCTCTTTCTCGATGTTGGGAACATCGTCCTTCAGCAGAGCATCACATAGCTCGAAAGTCTCTTCAATTGTGTTCGGGCGAAGGCTTTCGTTAGTCTGTTTGTGGTCCCAAGGGCATTTCTCTCTCAGCTCGTCCATCACATCTAACAGCCGACCAAAAGCCTTCAACTTCTCTTCTTTACTGTGCATTATGATTTATTAAGAAGCTTTTTAATAATTTGCACAAAGGTACGGCTTTTTGTGCAAAAAGGATTAATAAAGGAAAATAAACAATCATGAAAACGTAAAAAAGTGAATAAAAACTTGCACATTTAAAGAAAAAGCCATTACTTTGCATCGTCAAAACATTAATAACGCACTAAAAACCGATTGCCTATCGAAAGACATTACTCCAAAAACCAAAGTTTGAGACGTAATGAATAACTTGTCTGCAATGACCGACCACGAGTTGGTTGAATTGTATGAAAATGGTAACGATAGTGCGTTTGATGTTCTTCTCGGACGTCATCAGGCGTATATTTATTCCTATATCCTCTTTCTGGTAAAAGACACAGACGTAGCCAACGACTTCTTTCAGGACACGTTCTCGCGTGCAATTGTGGCAATTCGTTCCCACAAGTACCAGACAAGTGGCAAGTTCAGCGCTTGGCTTACCCGCATTGCCCACAACCTCATCATCGACAAGAGCCGTGAGTGCGAGACGACTTGTACTGTCCGTGAGGACCAAGTTAAACCTAAAGCCCTCAACAGCTTGCGCCTGAGCGAAGCAACACGCGAGGACGAAATCATCGAAAGACAGCATCGTGAAAGCATTCGTCACATGCTTGACTATCTGCCAGAACCTCAGCGTGAAGTCATCTTGATGCGTTTCTACGACGACCTTTCCTTCAAGGAGATTGCCCAACAGACAGGCGTTAGCATCAACACAGCCCTTGGCCGTTGCCGCTACGCCCTCATCAATCTCCGCAAAATCATCGGAGAAAACCGCCTCAGCCTTGTAGGCTAACGCCTTCCCCGCTGCTCCTTTGGAGTCAAACAGATTTGCCTTATGCTCTTTCCTGTATGTCTTCTTTAGACATACAATTGTAATGATTTTTCTGTACATGTTGG
>Ga0310690_10007922_pt1 | contig 13583 bp, 12 predicted proteins | sample AusTroGonzalo_MG_2_FD_207661 | JGI IMG/M metagenome (GOLD analysis project Ga0310690, IMG submission 207661) | Bovine rumen microbial communities from tropical cattle in Woodstock, Queensland, Australia - Gonzalo_04 (v2) (version 2) | ecosystem: Host-associated > Mammals > Digestive system >... | reverse complement strand
AACAAACAAGTGGTAAGGTATTAGATGCCCACCAAGGTTATGTATTAAGTGGTAGAACAGTTCCAGCAGGAGGAAGTACGGGACAAGTATTAAAGAAAGAAAGTGCTACTGATTATGATACAAGCTGGACTACATTAGCTGGTATACCAGGTGGAGGAACAGTCGGCCAAGCTTTAGTTAAGAGTTCTGCTACTAATTACGATGCTGCTTGGACTACATTAAACACTATCCCAGCTGGCGGAACAAGTGGCCAAGTACTAGCAAAAAGTTCTAATTCAGACTATGCTGTAACTTGGAGCACAATTACTGTACCAAATATAACAAGTGGTACAGCAGACCCATCGGGCGGTTCTGATGGAGATATTTATTTAAAATACGAAGCATAGGAGGTGGAATAATATATGGCAACAGTTTATGGTAATTATCGTTATTTTGACTCTGGTAATGGTTGGTGGAGAACTAAAGTAGATTACAGTGGTTCTTCAGCTACTGTAGGTATAGAAGTAAAACAGTATTATACTGTATGGGTAAGAATTACCGGTACTGTTAATGGTAGTGCTAGTAGTGCTTTAAATTATTCAAGTAGTGCTACCTCTTCTGCTACTATTGGAACTGTTAGTATTAACCAATATGCTTCAAACACTATAGCTCTTACTTGTTCAGGAGGTTCTTGGGGTCAGGATGGTACATCAACTGCTACTATTCCTCAACAAAGTACACCATCTGCTCCAACCTGTTCGGTTTCAATAACTAATATAGGGGTAGACCGAGCAACATGCACAGGTCAAATAACAAATAACCCGTCAGGTTATTGGCGTATACATTTATATAATACAAACGGTGCTTGGCAAACTTATGATACTGGTACAAGTCCTTGTTCATTTACTCAAACTGGATTGGCACATAATACTACATATAATTTCTATCATCAATATACAAACCAAAGTGATGGTGAGGGTTCTGGTTTGATTGCCCATCCATTTACAACAAGTGGTAATGCGCCAGTAATAAATTCGTGTACACCGGCGCCATCAAGAACATCTTGTAGTTTAGCAAATAATTCAATTACTTATGATACGAACGCTAGCCTTAGTAGTGTAAGCACACGATATGGTACTACAACATCTTACGGCAGTACAGTAGCGTCAAGTAATATAACAGGACTAAATCCTAATACAACATATTATTATAGTATGACGGTTACTGATAATTTTGGTAGAACTTCAAATGCTGCCACAGGTAGTTTTACAACTACTGGTAATGCTCCTTCCATAGGTACAGTATATGATTTACCTTGGGTTGGTTTTGGGGAATTTAATGCTGATGTGACTTATGATACAAATGCTGCGTTTAGTTCAATAGAAGTGCAATATGGGACTTCCACAAGTTATGGTAGTACGTCAAATAGTTGGAGAATACCTCAAACGGGTGCTACTTTAACACATAATACCATATATTATTATAGATTTAGAATAACAGATACAAAAGGGCGTACTTCTGATTGGAAAACAAGTAATATGTTAATTAGTGGGGATGGCCCTACAATAAGCAATGTAAGCGGTACTCCAGGAGAAACTACTTATGATTTTACATATACTGCTACATATGATACAAATGCAGGTTATTATTCTATGCACGTAGAATATGGAACTACAACAAGTTATGGTAGTAGTGCTACATCAACCAGTCTGACTGGATTGACACCAGAAACTCATTATTATTATAGATTTAGGGTTTTAGATACTAAAACTCATTATTCAGATTGGTATACAGGTGAGTTTACAACATTAGCATCAACTACTTTAAAGATAAAAGTTAACGGAGTTTGGAAAGATGCAACGCCTTATATAAATGTAAATGGTACTTGGAAAAAGGCGAAAGCATATATAAACGTTAATGGTACTTGGAAACAGGGGAAAAGTTAATTTTCAATCCCCTTTTTCTACTATTTTATTGGAAAGATAAATAAAGGAGGTAAAAGGTATGGAGTGGTTAGAAATTACTAAAGCCATAGGCGAATTAGGAATTCTAGTTGTAATCGCAGGTCTATTCTTGTTCTTCTATATGAAAGATAAAACAGCCCGTGATGAAGAATTCAAACAATTATTTAATGCCATTTTAAACAAAGAAAATCACGTTTTAACCGAAGATGAAGACCGTGTTGCGAAGCAAATAGACGAATCCATCACTTCTTATATGAGAGAAATCGTCGATACACTTCAACCATCAAAATGTTTTTTAGTTCGTTATCATAACGGGGGTAAAGACATGAATGGACTATCATTCTTAAAACTATCAGTTACAAATGAAGTAGGTTTAAGAGGTTTAGCTCCAGTGATACATGAGTACCAAAGTCAATTCCGTTCTTCTATAGCGGGCGTTTGTTCCGGTATTGATAAAGACGGATATGTTCTTATACCAACAATAGATGCAATAAAAGAGACAGATATAGGAACACATGATTTAATGGCAGCGAAGAATACTCGTAGTGCATATTGTTATGCTATTACTAACTCTACAGGGTATGTTATTGGTTTCCTTGCTATTACTTATAGAGATGATAACAAAGTACAAGAAAATGTAGATAAAATTAAAAGTTTGTTAGGTTTAAAAGCTGGGCAAATTTCAACATTGCTAAATATAAAAGAAGATTAAAAATGGAGAAGACTTAATTGGGGTCTTCTCTTTATTTTTTATACCCACTGGATACTATATATTAAGAGGGAGAATGGACAAGACAGAGGAGGAGAGCAAATGTTTACAGTAAAAGTAGTTAAAAGATTTGTGGATACGAAATTTAATCCCGTAAAAATGAGGAATGTGGGTGACGTTTATGAAATTGATACAATAGAAAGATTGCTAGAACTTATGGGGGATAATCGTAACGATACAAAATATGTTGAGTTTATTTCCTCTTGTAAACCAAAACAATATAAAAGACTTGGTAAAAAGGTGGTATTCCATCAAGGTTATTTATATTATATTGGTGGTATAGAAACTTTTTTGTTTAATTTTGTTAAGAAGTATCGTGATAGAAATATTACTATTATGTGTAATATGATTGAGCCTGCTCAGCTAGCTAATTTAAGTAAATACGCTGACATAGTTATTGATAACCAAAAACAATTTAGTTGTGATATACTTATTTTAGGTAATTATGATGGAGGCAATGTATTACATAGAGCTAAAGCAGACAAAGTTTATCAAATGATACATGCTGACCTTAGTGGTATGAAGGCGCATCATCCTGATTACGCCAACCTTAATTGGTCTAAACCAGCAAGAGTTGATAAAGTAATTTGCGTTTCTGATACAGCCGCAAAAGGATTACGTCCTTTTTGCAAAGTAGAACCAGAAGTTATTTATAACATATTGGACCACGAGTACGAAGATGAAGATGGCGTAACATTTATTACTTTATCAAGAGCTACAAAAGAAAAAGGTATATGGCGTATGATAGAAATGGCTAAACAATTTAAAGCAAAGCACAAGCATTTTATATGGTTTGTGTGTTGTTCTTTAAATCAAATCAAGGATACTAAATTATTAAAAGAAATAAAATCTATACCAGAGTTCGTAATCGTTCCACCATCAACATATAATAAGATGTTAATAAGAGGATGCGATTATTTAGTACAACTTAGTGATACAGAAAGCTTCTGTTATAGTGCATTTGAGGCTTTACAAAGAGGAGTACCAGTTATTTTAACACGTTTCCCAGAAGCATTGAACATTGTAAAAGAAGGAGAAAATGGTTATTTACTTAATATGGATTTAAGCGACCTGGATATAGACAAAATATTTAATCACAAACCTAATAAGATTACTTATGAAGATAGGTGTGATTATGAAAAATGGGAGAAAGTTTTAAAAGGGGAGCTTTAATCTCTACTATACAATAGAGACTAATATAAGGAGGTATTTGTATGGAAGAAAATAAAACACTTTCATGGCAAGAGAAGATTGCCAGAATTGAACAAGCACCAGCCGAAGTGCAAGTAATGGTTGCTAAAGCTTTCATTAGAGATGATATTCCTGATGAAGATGTTCAATACAAATTTAATGCAGATAGCATTGAAGAATTAAACGAAAATGGAATGGAAGACGTAGAAAACGTTAATGCCGAACCTAGTGACGAGGGTATAGGAGCAGGTTCTTTTCATATGAGAACATCTAAACCTTATGATAATAAAAACTATATAAGAACTGCTACCGGTGGATGGAATACTTGTATTAAAGGTAACCCAACAGACGCTCATGCTGATGTATTGGCAAACTGCGTTGGTTATGCTTCAGGTCGTTTTAATGAAATCATAAATGACGCTAGAGAAAAAACAGGATGTACTTATAAAAACCTTAACTGTAATGCAGAAAACTTTGCAGACAGAGCTGCCGCAGATGGATTGGAGATGGGTAGTACACCTCGTAGAGGAGCTATCGGATGTATGTGGGGGGCTGGAGATAAAGCCGGACACGTATTCATTGTTGAAAGGGTTGACAGCAATTCAAGAATATATACATCAGAATCAGGATGGGGTTCATCAACTGCATTCTGGAACCAAATAAGAGATAATTCAAACGGAAGATGGGGAATGAGTAGTAGTTATTCATTTAGATGCTTTATTTACTTACCTGCAGACGTCCAAAAAATAGTTGATGGGGGACAACCAACTCCACCAGCACCAACACCAAGTGATAAATTTAACATTGGTGATGATGTAATATTAAACGGGCCTATCTACGTAAGTTCAAACGCATCAAGCCCAGCTAATGTAATTAGCAATAAGAGAACAAAAGTAACAAGAAAGAATCCAGGAAGTGCACATCCTTACAACACTACTGGAGATTTAGGATGGTGTGACGAAAGTTCACTTACTAAAGTTGAACCAACTCCTACACCAACACCTACACCTACGCCAACACCAGGATTACAAGTTGGAGATAAAGTTAAAATCGTAGGAACAGGTAATGGTTCTACTTATGGAACATCTAATACTGCTTATGGTATTGGTTGGACAAGATATATCCTAAGAATTTGGGATGGTAAACCATATCCTTATCAAGTAGGTAATAATACTGGTACTACTGGTTTCTACAAAGCAGAGGCTTTAGAGAAACTATAAAAAAAGAGAATGGAGGGATGTATAAATGGCACGAAATAGTTTAGCTACTGCCCTCGCTCTCGCAGCTCTTGATGATACGGCTGTAAAATCTCTTGAACAAAGAGTTAATGAATTAGCCGAAGTAGGTTTTAAACCTTTAATAGTTGACGCTCTCCCAGAAACTGGGATGAATGAACATACTCTTTATTTAATATTAAATACGGGAGAGCAACACAATTATTATGATGAATATTTATGGTTTAAAAATCAAGGTTGAGAATTAATGGGTACTACAAATGTTGATTTAAGTGGTAAAGAGGACAAAACAAATAAAACAACTGTTCTTAATAGCAATTCAACCGATACTCAATATCCAAGCGCAAAAAGTGTATATGATTTGCCAACGACATATTCCGGTTTTGACGCTACAAAAACTCAAGTTTTAAAGAACATTCAAGGAGTTCTTACTTGGGTTGATGAAAGCGACAGTACGATATTTTGTGTTGAGGACGAAGATTAAAAGGAGGGGAAGTAATAAAAATGAAACAAATAAAATTAATAGACTTGTCAAATTATGATGAAAAAGATTTGACATTAAAAAATATAACTGGTAGTGTTTTAACAGTAGCTACTTCTGGTTCTCCTGTAATTACTATTAAAGGTTTAGATGCTGATTTAGAAGATGAATATACTTTAGTAGTAATAGATATGTCCAATTTTGGCAAATTAAACCAAATAGAGGGAGCAGGAGTTTTTATGGTACCAATCTCTGGATTGGACAAAGTTGTTCTGTCAGTTAGCGGAACAGGAAAAATTAAAATAAAAGAAATGGATTAAGGAGGCTAATATGTTAGAAGCGATTATGTCTACTATCAAGACTATGGGATGGTTAGGAATAGTTCTTGGTATGTTAGTATTTGTGAATACTGTTTGTGGAACAATCCACAATATGAGTAAAGGAGAAGAATTCTCTTGGAAAAAATTATTAAAAGGAATTGGGAAAGCATTTGTTTTCTATATTAGTTCAGCTCTTACAGCTGTTGCTTTTACAATGTTACCTTTTATCAACAATATGATTACAGATAGTTTTGGAGTAATTTTACTTTCACCTGATACACTTAACCTTTTATCAAGCGTTGCTGTATTAACTATTGTTATAGCAGCCGTAGTAGTTCAAGGTAAGAAAGCTCTACAAGGGATTGTGGAACTTGCTAATACAAGTATTACAAAAGATGAAATCATTACTTGGGAAGTTAAAGACCCAGAACTTGAAGAAATAGAAAAAGAAGAGAAGTAATTCTCTTCTCTTTTTTTATTTACAGACTAAATAACCTACTATATATTTAGAGAAATAATGTAAAAGGAGGGAAACTATGTATAAGATTATGACTAAATTACATACTTCAAGAGAAAATGTTTTTGCTTTCCACATGGTTGTAAATGATAATGATGAAAAAGTTGAATACGCAGTAGCTACACCAGAAGAAGCAGCTATCACAGCTCTTGAATTACTAGGTAGAGTCGGATATGAAGATTTAAGAATTGTAGACGACAAATCATATTATTTAGATTTAATCTATGGTAAAAAACCTATACCTGAACCTAATCTATATGTTCTTACTTATGAAAATATAGCAGGATATACTCCAGATGCAGAGAAGATAGAGAATATAGAAGAGGGTGCTACAGTTTCATCTTTAATAACATTTGACGGTCCGGTAGATTCATTCCACCTTATTGTTGATGGAAAAGAATACAAAACAGGTAACCCTGCTTGGATTACATTTGAAGAAATTAGTGAAACAGAAGTTAAAATTACTTACTCTGGTATCACAAGAGACCATACAGTAGAAATTGTTATTGACGAAGGTTTAATAGATGATGACAGTAGTGTAATCAGTATGTAGAGAGAACGGGAGTTCTCTTTATTTTTTTACTCTAAACGATACTATATATTAGAGATAGAGGGCTACGGCCCTTGCATTTTTATTTAGGAGGGAGAGAGATGGAAGTATATATAAAAGAAACCCTACATGTCCTAGATTATAAGGATAATGTAGTAGGCACTATTTTTAATTCAGATGACCACAGAACAGCAGGTTATGCTTACAATATTTCTATTACTGAAGCCAATACTGGTTATAGTGATTTAAAGTTTGAAATGCCTAATATGATACTTAATGAACAAGGCGACCTAATAAAAAACCCATTACAAGGTTTGATGACACCATTAGTTAAATTACGTTATCGTAGGGAAGTATATTATACAGGAGAGAAACCTATAAGTGTTCGTGAACCACAAGGATATGGAGATACTGTGGTTTATATAAATAAGACTTATTCAAATACCTATCCAGACAATTTAATTGAAGATTATATAATGGACTATATAGTCCAACCAGTGGATACTCGTCGTGATGTGTTAAAAACAACTACATCATATTCAGCAATAGATTATCCAAGATTTAACTTAAGTAAAAAAAGAGTGGGATTAGCAATAACTGAAGAAACTCTTACAAAGCGTGAGTGGTCTTTATATGAAAATAAACCAATGGATAAACCTGGTACTATTAAATATGTTCAATGGAATGCAGACCTTAGCCAAAGCGCGGGTAATCCTAATATACCATTAGAATGGGACCCAGAGAATGCTCGTGAGTATCCGTTACAAAAAGAAGATATAGTAAGATTAATGGCTCATACAGCAGACTGGCCTTACGGTTTATTAGCAACTGCTTTCTACTGGCCTATCACAAGCACAGCTCGTTTTGAAGGAACTTTATATAAGAAAGATGGCTTTTTGGTTTTACAACTATATGACTTTTATAATTTAAGTACAGAGGGTATTGACCCATCATTATATATAGATAGATATTCTTGGGAATGGACACAATTATACGAAGTAAAAAGTTACTTATGCCCAAATAATGCGTTAAACTATCTATATCATATTCTAGAAGGAACTAATTGGTCTGTAGGTTTAAGACCTGATGGCGTAACTCCAGATGTTGATATTATTAAAACTACTATACCAAATCCTAAAGGCTCTACTGAGTCTAGCGAAGAAGTAGATTTAACAAGCAATATAAGTATAAGTGGTAGCAACTGTTATAACGCTATTACGGCTACTTGTCAAGCATTACAATTATATCCAGTATTTGATTGTATAAATAGAACGGTTGCTTTACGTCAGTTTGCTGGTAAGAACTATGGTTTAACTTACGCATTAGGTAAAAACTTAAAAGACAATTCAACTAAAGCTGATGGAGAAAAAGTTATTACTAAATTATATTGTACTGGTGGTAAAGACTATAACGGCGATGCCGATATTAATATAGGTACAGCAGAAAGAGCGTACATGAAAACCGTTAATGGTTTTTATAGCAATATTAGCCAAGCTCCGACTACAGAAGTAGAAGGATATTGGGCTATAGTAGACCCAGACATTCCAGTTGCCAATTTTCAATATACTGACTATCGACTAGAAGAAATAGGGGATAGAGCAGAATTAGTACCTTATACTATTGAGGTACATGACGAAAGAGTTAAAGATTATTGGGTTGCCGGAGAAAACCGCCAAGTTTATTTCTGGGATGGCACTCAATGGGTTTTAGGTACTAAACTGCCTTCTGGTAATTGGGAAGGAACGGTAGCCGGTCAAACAGTTATCATAGACCCTGAATCAGGGGATAGTGGAGAATGGAATCCTAATGAAAATATGTATATCAATTCAAGAAGTCCATATGGTACAAACTATATCTTAAACTTAAAATGGGCTTATTATAATAAATGGATAACTAAAGAACAAATCTTAGAACTATACCAATATGAAAGACAAATAAATGATTTGAATGAAAATTTCATGGATAAATATACAGAAGATTATCGTAAGACTAGACAGCTTTATAACGAGGCCGTAAATAATTATGATATAGCACAAGATGGCTATCAATCAACTTTATATGCTATGGAGAATAAATATTATAATGTAGATGGAGAATACTCTCAGGGTATGACTTATTGTTTCCATAAGCCACCTCTAGGTACTTATGAAAAATTAGGTAAACATTATATTAAATTATTCCATTGTTATGATTGTGGTACAACTCGTGGTGTGGAAAATAATAAATTAATCGACCCCACAGGCAATGGTGATGATTATAACTTAAGTGGTACTACTTGTCCAGTTTGTTCAAGTACTGATACACAATTAGATGAAATCTATATACCTATGTATGATGATTTTGAGTTTGAATATGAACCATCAGATTATCCTTATGGTACAGATACATCATTCCGTTATGTAGGACATATGTATAACCCTCATTTAAAAGGTTATTTCCAAAGATTAGTTATGAGTTTAGACCGTGCTAATGCTGCTTGGACAATAGAAGATTATGAACAAAGGGTATCTATGATTAAGGGTATCCCTATGGAAGATAGAGATGTTCAATTAGCAGACGGTTATATATATAAATTAGATGGTGTTTACGTTCGTTCAGCAAGTGGTCAAATTGAAGTATGGGACGATGCAGTCGTTACTTACATAAGAAATTATGGTGATATGCTAGATTATTTAAGAACGGTAAACGAAATGTTAGAACGTATTAAAAAGTTGGATGAAGTATATGATGAATGGAAGGCATTAGTAGATGGTTTACATGCTACTATTCAAGAAAAATTTGGTGATTATCTAGTAGAAGGTAATTACGCAAATAAAGAGCAACCTTATATCAATCTTTTATTTAAAGAAGGATTAGAGGCATCTGACAAATATTCAACACCAGAGATAACTTATAATCTTAATGTTATCGACTCGTCTGGTTTAATTGAATATAGAGAACCTACTATTACGAAATATCAATGTACTGAATGTGATTATATTACTAGTGATATTATTCACACTTGTCCTCGTTGTAGTAGTGAACATATAGATATTATAAATGACCATTATAATGATTTGGTTAAAATGCTTCATAGCACAGGGCAAATCGTTCCTAAAGCAGGGGACTATGTTGCTATTTATGATGAGCCAATGGGAATGTTTGGTGTTCCAGGTCTTATTACACAAATTACTAGATATCCAGACAAACCTGTTAATAATAGAATAGAATTAAATACATCTTATACCGATGATGAGGAATTAGTTGGTAATATTATTACTGCTACAAATACGGTATTAAATAATAGTGATATATATGCACGTACAGCTGTATTAAAGTCAGACGGTACTTTAGATGAAAATAGTATAAGGGAATCCCTAGATAATAGCAATGCAAATATCACCATTGTAGGAACTAATGGTAATATATTATTAGATGGTTCTGGTTTAAGAGCTACTGACCCTATGGATGCAACTAGAGCTATGAAATATGCTGGTAATGGTATATTTAATACAACTAATTTAGATAACCCAACAGGCGACCCAGTTATTTGGGAAAAAATGATGAGCCCTGCTGGTATTAATGCAACATATATTAATAGTGGTTCTATTGATACAAATAAATTAACTATTATGTCTGGTTTAAGTGGTAAGGTTATATTAGACCAATATGGTTTAAGTGTAAAACAAAGTGCTACTAAAGCCAACCACGTTACTAGATTTAGCAAAGAAGATGCCAAAGCTAACGCAGATTATGTTAAACAATGGGGAACTAATAATAACTTAGCAGTATTTAGCGGAGTTGACCCTGATAATAACCCATTAATTTATACAAAAGGCTTCCTAGCCGCAGAAGAAGGAAGTAATATTGCCAATTGGATAACAAGCGATGATGGTTTTTATAAATTAAGTGGCGGTAATCCAGTACTATGGTTAAGCCCATCTGGTAATAAACCTTTAAGTACAGGTGACCATAAAGCTACTGTTAATGGTATATCAGACAATTATGCCATTTACTCTAATGGTAACTTCGGTGTTAATACAAATGGTAATATGGTAGCCACTGGTGCTAATATAACAGGTAAAATAGTCGTTACTGATAATAGTTCTACGGTTAATAACGGTAAGGTCGGTGGATGGCAATCTACAGACAATGGTTTAATAAATTCATCAAGTAGTACTAGTTTAGTTCTTAGTCCTGCTGGTGGTGCTATTAACTCGGCTGTTCATAATAGTGGAACCAGAAGTGACTGGGGTATCTACATGAATGGTAAATTCGGTGTCACAACCGGCGGAGTCGTTTATATGACTGATGCTCATGTTAAGGGTGATATTTACGCAGATAGTGGAACATTTAATGGAACTATCAATACTACTAATTTAAACGCTAGTGGTACAGTTAGAATAGGTAATGCCATTATTACAGAGGCTACTATTTCTAACAGTAATATAGACGCTGCTAATATTAATAGTGGTACTTTGTCAAGTGCTCGTATTCCTAATTTAAGTGCGGGTAAAATTACATCTGGTACAATGTCTGCTAACAGAATTAGTGGTGGTACTTTAAATATCAGTACATCTGGTGGAGGTTATCTTAAGGCTGGTACAGATACAACTCACGTTAATGCTTCCGGTTTAAATATTACTGGAGGAGGAGGTATAGCTATGGACGGTAGCGGTATCTCTGGTTTAGGAACAATTAATTTGAATGGTGGTGGAACTGGTCAAACAACTGTTGTTTACACCGTAATGAGAAATGTTCAGTGGCAATATAACGCAGTTACTGGTATTACTGGAGTAAAATATACGGTTTGTGATATATCTTTTAAAAATGGTATTATGATAGGTACTAACGAAGAAAGCCGTGAAATTAACTGGTAATAAAAAAAAGAGAAGACTTAATGTCTTCTCTTATTTTTTTTGTCTCCAAGCGAGTTTTTCTTTCCTCGTTTAGGATACTCTATATTAGAATGTTGTTTTAACCATCTTTCTACATCAAATTTTTCTTCTTTTTTCTTATAGGGTTTTTTCTTGTAATTTCTTTTTTGTTCCAAAGCTTTTTTCCTCCTAAAAATGATAATCTATAATAGCGACATAATAACCAGAATGTCGCGGGTCATTTACGTATGCCATTAGCATATCTGTACCATAGTCATCAACAATGAATTCTTGGCTTTGGTCTCCGTTATCTTCTAGTATATATGAATACGGGTTGAAAGGATTTATTAAGTGATGATTATTTAATCTTTCAACTTCATCTCTTTTAATATTACGAACACGAGCGATAGATACATATTTATAATTTTCATTATTTGGTATATTATGAAATGGGAAACCATTTTCTGCATAGTCACCATCATTGAAGGGGAAATTAATTCCTTCATAAACATCTTTTACATTTTTAGAAACTGGTATAATACGGTCATATCTTCCTCCTATAGAGGCATAGTCCCAATCACCAGACTCACATCTATCATCTATAAATTGATGAATAGTCGGTATTGATTTTGCTACGATTGTACATAATGCGTGCATTATTCATTCCCCCTTACATATTGTTGACAGTGTTCGCTGTAATATCCATCTAGCCAACAATTATGGTCATCTATCATTCCCCATACCTGTATGGCAAAGATGATAAAACCTATTGCTATTAACCCTAACATAACATACATAATTATATATAATGTCTTATTCTCTTTGTCTTTCATATTATTATTCCTTTCTTTAAATATATTATATCAAAAAAAATAAGAGTGTGTAAACTTAATTACACACTCTTTTTTTTATTCTTCGTTTCTAATTTCCCCTTTTAATATTTTATCATATAAGCTACCTTCTCTTGGAAAATTATAATGGTAAGCATCAATACGGGTAAATTTATCTGTATGTGGTTTAGGTTGGAGAGCCTCATTTAAGAACCAGTCTTCTCCCCCTTGAACTTTAGGGCATCTTGTATCTCCTAAGAATTCTCGTCTGATAAATCTAGCACATCCAGAACATAGACCTCTTTGACTATCTGGTGTTATATCAAATATTGAACCATCATTTTTAACCAAGTTCATATAAACTATATCAGTACCGTCTAATTGGTCGACAACTTTATTATATTTATCTGTATATAACCAATCATCAGCATCTAATTGATTTACATATTCCCCTTTAGCATTATCGTAACCAACATTTTTTGCATTACCTAAACCCTGATTTGGCTGAATATCTATAATTCTCATATTTCGTTCAGGATGGTTTTCTTTATACATTACTAATGTCATAAGGGTATCATCTGTAGACCCGTCATTAACAGCAACAATTTCTAAGTCATCTCTGACTGGAATGCTATCCAACGCTTTGGTAACTCTGTCTTGTTCGTTATAACAAGGTACTATTAAACTTACTTTTAATTTTATACTCATACTGCTTAACCTCTCTACTTTTTGTTTAAATCTTTCATAGTCTTCAGGGTAGTCTATGTCATCTGTACCGTCTAAGATTTTTTTATAACGGCCTGTGATTATATGTTGGTCAAAAGGGATGTTGTGCATACTCCTATATACTTCCCATCCAATACATCTATCAATTTCGCCTTCCATAAACAA
>Ga0310690_10007921_pt1 | contig 13583 bp, 13 predicted proteins | sample AusTroGonzalo_MG_2_FD_207661 | JGI IMG/M metagenome (GOLD analysis project Ga0310690, IMG submission 207661) | Bovine rumen microbial communities from tropical cattle in Woodstock, Queensland, Australia - Gonzalo_04 (v2) (version 2) | ecosystem: Host-associated > Mammals > Digestive system >... | reverse complement strand
CGCGTAGCTCTCGTGGCTCTGGCTGTAAGGAGTGACCTTCCGCGGCGTGAGGGAGTAATCCTCATAACCGCGCAGGGAGATGATTTCTGCGCCGTAGGTGTAATAGCCCGACATGCCGTCGCCACCTACCTGGAAGTTCTCGAACGGAGAATAGCCCCAGTTGCGGTTGTAGTAGCCCAGATAGCCGAACTGGGCGCGGGTCATCAGCACCAGGTCTCCCGCCAGTTTGGTATAGACCGTGCCGTTGAACTTCCACTTGTGGTATTCGATCCACTTATAGCGCTCGGCGGCGGTCCAGTTGTCGTAGTTTACCTTGTCATAACTGGCTACCGGATCTTTTACCCGGTTGCCGTTGTCGTCGGTCACCCAGTTGAACTTCCTCAGGAGGGAGTACGGCGGAGTGAACTGCAGCGATGCGGAGAATTCGGAACCCGTACGGGGATAGATCTGCTGGTCCGAGGAGTTACGGGACAGCGAGAGGGTATAACTGAGGTTGTGGGAGATGCCGTCGTTGAAGGCGAAGTAGCTGTTGGTCCAGTTGGTGAGCTTATAGGTCTGCCAGCTGAGGTTGTTGTACAGCACGAAGTAGTTGTCCGGCCACTTGAGGCGCGTTCCCAGGCCGGCGTTGAAACCGTAAACCTCAAACATCTTGTCCGTGGACAGGATGCCGATGTACAGGTAGGAATCCGTCATCCTGGAATAGTACCCGGAAATGCTCAGCGAGGTGGGTTTCTTGCCGAAGAGCCAGGGCTCCGAGAAGCTGGCGCTGAGGTTGGTGTAGTACTTGCCGTTGGTCTGGAAACGGAACGACAGGCTCTGGGCGTCGCCCAGCGGCACCGGGCGCCAGGCGCCTTTCTCGAACATCCGGCGCGTGGAGAAGTTGTTGAAACTCACGCCGGCCGTCAGCACGAAGGTATTGCCGCCCCAACCACCGGAGAGTTCCAGCTGGGAAGAAGGCTTCTCCGTGACATTATAAATCACGTCCACCGTATTGTTCAACTGGTTGGGGATGATATTGTAGCCCGTACCATACTGCATGATGGCTTCCGAGTCGAACTGGCCCATGGAGGCGATTTCGCGGATGGAACGCTCAAAGTCCGTCTGGCTGAAGAGATAGCCGGGGCGCGTCATCAGCTGGCGGCGGATTACCCGTTCATTGGTAAGGTCGTTGCCGTTGATGATGACGTCGTTGAGGATGGCGGGCTTGCCTTCCGAGATGCGGAGCTCCACGTCCACGGAGTCGTTCTGGATGTTCACTTCCACGGGCGTGACGTTGAAGAACAGGTAGCCGTTGTCCTTGTACAGCTTGGACACGTCGTACTCATTCTCCTTGCCGCCGCCGTGCAGGCGCTTCTCCAGGGTGACGATGTCATAGACGTCTCCCTTCTTGATGAGGAGGATGTTGTTGAGCACATCCGAGGGATAGACGGAGTTGCCCGTCCAGGTGATGTTGCGGAAATAGTACCGGTGCCCCTGGTCGAAGTCCATGTCGATGGCCAGGTGTTTTTCGTCCATGTAGTACACGGAGTCCCGCACCAGGCGGGCATCCCGGAAGCCGGCCTCGTTGAAGGCCTCCAGGACCGTCTTGCGGTCCTTTTCGTATTCCTTTTCCTTGAATTTCTTGGACTTGAAGAAGTTGTACCAGCGGGCCGAGTGGGTTTCCTTCATGCTCTTGGCCAGCTTGTACTCCTTCACGTCCGTGTTGCCGGTGAAGTTGATGTCCTTGATCCGGACCTTGCGGCCCTTGTCCACGGCAAAGTTCACCCGGACGGCGCTGCGGATGACGGTGTCCCGCTCCACATTCACGTCCACGTTCACCTTGAGGAAGCCCTTCTCCTTGAAATAGCGCTCGATGATATCCACGGAAGCGCTGCGGACGTATTCCGAATATTCCCGTCCGGGGCGCAGGTTCAGGCGCTCCTGGAGGTCCTTCCGTTCACTGCTGGACACACCGGAATAGTTCCAGCGGGAAACGCGGGGGCGTTCCGTGATGCACACCTTGAACCAGGCGGTATCCTGGCGGGCGCTGAGGGAATCCACCACCACGGCCACGTCTTCAAAATAGCGCTGGGCTACCAGGCGGCGGACGATGCCGGTGACATCTTCTCCCGGGACGGTGATCTCCATGCCGGGCTGCAGGCCGGTGAGCTGGAGGATCTGGTGCTCGTTGAAATAACGGTTGCCTTCTACGCCGACACCACCCACGATATATTTGCGGGGATGGGAATAATCAATTTCTATGGAACTGCGGGTATTCTGTGCCTGCAGGAGGAGTCCGGCAAACAGCAGCAGGGTGGCGCAGCAAATCCGTTTCAACAGCATCTTACTAAAGTTATCTTGCAAAGATAGGCAATTTATTTGACTTTACCATAACGGCGGTCCCGGCGGGCGTATTCGTCCAGGGCATCCTGGAAGGCCTCGTCCCTGAAATCCGGCCACAGCACATCCGTGAAATAGAACTCCGTATAGGCGCTCTGCCACAGCAGATAATTGGAGAGGCGGACCTCGCCGGAGGTGCGGATGAGGAGGTCCGGATCCGGGATGCCGGCCGTCACCAGATAGGAATCAAGCGCCTGCGGTTCCAGGGCCTGGAAGGCCTCCGGAGACAGGCTGGCCGCCGCCTTCTTCATGGCTTGCAGGAGGTCCCACTTGCCGCTGTAGCTCAGGAAAAGGATGAGCGTGATGCGCGTGTTGGCGGCTGTGGCCGCCATGGTCTGGTCGATGGCGCGGAGCATGCTCTCGCTGAAACGCGAGCGGTTGCCCAGCACCAAGAAGCGCACCCCGTTCTCCATCAGGGAAGGGAGTTCCTTCCGCATGCTCTCCGCCATCAGGGACATCAGGGCCGATACTTCCGACTCCGGACGACCCCAGTTCTCCTCTGAGAAAGCATATAATGAAAGGTACTTGACGCCAGCGCGCGCAGCGGCCTTGAGCACGGCCCGCACGCTTTCCGCCCCTTCGCGGTGCCCGAACACGCGTTCTTTCCCCCGGGCTTTTGCCCAGCGGCCATTGCCGTCCATGATAATGGAAACGTGCTGCGGTATCCGGTCCATCTTATCCGTTGTTTCTCATATCCTCGCCCCAGAACAGCCGGGAAGTGAGGGCCTCCACGAAGCCGGACTGGGCGAGCCGGATTCGTTTAAGCGAAAACTGTGCCATCTCGACATGGATGGTCCAGTCCGGCTGGATTTCCACGGTGCGGTTGTCCGTGGACATGGTGGCCCGGCCGTCCCGGGACTCGAAGCTGATGTCCACCTTGGCGGTTTCCGGGATGACGATCGGCCGGACGTTGAGGTTGTGCGGCGCGATAGGAGCCACGATGAGCACCTTGGTATCCGGCATACAGATGGGGCCGCCCACGCTGAGGGAATAGGCCGTGGAGCCGGAAGGCGTAGCGATCAGGAGACCGTCGGCCCAATAGGTGGGCAGCGGGGCGCCGTCGATGCTCACATGGATGCCCAGCACGGACGAGCCGCTCCGGTGCAGCGCTACTTCGTTCACGGAATACGGCAGCATGCCGATGGTACGACGGGCCTCCGGGCCGCGGAGGGTGGCATTCAGGACCGTGCGGTATTCGATCCGGAAATCCCCTTCCAGCAAGGCCTTGCGGACGGCCTCCGGGCGGTTCTCGCACAGGAAACCGATGCGGCCGAAGTTCACGCCCAGGATGGGAAGGCCGATATCCGCCACCACGTGGGCGGCGGAAAGGAAGGTCCCGTCCCCGCCCATGGAAAGGAGCAGGTCCGTCTCCGGCTGGACGTCCGACTTGGACTTGACCTCATACAAGTCGAAGGCATCCGAACCCAGATCCTCCAGCAGACGGCGCATGCGGGGGTCGGCGTGCAAATCCTCCTTGAGAATGAAATAGCCTATTTTCATAATGAACTTTTTGCAAATGAGCCTTCAAAAATAACACATTTCTCATAAATTTCCTTACTTTTGCACCATTAAAGTGAGCGTTATGACCAGATTAAGCGTCAATATCAATAAAATCGCCACCCTGCGGAACGCGCGTGGCGGAAACCTGCCGGACGTCGCCAAGGCCGCCCGGGACTGCGAGCGCTTCGGCGCAGAAGGCATCACCGTCCATCCCCGTCCGGACGAGCGCCACATCCGCTATGCGGACGTGCGGGAGATCCGGCCGCTGGTCACCACGGAATTCAACATCGAAGGCAACCCCATCCCCTCGTTCATCGACCTGGTGCTGGAAGTGGTACCGGACCAGGTGACCCTGGTGCCGGACGCCCACGACGCCATCACCTCCAACGCCGGCTGGGACACCCTCAGGCACAAGGATTTCCTCACGGAGGTGTGCCGGACCTTCAAGGCCAAGGGCATCCGGACCTCCATCTTCATCGACCCGGATCCCGCCATGGCCCGGGGCGCCGCCGCCTGCGGAGCCGACCGCGTGGAACTGTACACGGCCGCTTACGCCGCCGATTATGCCGCCAGCCGGGAGCTGGCCATCGCCCCTTACCTGGAAACGGCCCGTGCCGCCCGGGAGGCCGGCCTGGGCCTCAACGCAGGGCACGACCTTTCCCTGGAAAACCTGGCCTGGTTCATCCGCACCATTCCCTGGACGGACGAGGTCTCCATCGGCCACGCCCTCATCTCCGACGCCCTCTACCTGGGCCTGGAGCAAACAATTCAGGCCTATCTTGGGGAAATCCGCAAAAATGACTAACTTTGCAGTCTTGTTGACTATAAATTATAAATCATACCAATGAAAAAGACTCTCCTTATCGCTGGCGCAGCCGCCGTGCTTGCCTTTGTCTCCTGCCAGCAGAACCAGGGCGGTGAAGCCGCCGCAGCTCCCGCAACCCAGGACAGCACCGCCGTCGCCGGCAGTATCGTGTATTTCAACATGGACCAGGTGATGCAAGGCTACGACATGGCCAACGACCTGAACTCCGTGTTCGAGACCAAGACCTCCGGCATCCAGGCGGAAATCGACCGCCGGGGCAAGAAGCTGGAGAAAGACGCCGCGGACTTCCAGAATAAGATGGACAAGGGACTGCTGACCAACTCCGTGGCCCAGGTCCAGTACCAGAAGCTGCAGGAACAGCAGCAGGCCTACCAGGAATACGTCCTCCGCAAGCAGCAGGAAATGGCCGAGGAGCAGCAGGTGATGATGAACCAGATCGCCGACGCCATCGCCACCTATGTGAAGGAATACAACGCCACGCACAACTACGCCCTCATCCTCACCACGGCCGGGAACGTGATCTCCACGCCCGTGGTCACCGGAGATTCCCGTCTGGACATCACCGAAGAACTGCTCGCCGGCCTGAACGCTGCCTATATCAGCACCAAGGAAAGCAGCAAATAAACCCGGGCACGGATGAAAATCGCCATCCTGTCCTGCTTTTACCCCTTCCGGGGTGGTATTTCCCAGTTCAATGCCAGCATGCTGGCAGGGCTGGGAAAAATTGCCGATGTAAAGGCCTTCAACTTTACCCGGCAGTACCCGGATTTCCTCTTTCCGGGCAAGACCCAGTTCGTCACGCCGGAGGATGAAGCCATCCCGGTGGAGTCGGAGGCCGTCCTGGATACGATGAATCCGCTGACGTACTCCAAAACGGCCTGCAGCATCCGCAAATGGGGGGCGGACCTCCTCCTCATGCGCTACTGGATGCCCTGGTTCGCCCCGTCCCTGGGCTATGTAGCCCGCCACTGCGGCTGCAAGAGCATCGCCGTGCTGGACAATGTGATTCCGCATGAGCAGCACTGGTTCGACACGCCCCTCACCCGCTATTTCCTGAACGGCTGCACCGGCTATATCTGCCTGTCGGACGCCGTCCAGAAGGACCTTTTCCGCCTGAAAGGGGACGCGGAGAGCCTCCTGCTCCCCCACCCCCTGTACACCCATTTCGGCGACTCCCTTCCGCGGGAGCAGGCGGAAGACCTGCTGGGCCTTCCCCACGGGAAGAAAACCCTGCTGTTCTTCGGGCTCATCCGGGAATACAAGGGACTGGACATCCTGCTGGAAGCCTTCCGGGGCCTGCCGGAGGAGTATCAGCTGGTGATCGCCGGGGAGCCTTACGGTTCCTTTGACAAGTACCAGACCCTCATCGACTCCCTGCCCGGCAAGGACCGCGTCTTCGTGTTCCCGGAATACATCCGGGACAGCGAGGTCAAGAAATACTTCTCCGCGGCGGACCTCGCCGTACTTCCCTACAGGAGCGCCACGCAAAGCGGAATCAGCTCCATCTCCTATCATTTTTCCGTCCCCATGGTGGTCACCGACGTCGGTGGCCTCAAGAGCACCATCGGAGACACTGGCACGGGTCTTGTTGCACCAGCCCCCGAACCGGAGGCCGTGAGGCAGGAGATCCTGCGTTTTTTTGGCGACGCCGCCCTGCGGGAGCGATGCCGTCAGGCCATCGGCGAAGAAAAGAAGAGGCTGGGCTGGGATGCCTTCTGCCAAAGCCTCCTGGAATTCGCCACCGGACTTTAACTGAAGCGCTATGAAAAGATTCTTCACCCTGCTTGCCGCCCTGCTGCTGGTTTGCACCGCGGACGCCCTGGCCCAGGAATATGTAGCCACCCCCGTTACCGTCTCCCGTGAGAAGGTACGGCTGAACGGGAAGATCTACCTTTCCCACGTAGTCCTGGAGCGCCAGACGCTGTTTGGGATCTCCCAGGCCTATGGCGTGAGCGTGGACGAACTCTATGAAGCCAATCCCCTGCTCAAGGAGAAGGGCCTGCAGAAGAATTCCATCCTCCTGGTCCCCTATAAGGAACAGGCGGCCGCCACCATCGCGCCCGACACCCAGGAACCGCAGGTCTACACGGAGCACATCGTCCGCTGGTACGAAGACATCGACGACGTAGCCCACAAATACAATGTCTCCGTCAAGGAGATCATGGACTATAACGGGCTCACCTCCCGCAAACTCACCACCCGGCAAGTGCTGAAAATCCCCCTCAAGGGCAACGCCGCAACGGAAACGGCCAAGTCCCAGGTGGATACAGTGGCCACCCTCCCCGTGGAAGAACCGGCCGATACCCTGCTGCCGGAAGAGCCCGCGGAGCCGGAGGTGGTCGTTTTTGTCCCCACCCCCAAGGAACAGGTTTCCTTCTCCCTCATCCTCCCCATGCAGCAAAGCGGCCAGACCTTCGACATGTACATGGATTTCTACTCCGGTGTCCTGATGGCCCTGAAGGACTTCGACGCGGAGGGCACGAAGGTCCAGGCCCATATCTATGACCTCTCGGCCGGCATCCCTTCCGCGGATCTCCTGGCCAAGGACGATTTCGTCCTGGGCCCCATCGCCCCCAAGGAGGTGGAAGCCATCCTCCAGCGGGTGGACGGCCGCGTTCCGGTGGTCTCGCCGCTGGATCCCAAGGCGGCCACGCTGGGAACCCGCTACAGCAATTTCGTGCAGGCGCCCGCCGCCGCCGAAAAACAATATGAAGACCTCTGCGCCTGGGTGAAGCAGGACCTCCGCAGCCGGGACCGCATCCTCCTCATCACGGAGAAGGGCGCCGGCAACGTGACGGCCTCCGTCGCCATCCGCAGCGCGCTGGCCCAGGAGGAACTCCCCTATGAGATCCTCAACTACGCCATCGTGGAAGGCCGCGGCATCCCCACCACCCTGGCCGGCCAGCTCACCAAGGACGGCATCAACCGCGTCATCGTGGCCACGGAAAGCGAAGCCTTCATGGGGGATGTGGTCCGCAACATCGGCATCATGCTGGGCAAGGGATACGACGTCGTGCTGTACGCCCCCTCCAAGACCCGGACCTTCGACACCATCGACGGATCCGCCTACCATGAGGCCTCCCTGCACATCAGCACCGCCTACTTCGCCGACTACGCCGACCAGCGCGTCAACCGCTTCGTCAAGGCCTACCGGGCCCTCTTCCAGACGGAGCCTTCCCAGTTCGCCTTCCAGGGCTACGACACCGCCCGCCACTTCATCATGGCCTGCTCCCGCTTCGGCGACCACTGGCAGAAGGCCGCGGGAACCTGGCGCAGCAGCGGCCTCCACACGGACATCCTGCTGGAGAAGACCGAAGAAGGCAACCTGCGCAACAGTGCGGTCCGCCGCATCGTCTATAACCCGGATTATACAACTTCCCTGGAACGATAAACTTATGGAACGCGTCAGATGTCTCATCCTGGGCGGGGGTCCCGCCGGCTTTACAGCTGCCATCTACAGTGCCCGGGCCAACCTCAGCCCTGTCCTGTACGAAGGGCTCCAGCCCGGCGGACAACTCACCACCACCACCATCGTGGAGAATTTCCCCGGCTTCCCGCAAGGGGTGGATGCCAATACCCTCATGGACAACATGCGGGAACAGGCGGTGCACTTCGGGGCCGATGTCCGGCAGGGCGTCGCCACGGAGGTGAACCTGGGCGTGCGTCCTTTCCAGGTTACCATCGACGGGGAAACCCAGTTGGAAGCCGATGCCCTCATCATCTGCACCGGGGCGGCCGCCAAGTACCTGGGCCTGCCCTCGGAGCAGAAGTACATGGGAGCGGGCGTGTCGGCCTGCGCCGTCTGCGACGGCTTCTTCTACCGCAAACGCACGGTAGCCGTGGTGGGCGGAGGCGACACCGCCTGTGAAGAGGCCCTCTATCTGGCCAGCCTGGCCAAAAAAGTGTACATGATCGTCCGCAGGGACGTCTTCCGTGCCTCCTCCATCATGCAGCAGCGCGTGCTGGCCACGGAGAACATCGAGGTCCTTTGGAACTGCCAGACGCAGGAAGTCCTGGGAGACGGGATCGGCGTCACCGGCGCCCGCCTCGTCCGCAAGGACGGCACCGTCTTCGACATCGCCATCGACGGCTTCTTCCTGGGCATCGGGCACCAGCCCGGCTCCGCCCTCTTCGCCCCTTGGGTCCAGACGGACGAGCACGGATTCATCTGCACGGAAGGCAAGTCTTCCCGCACCAGCGTTCCTGGCATCTTTGCCGCCGGAGACGTCCAGGATCCCCTTTACAAACAAGCCATCACGGCCGCGGGGTCGGGTTGCGTGGCCGCCCGCGACGCAGAGAAATACCTTAACGAACTTTCCAGTCAGGCCCTATGAAGATAGCCAAAAACGCCCTGTGGGCCCTCCTCGGGCTGCTCATCGCCGTGTCCGCCTGCAAAACCCAGTACGAGACCCTGCTGGCGTCCAACGACATCGATGCCAAGTATGCGGCCGCCATGGATTACTTCCAGCAGAAGAAATACCAGAAGGCCGCCCAGTTGTTCGAGTCCATGTCCGTCCTCACCAACGGAACGGCCCGGGACGACACGGTCCAATACTACTGGGGCCTGTCCAATTACAGGTTCAAGGACTTCTACACGGCTGAATCCAACTTCTCCCACTTTATCGAGAACTTCCCCCGCAGCCCCTTCCGGCCGGATGCGGAATTCTACCGCCTGGACTGCCTGTACCGGGCCACCTACCGCTGGGAGCTGGACCAGGCGCCCAGCCGGGCCTGCATCGCCGCCATTTCCGAGTACGTCCGGGAGCACCCGCAGAACATGGCCTACCTGGACGCCTGCGAAGCCATGCTCAAGGACCTGCAGGAGCGGCTGGACCGCAAGGACTTCGAAGCCGGACGCCAGTATTACGTGATGGAGGACTACGTCTCCTCCCGCACCAAACTCAAGAACGTGCTCAAGACCAACGCCGACAACCTGTACCGGGAGGAAATCCTCTACTACACGGCCATGTCGTCCTATCACTATGCCCGGCTGAGCGTGCAGGAGAAACAGCGGGAACGCTATCTCACCTTCGTGGACGACTACCTGAACTTCGCCGGCGAATATCCGGACTCCAAGCACCGCACGGAGCTGGACGGCCTGTACCGGCGCGTGCAGAAGATCCTGGGCCGCGGAGGCGATGTGGAAAATAATTGAAACTTCCCGTCCGCAGCTCCGGTACATACATAAGAACTACTATTTTTGACAATGGATAACAAGAAGAAAATTCCCACAAACACGGTGACCCGCGACATCCGCAGCCTGGCGGCTCCCACCGGCAACATCTATGAATCGGTGGTCATCCTCTACAAGCGCGCCAACCAGATTGCCGTGGCCGAAAAGAAGGAACTCACCAAGAAACTCGAAGAATTCCGCAACGACCGCGAGACCATGGAAGAGGTCTTCGAGAACAAGGAGCAGATCGAAATCTCCAAATACTACGAGCGCCAGCCCAAGCCGGACCTGGTGGCCATCTCCGAATTTGAGAACGGCGACCTTTTCTACCGCCGCGCCCAGAACGATAACCCCATCGAACTCAAGGGCGAATAAGGAATGCTCCACAGCCTCTGTGTCTCGAATTATATTCTGATAGGCTCTCTGGAAACCTCATTCCCGGAGGGCCTCATCATTATAAGCGGTGAAACCGGTGCAGGAAAATCCATCCTGCTGGGCGCCCTGTCCCTGGTCCTGGGGGCCAAGGCCGACGCCTCCCTGGTGGGACCGCAGGGAGACACGTGCGTGGTGGAAGCCGAATTCAGCGTCAGCGACCCCGTCCGGGAGCTGTTCCGCCGGGAAGACCTCCCCTGCGAGGAGGACCGGATCCTCCTGCGACGCGTGGTGAACCGCTCGGGCCGTTCCCGTTCCTTCGTGAATGACGAGCCCGTCGCCCTGCCGCTCCTGCAGGAACTGGCCGCCCTCCTGGTGGACATCCACGCCCAGCACCAGACGCTCCGCCTCGCGGACGAACGCTTCCGCATGGATGCGCTGGACCTGTTTGCCGGCGCCCTTCCCGCCCGGGAAGCCTGCCGGGAAGCCTGGAACCGGATGCAGGAGCTGCACCGCAGCCTGGAGGAAATCCGGGCGCAAAAAGCGCAGGCACAAAAGGACCAGTCCTACCATTTTGCCCTGTGGGAAGCCCTGGACAAGGCCCGGCTGACGCCCGGTGAATGGGAGGAGCTGGAAAGCGAACAGCAGCAGCTCTCCCACGCGGAAGAACTCAAGGAAACCCTCTGCGCCGCCGAAGCCATCCTCCTGGCGGAAGAGGCCTCCCCCGCGCAGCAGTTGCGGGAAAGCGCACGCCTGCTGGACAAGGCCGGCCGTTTCCTGCCTGGCATGGAGGCGCTCGGCGAGCGGCTTGCTTCCGTGCGCCTGGAAGTGGAAGACATCGCCGAGGAACTGGCCCGGGCCAACAGCCGCCTGGAAGCCTCCCCCGCCCGGCTGGAGCAGGTGGAGGAACGCATCTCCCTGTTGCACGGCCTGATGCAGAAGCATGGCGTCTCCACCGTCGAGGAACTGATTGCGGAGCGGGACCGCCTGTCCGCCCTGGTATCCGACGCTTCCTCCCTGGAAGAAAAGGAGCAGGCGCTGGAAAAGGAGCGGGCCGCCGCGGAAAAGACCTACCTGCAACGGGCAGAGGCCCTGCATACCCTTCGGGAAAAGGCCTGCGCGCCTTTCTCCAAGGCCCTGACGGCCCACATCCATGCCCTGGAACTGGAACAGGCCGTCTTCACCGCCTCCCTCCAGTCCATCGCCCCCGGCCCCAACGGCACGGAGAGCGTCTCCTTCCTCTTCTCTTCCACCGGCAAACAGCCCGCCGAACTCTCCCACGTGGCGTCCGGCGGTGAACTGTCCCGCATCATGCTGAGCCTCAAGGCCGTGATGGCCCGCTTCACCAAGATGCCCACCCTCCTGTTCGATGAGATCGACACGGGGGTCTCCGGCAGCGCCGCCGACAAAATGGGCAACCTGGTGTGCGATATGGGGAGCGACATGCAGATCTTTGCCATCACGCACCTGCCCCAGGTGGCGGCCAAAGGCCACGCCCATTACCTGGTAAGCAAGGAAGGCGGCCAGACGCGCATCCATCTGCTGGACCCGGAGGAAAGGGTGATGGAACTGGCCCGGATGCTTTCCGGCTCCGTCATCACGCCCGCCGCCATCGAAAATGCCCGCACCCTGCTGGCCCATCACGGATAATGGCCAAGAAAACAGGACATATCCCCAGCCTGGATGAATTCCGGACGCAGCTCCAGCGCCACAAGCTGAAGGCCACGCGGCAGCGCCTGGCCATCCACGAGGTGATGATGGAGCTCTGGCACGCCTCGGCGGACACGGTCCGGGAGGAACTCCTCCGCAGGGGCTCCCGCATCACCACGGCAACGGTGTACAACATCCTGTCCCAGCTGGCGGACCTCCATATCTACGGGCGCCGGCTCTCGGCCACCAACAAGATGTATTTCGATGTCAACCCGGCCCGGCACATCCACCTGTACGACAGGGAGAACCACAGTTACCGGGACCTGCAGGACGAAGACCTTTCCCTGCTGGTCGCCGCCCACCTGAAGCGGAGAAAATTCAAAGGATATACCGTAGAAGGCATTGATATCCAAATCATTGCACGTCCAACCAGAAAAAACAAGAAAGCATGAAAAAATACCTGATCGCACTCATCTGCCTTGTCTGCGCCGTCAGCGGCTGCCAGTTCAAGGACGTGTTTTATGTGACCAACGCCAACGACCTGGTCACGGTGACCGAAGGCGTCCTGGTGAACGACCTCGGCTATGTCTATACCATCCAGACGGATGCGACGGACAAGGGCTGGAACCAGGAAGGGTCCCGGCTGTACATCGTGTTCGACATCGTGGACCGTCAGTGGAACATTACGCTGCACGAATACACCAAGGTGACCATCACCCCGGTCGCAGTGGGCTTCCCCACAGACGGGGAGGGCAATCCCCTGACGGGCGATCCCGTGGACGTGGTCAACCACGGAATCAGCGGCGGCTACTTCAATCTGGTGCTGAAGTATTACCGCAAGCCCGGCTCCGAGGCCTCCCACGCCATGCAGCTGTACTACAACGACAAGCCCGCCGACGGCCAGCTGGAACTGCGGCTGCTCCACGACGGCAATGGCGAGAACCCGGTCCAGATGAGCGCTTCGGACCTGGTGCAGGATACCGTCGTTTACAGCTTCCCGCTGGAAGGAATGGTTCCCAAGGGTTCCTACAGGACCCTCAGCATCACCATCGACTATCTGAATACCAAGGCCGACGGCAAGCAGGAAATCGCGCAGGGGACCTTCGCCCTCTCCACTTCCCCCTTCTATTTCTAAGGCAATTCGGTGACTGCAATCAGATTTTTTTTGGAAATCCAGAAATAATCGCTACATTTGCAGTCCCATACATGGTGGATGTAGTTCAGCTGGTAGAGCATCGGATTGTGGTTCCGAGTGTCGTGGGTTCGAGCCCCATCATCCACCCCTCAAAAAGCCCTCTTCGTGAGGGCTTTTTTCGTGGTGGATGATCACCGCCCACGTTACCCCATCCCCAAACCCCTTCCCTCGGGGAAGGGGCTGGCGGCAGATGCCGCCTGTTCGCCTTCGGCTCAATCGCTTCGCTCTAACCCGCCGAAGAGAGCGTTATCCTATTTGCCACAGTGGCCAATTTTTGAATTCAAAAACAACCCCTCAAAGAAGGTGACTCAAAAGTGAGTTGCCTTCTTTTTCTTTACCTCCTCTCCTCCTTCCTGGGCTGTCCGTGGAAACGCCCCCAAAACGCGGACAGGGCGGGCAAAATGGCCCTCGTGTCCGTGAATATGCCCGAAAACGCGGACAAACCACGCCGTGAGTAGTCACCGGTGTGTAATAGCCCCCCGGCAGAA
>Ga0310690_10007919_pt1 | contig 13587 bp, 13 predicted proteins | sample AusTroGonzalo_MG_2_FD_207661 | JGI IMG/M metagenome (GOLD analysis project Ga0310690, IMG submission 207661) | Bovine rumen microbial communities from tropical cattle in Woodstock, Queensland, Australia - Gonzalo_04 (v2) (version 2) | ecosystem: Host-associated > Mammals > Digestive system >... | reverse complement strand
TATGATTGCTTAAAGGTTCAACAACTCTTACAGCAAGTTTATGATGCTAGACATACATTCCACATTGTAGATTCAAGAACTGCTGAATTAGTTAAATACATGGAAAATAGTTGGATAGCAACTAAAGTTTCTTTTTGTAATCAATTCTATCAAATAGCAGAAAATCAAGGTGTTGACTATGAAACATTAAGAGAGTTATTTATTCTAGACCCTAGAGTAAACCCTTCTCATACATTTGTTTATAGAGATAAACCATATTGGAATTCACATTGTCTTAATAAAGATGTACTCGCAATAGCAGAAAATGAGAATGCAGAATTATTAAAAGATGTTATTAAATTTAACAATAAATCAAAATCCTAAATTTTAATTTTTATTATATAAAATAGTTAAATTTTCTTTTGCTAAATTAAATGAAAAAACAAGAGAAAGTTTTTCGTATTATTTACAAATAAGAGGAGTAGAGAAATTAAATGGATGTTGAAGGAATCAAATTAACAATCACAATCATATCAGCCATTATCGCTCTTCTTTCATTTTTAGGTTTTGGGACGGTGTTTGCTATGTTGTGGAAAGATAGACATGATAAAAAAGTTGCTGAAAGAAATGAAACATCTCAATTAAGAGAGAATGCAAGAAATGAACAATTAAAGAGTTTAATAGGTGCAGAATTTAGTACAGCATTTTTACCAATCTCAAATAGTATTAAAGATTTAGGATTGAACATTAAATCAATTAGTGATGATTTGCATCTTGTTAAAAAAGGTGTTCAAGCAACTTGTCGTAATGATTTAGAAGATATGTATGCAAAAGCAGAGAAAGATGGATTCTGCTCTAATGAAGACAAGCAAAGATTTGAAGCAACATATCAAGCATATCACAGTTTAGGTAAGAATGGTGTCATGGATGCAAAGAGAGAAAAATTACTTGCATTACCTGATTCAAAACCTGCAAAGAAAAGAAAAAAAGTTTTAGTTGAAAATAAATAATCAAGAAAGATGAGATTCTGAAATGAATCTTTTCTTTTTGTGCTAAATTTATTGCTAAATTAAATGATTTATTATAAGAAAGGAAACTGATTATGGATTGGATTAATACAGCATATGGTTTAGTGACACTTATTGGTGCTATTATTGGTTTAATTGGCACAGGTGTTGGTACATTCTTTAGCATTAAAAACTGGATTGCAAAGAATAAAGAAAAAACATTTAATGAAAAACTTGCCATGTTAAAATCAGTAGCAGATGCGGCCATGAAAGAAGCAGAAGCATCTGGTAAATCTGGTGTTGATAAAAAGACAATGGTTATGAATGTTGTCAAAGAATCTTGCAAAGCTGCTGATTTAGATGTTGATTTATTTATCAATCAATTAAGTGATTACATTGATAATAGCATTAAGTGGTTCAATGGAATGAATAAGTAATATGGCAAAAGGTAAAGGTAAGAAAGTAAGTAGTGGTGGTCCACACAAGAAGCATGGACCAAAGAAAAAGATGTTTCATTGTTGGTCTTCTACAATGAGAAAAGCATTTGCTGATGCAGGTCTTTTAAGTAAGTATTATAATTATGAATCATTTGCAACAGCTTGCACTGCTAAAGGCAAGAGAAATGTTTCTAAAGGTGATTTCAGTGCCTTTGTAATCTTACCTAAAGAAGACAAAGAAAACTATTTCAAAAACATGTCAAAATAAACATAAACCGATAAGGTTTGGAAAGAGGTCCGTAAGGATGCTCTTTTTTTATTTGCTAAATTAAATGTAGTATAGTTGGTGAAGATTTCATGGACGGTAAAGAATTATTTAATAGTTTGAATTTAAATGAACAGGAAAAACAGGCTGTTCTTAAGATATTAAAAGAATTTGCTAAAGATGGTGTATCTAAGACATACACTGATTTACTATACTCTGATTATAAAGAGATTCCTGTTGATATTGAAACATTCTTAACTGATGATAGATATTTAGGTCAAGCATGGAAAGATGCAGAAGGTAATGTAAAACTGTATCCTTTTTGGCTTGATGAATTAAAAGATATATTTCCAACTAATACAACTACTAATTATGACACACTTCTAGAATCAGGAGCAAGAGGTATTGGTAAATCTGAAATTGCTTGTGGTTGTATTGGTGCTTACTTAATGTACAGAATAATGTGTTTAAAGGATCCACTTGAATACTATCATATTAAAAATACAGAAAAGATTGCATTTGCTTTCATGAATATTAAATTAGATTTGGCTGAAGCAATTGCTATGGATAAATTTCAGAAGACAATTCAAAAGAGTCCTTGGTTTATGTCTAAAGGCTGGATGACAAAGAAAGATAATCAACCTTATTGGAATCCACCTGCACCTATTGAAATCATTATTGGTTCTCAAGCAGATGATGTTATTGGTCGTCCTATCTACTTTGCATTCTTTGATGAAATCTCATTCTTAAAGAACCAAGATGTTGAGAAGCAGAAACAGAAGGCAAGAGATATGATTAATACTGCTAAAGGCGGCATGAAAACAAGATTTATTCATAAAGGTAGAAATCCTACACTATTAGTTGTTGCTTCTTCTAAAAAGAGTGAACAAGCATTTATGGAATCTTACATCAGAGAACTTTCTGCTAATGATGGTGACAATGTTAAGATTGTTGATAAACCTGTATGGGAAGTTAAACCTCAAGGTACTTACAGTAGTGATAAATTCTTAGTTGGTTTAGGCAATAGATTCTTAGATAATATTGTAATTCCTAGAGAAGATTATAACAACTTAAGTTATTATATAGAAAAAGGTTATGAACTATTAGAAGTGCCTGTTGACTTTGAAGCAGATGCTAAAGGTGATTTAAATAGAGTTCTTTGTGACTATGCTGGTATCTCTAGTTTCTCTAGCAATAAATTTATGTTAGCAGGAAGAGTTGCTGAAGTTGTTAATAAAGAATTAAAGAATCCATTTCCTGATGTTATTGAGTGTGGTAATGGTCCAGATGATACAACTCAATATAGTGATTGGTTTGATATGAATCAAGTACCAAAAGAATATATGGGTAAGCCACTGTTTGTACATCTAGATATGTCTTTGAGTGGTGACAAAACTGGTATTTGTGCCGTGTGGATTATAGGAAAGAAACCTACAAGTGACGGTAATCCTGGTAAAGACTTAATGTTTAGACCAGCATTCAGTACATCTATTAAAGCACCTAAAGGAAGACAAGTAAGTTTTGAAAAGAATAGAGCATTTATTAGATGGTTGAAACAAAAAGGTTTTAGAATCAAAGAAATTACATCTGATACTTTCCAATCAGCAGACTTACAACAACAATTAAGTGCTGAAGGATTTACTTGCTCAATCTTATCTGTTGATAGAGTTGATAAAGGAGATGGTGAAAGAGTTGGTATTTGTAAACCATATCACTATCTCAAAAATACTATTTATGAGAGAAGAATCTTAATGTATAATACAGAACTTCTCTACAATGAATTAGTACAATTAGAAATAAATAATAATAATGGTAAAATTGACCACCCTGAAAAAGGTAGTAAAGACCAGGCTGACGCCCTCTGTGGTGCTGTATTCACTGCTAGTAAATATGCAGAAGAATATGCTCATGATTTTGGTGAAGATGCTGATATTACATTCAATGTTAATGAAGGTTCTTCTGATATTAAAAAACAAGTTACTGTTGACCTTGAACAGGAAATGTTAAGAATGAGAGAATTCTTGAATCCTAAAAATATTGATGAGGGTTTTGAAGATATTGACATCACAGAAGCAAAAGCATTTAAGAATGATATTCTGCTTCCAATGTAGTCAAATGATGCTAAATTTATTGATATATTACTCATAAAGGAGATTATATGCCAAATAACAAAAACAAAGACAATACCAACTTAGTTGGTAAGAAAGTTAAGGCTGTTCCAAAAGAGCCTCAAGAAATAGGTATTGATGTAGATAATACCTTTACAACAGACATATTAGATGCAGTTGACAATAGTACAATTGACTTGGCTACTATTGAAAACTTTAGTAATGTTGCACAAACAAGAGAATCAATTTTTTCACTTATTGACACAATGTCTCAAGATGATAGAGTATCTGCCATTCTTGAAACATATACAGAAGATGTCATTGAGACTAATGAAGCAGGTCAAGTTGTTTGGTGTGAATCTAGTGAAGATGAAGTTGGTAAATATGTTAATTACTTATTAGATACTTTAAATATTGATAAACATGCCTATGAGTGGGTTTATTCTTTAATTAAATATGGTGACTTATATTTACAACTCTTTAGAGATAGTGATTATGCTGATGATGATGTAATGTTTAAAGAACAATCTAAAACATTGAATGAAGAGGTTGTGAAAGAAGATATTAATGTTGCTCTTCATAAAGAATCTGACCACTATAGAAACTATGTTGAAATGGTTGCCAATCCAGGTGAAATGTTTGAACTTACTAAACACGGTAAGACAATGACATACATTAAAGCACCTACAAATGTTCAAAGTCAATTTGTGAATCAAGAATTATATAACTCAATGTTCTATAAGATGAAACAAGAAGATGTCACAATTTATAATGCTACTGACTTTGTTCATGCTTGTTTATCAAATAACAATACAAGTAGAACACCTGAAGAGGTTACAATCTTCACTGATGATAAAGACTATGATGCTGAGAAATCTACAACAACAAATACCTTCAAAGTTAGAAAAGGTCAATCATTACTTTATAACCAATTCAGAACTTGGAGAGAATTATCTTTATTAGAAAATAGTGTTCTCCTAAACAGATTAACAAAATCTGCTCTTGTGAGAATCTTAAATATTGACATTGGTGATATGTCAAAAGAACAAGCCACTCTTTATATTGAAAGATTAAAACAAAAGATTGAACAAAAGAGTGCTATGCAAGTTGGTAAATCTATTCAAGAATATACCAATCCAGGACCAGTTGAAAACACAATCTATGTTCCTGTGCATAATGGTCAAGGCAATATTACAGCAAATACACTTGGCTCAGAAAACTATGACCCAAAGAGTTTATCAGACTTAGAATTCTTCCAAGATAAATTCTATGGAAGTATGAGAGTTCCAAAGCAATTCTTTAACTTAACAGGTGATAGTGCTGGCTTTGATGGTGGTAAATCATTAGCCATTATCTCTAGTAGATATGGTAAAGAAATTAAAGCCATTCAAAATATATTTGTTCAAATGTTAACTGACTTAATTAACTTATTCTTAATTGATAGAGGTTACATGGCCTATATTAATAAGTTTAAATTAAGAATGCAGGCTCCTGTTACTACAGAAGAACTAGACAGAAGAGAAGACATGAGAAATAGAATGGGTGTCATTCAAGATGTCATGAGTCAAATCTCTAGTGCAAAAGATGATGTCTTTGCTCTCAAAGTTCTCAAATGTCAACTTGCTCAAACAGTTACAGACCCTGAAGTTATTTCAATTATTCAAGAGAGAATTGAAGAACTTGAAAAAAAAGCAAAGAAGACAGACAATCCAACAGAGACACCTGAAGAGAGTAAAATATCTGCACCAGGTACAGCACCTGTTTCTCCAAGTAGACCAGGTTTAGGTGGTACATCATTAGAAGAACCTACTGAAGAAGAACCTGTTGAAGAAGTTCCGGAAGAACCGGCAACTGAAGGTGAAGAGTCTTATTTACCAAGTCCAGATGAAATGGGCTTAGACCTCACAGGTAATGAATAATAATTAATTTGAAAGGAATTTATATTATGATACAAAAGAATGATTTAGTTTTATTGTTGACTGAACTAGAAAAGAATGGTGTTGAAGGTGCTTCTCAACAAATTAAGAGTGTACTTACAACACCAAACATTGAACTAGCAACAATTAAATTCATTAATGATAATAGACCTCTTGAGATAGTTCAATTCTATGAAAAAATGAGAAAGAACTATAATAGCAAGAAGAGTCCACTATATAAGAACATTGTAAAAGATGTTGATGATATTGAAGATATTCTTACAACACTTCATGCATATGCCCTTCAAGTGAATCTATTCTCTAAGAAATTAGAAAATAAACAACTCTTCTTCAAACATGCAAGAGCAGAAGAAGTTACTAGAGTATTAAATACTTATTATAGTAACTATGATATTACACCATCATTAAAACTTATCAAATTAATTAAAGCAGATATCGTTGCTTTTGAAACAGTTGCAGGTAGAAGATAATGAAAAATGTAATTGGCATAATAAGTTATTTGCCAGATGATAAAGAGAAGAAAAGTGCAAGATTAAAGTTATTATTCTCTTTATTGAGTGATTGTCACAGAATATTCAATTTGCCTGTAATCATTGTTGCTCAGAATTGGAACTCTGAATTAGTAAGAGTTCCTTGGGTAACTGTGTACAGATATGATGAGAAGTTAGGCATCTTAGGTGCTAGAAAGGAACTTCGCAGAATATTCTTAGAAAGTGATTATGATAATTTAATTATGCTTGATGATGATAGTGAGATTTCTGGTAGTGCATCAGATGGAAAGAATTATCTAGACCAGATAGAGTGTAATCCAGGTAAGTTCTATGAATTTCAAAATACACTATTAAAGTTATTTGCAATATCTAGAGAAGTATTTGAACAACAAGACTTTATAGATGTTAATCCAGAAAAAGAAGAAGGTTTTGAAGATAGAGTATTTGTGAATATACTTAGACATAAATTTCCTAATAAAAGATTCATATTTGACAAATATGGACTACAGGAGTCTAGTATTTCCACAGCAGATAAACTATCCACATGGTACACAAATCAAGATAATAAAAAGATGTTAAAAAATACAGAAGATTTAATAAATAAAATAATTAATTGCTAAATTAATTAGATGAGAGTATTTTCTCATACATTTCTATTTATTATAAAACTTCCATATAGGAGGACAATACATTAAATGAGTGATAAAATTAGAGAGACTTTGGCGTTTGAAGACTTAACAACTGAAGAAAAGGAAAAAAGACACATTCTTGGTAGACTTTATGGTCCTATTGCTGATGTTGTGAACCCAACTAGAAACGGTAGAAAATACAGTGAAGAGTTATGGGAAAATGTTTTCAATAATCCAATCATGAAAGAAAAATTCAATAACAAAGTCATGTATGGTGAATTAGGTCATCCAGAAGATAGAACAGAAATTGACCCAGAGAAGATTGCTGTTAGTATGCCTGAACCACCAAAGAAAGACAAAGATGGCCGTTTGATTGCTTATTTAGATATTCTAGATACTCCAAATGGAAGAATCTTAAAGACATTATGTGATTATGGTTCAACTTTAGGTATTTCATCTAGAGGTACCGGTGATGTTTACACTGATGATGATGGTGAAGAAGCAGTTGACCCAGAAACATATGATTGTGAATGCTTTGATATAGTTTTAGTTCCAGCAGTTGAAAGTGCAAGATTACAATTCACAGAAGGTTTAAACAAAGTGAAGAAAACTATGAAACAAGCATTATGTGAATCACTTGAAAATGCAAGTGATGAAGACAGAAAAGTAATGACAGAAACATTACACAACCTCAATATCAATGTTGAGGAACCAAAAGAAGTTTCAAATCCAGAAGTGGAAGAGAATAAATTAGAGAGTGATTCTACTATCCCACAAGTTGCTGAAGAATCAACAGAAGCCGTTGATAATGGATCCGAAGAATTAATCAATCAACTTAAAGAAGCACTTAGTAAAAATTCCGAATTGGAAAGCAAAGTTAAAGAACTTTCAGAACAGGTAGCAGTTAATGATGTTAAGGTAAGCAAGTTGGAAGAGTCTTTAGAAAAGAGTAAATCTACTATTATTAGACTTACTACTATTGCAAAGAATTCAAGAGAACTTTCTAAGAAGGTTTCAACCTTAGAAGAAGAACTCAAAGAAAAGAGTCAAACTATTGACAGTCTCACAAAAGAAAATGAAAAAGTGAAAGTCGCTAAAGATGAAGAATCTAAAGCACAACTTACTGAAAGCATGAATAAACATGATGAAGAAGTTAAAGCACTTAAAGAATCTTATGATGAGAAACTAAACAATTCCAATAAACTTATTGAAGAGTTGAAAGAAAAAGTAACTAAATCTACAAAACTTCAAGAAGGTTACAAGAAGTTGGCCAACAGTGCAGTGTCTAAGTACATTGACTTAAAAGCCAAGAATCTTGGTGTTACTGCTGATGAGATTAAGAATAAATTAAATGATTCTTACTCACTTGAAGATATTGATAGAGTTTGTGAAAGCATTCAAAGTTATGAACTCAATATAAGTAAATTACCATTCAAGGTGGACAGAAAAGTCCGAATTAAGATGAATGAAACTGTTAAGCAACAACCAAATGGTGAAGTCAATGATGACTATGTTGATGACACATTAATGAGTGTCGCAGGTTCCATCTAATAAAAAATCAAATTACATTAATTATTAAGGAGAAAAAAATGAACATTTCATTAACTGAAGCTTATAAGAGAAGATTAGCTGTCTCTGAAAGCGTTTATTCAAAAAATCATGAAAATGCTTCCTTAAGTTTAGCCCAAAAAGAAACCATTGCTAAGGTTTTAAATAACACTTCTGAATATATCAAATTCAGAATGAATGAAGCATTCTCTAACAGTGTTGGTACACAAAGAGCTGACATGGGTAACTTCAAAAAGTTCACTCTTGATGTCACTACTGTTGTCCTTCCAAATTTAATTGCTAACGATTTAGTTATCGTTCAACCAATGCCATCCTTCACAGGTTCCATCCAATACTACAAGTTTGTTGCTGGTTCCAATAAAGGTGGTGTCAAACAAGGTGATGAATTCAATAGCCCATTCGCATTAGCCCCAATGACTGATGAAAGAATGAACTACACTGCTCAAGCCGTTGTTGATGTCATTACACCTGATGCTGAAGGTAAAGCCTTCTTAGCCTGGACTCCAATTGCTCTTGGTGAAGATGGTAAACCAATCGTCTTAGGTTTAGTCGGTGCTGATTCTGGTGCTTCCATTGAATTAGTTGATGCCGCTACTGGTGAAGTTGCTGTTACAGGTGCTTCTGGTGCCTTAAGAGTCAAATACCTCTATGACCAAGTTGTCATTCCACAAAATGACCTTCCAATCTACAATGTTAAAGTTGAAAGAATCGCCTTAGAAGCGAAACCAAGAAGAATTGCTATTTACTACTCACAAATGGCTGCCTTCCAAGCTCAACAAGAAAATAACATTGACTTAGGTAAATTACTCCAAACTCAAGCAGTTGGTGAATTATCCTATGAAATTGACACTGAAGTTGTCAAACTCTTAGCCGAATCTGCTCCAACAGATGCTACATTATCCTTCAATAAGGCTTGCCCAACTGGTGTTAGCAAAGCTGAACACTATGAAGGTTTCTCTGAAATCCTTGAACAAGGTTCCCAAATCATTTATGACCGCACTGGTAAACATGCTGCCAACTACATGATTTGTGCTTCTGATGTCAAGACCATGCTCCCATTAATGAGAGGTTGGAAAGAAGCCAATAGAGGCAAAATTGCTGGTCCATATTTCGCTGGTACACTCAATGGCTTAAAAGTCTTTGTCAGCCCAGCCATCAAACCTGGTAAATTTGTCTTAGGTTTCAACGGTGATGATTTAGCCACATCTGCAGCTGTCTATGCTCCATATATGGCCATTGTCCCAACTGCCTTATTACAATTTGCTGATGGTGGCAATTCTCAAGGTTTCTCCACCTTATATGACCTCAAACTCTTAAACAGAGCCTTGTTAGTCGCTGGTGAAGTTATCAATGATGCCTCCAAGCAAATCGTTTGGACAAAAGATGCTGAATAGTCTTTAGACTATAGGTATTGGTTCATTAACAAAGAGACTCTTAATTGAGTCTCTTTTTTTGTGTGCTAAATTTATTGTATAATATAATGTAATCAATGAGTCTGATATATGTTAAGGCTCAGGTATATAAATTCATTGATGAAGCATCTATAAGTAAAAAGGATTACAAATAGATGTATTAAAAAATTAAAAGGAGAATTTGAATCAATGTTGTACACAAGTGAAGTGACCGGCAAGTCATACAAAACTGTCAAAGAATTAGAAAAGGCCGAAGAAGAATTTAAAAAGGCCGAAGAAGAAAAACTTCAAGCAGTTGAAGTAAAGAAAGCAAGAGCAAAGGAAGTTGAAGATGCTTATGCTAACTATCTTAAAGTTAGAGAAGAAGCATTTAAACTTATTGCAGAAGCAGAAAAGAAATGGGTTGACCTCAGAGATAAGTTTGCTGAAGACTATCATGGTTATCATATGACTTATTGTAATAATAATGGTCAAAAGACTATTACATTTGGAGATTTGTTTAACACATTCTTTGAAAGATTCTAATAGCAAAAATAAAACTGAGCCTTGCTATTTGTAAAATTATTTGCTAAATTAAATGAGTTAGAAAAAAGGCACACTTACAGAAATGTAGGGTCGCAAAACTATAGGGTCCAATAGGATAGCCAGCTGCTCTATGAATCAAATCATGGGGCTTTTTTAATGGATAGAGATGTTGCTTTAAATTATATTAAGAGAAAGAAACGAACAAAGAGAGCCGCCATAATGTCCTTGGTGTGTTCCCTTATTTTGACAATGTTTATTATCATTGCATTCTGCATTATTCATGTTGATAGATTTACAATCACAATTAATGATAGTGCAAGTCTGTTCTTAACAATAGATGAAACAAGAGAAGTTGTAACTACTAAACTTGAAGCACCTCCATTGTTAAAAGCAACTGATATGCAATATAGTGATTTACCAACTAATGTAGAAGATGGTTTGGGTAGTAAGAATACAGATAGTTACTTCTCATACTCATTCTATTTAGGAAGTAATGATTCAACTAACTACTCATTAACAATGACAATGCAAGAGTCAAGTAATGAGTTAGAAGAAGCAATCAGAATCATGATAATAAGAAATGGTGAAAGAACTATCTATGCAAAAGCAAAAGAAGATGGTTCAGCAAAAGAAATCTTCAATGGAAGTGATAGAGAACAACCTGATGAAATACTAGGTTACACAATTCCATTTAAAGATAACAAACACATCATTTTAGAACCATATAGTATTGTCTCCGGTGACTATGACAAATACACAGTGGTTATGTGGATAGACGGTTGGGAATCCGTTAACTCCATGAAGGGCGGTACAGTCCAGACAGATTTAAAATTCTCAACCTTATCTACAATTAATTAAAGGAGAAAAGAAGATGAAATTTTCAAAGAAATTAAGGGTTATGGCAGCCGCAATTGCCATGTTAACATTAAGTACTGCTGGTGCAGTCACAGGTACTGTTGCTTGGTTCACTGCTAACAATGTTGTTAATGCTAGTGGTATGCAAATTCAAGCAGAAGCAGAAAATGGTATTGTTATTGCTAATGAAACACACACTGCTGATAGTCATTGGGCAGTTGATGTTGTTGCTTCTCACAATGGTGGTACAAACACATTCATTCCAACAAGTACTGCTAATTTAAGTACTTGGTATCATGGTTTATCTGACCAAGCAGACAATGGTCAACACAATGTTGATTATGATACATTTGGTACTTTCACAATCACAGATGGTATTGGTTCTGCTACATCTACAAAACATTTCTCAACAAGTGCTAAAAATGTTTATTTAGTCAATGAATTCTATGTTCAAGCATCTGCTAAAACAGCCATCTCTGGTCAAGATATCTTCATTGAAAAGATTGCAATTACAGGTAACACTAACAGTGCTGAATTAGATAAATCAATTAGAGTTGGTTTAATGGTTGATGATTCTTTCAAAGACATTTATGCTCCATTAAGTGGTGCAACAACTTCTTACACAGTTGGTGGTACAGGTGGTACTTCAGTTAGTGCCATTGATGTTTCAGGTGCAAATGATAGCAATAAAGTTTGTGATAACATTAATATTCCAGCATACACAACAAATGGTGCTTCTGCCATTAAATTCAGTGTCTTTGTTTATTTTGAAGGTGAAGATGCAAATCATAAATCTGCAAACATTCAAAATACATTAGATACATTAGCATTATCTTTCAGTTTAAGAAATGCTAATCACCAAGCCTAATTAAAGTTAGGAGTAAAGTATGAAAAGAAAAGGTTTGAAGATATTTCTATCCACAGTGATGTGTATTTTCAACCTTTTCGTTTGCTTTGCTGGTGTTCTTGCATGGTTCACTGCTAGTGAAGTCAATAATGCAGGAGGACCACAAATTCAAATGTACACTCATGAATTAGATATGTCATATAGAGTGTTCAAATATTCTGATGATGAAAAAGCAGGTGTTGAAGTCACCGGTCAACAAGATGCTTTGACATTACAGAGATATGACTCTGTTATTAAGAGTAGAAATGTAAATACTCCAATTATTTTAGAATTTCTACTTTCAGGAGTGGCTTTAGGTGAAAATATCCCAATTGATATTACATCTTATTGTACAGATGCTACTCTTACTAATAAAGTTATTTCAAACATTGTTAAATTGCAATTCTCACCAATTGAGATTGAATCTAATGATGCAAATGAAATTTATACAACAGCAGTTAATTATTTTAAAACAGAATCAATACCTGAAGTTCAATTTAAGAATGGTAATAATAAAAGTCTAGAAATTACTTATACACTTAATAATTACTCTTCCTACTTGACATCTGCAGGTTTAAATCTATTTATTATGTTAGATTATTCCGAGTCATTAGTTGACAATTTTACATTTGATATTCAAGATGTTCAAACAACTAACTTCACAAATGATTTAACAAGCATTAATTGTTACACAAATGAAAATTAAAAAACTTATTATATCTTTATTAATGTTAATGATTGGTTTGTCAACAACAAGCCTTTCTTTAACTTTTGCCTGGTTGATGAGTGCAACTACCTATTTGAATGTTGATACATTACAAGGTGGTGTTATCTCACAATATTTTGATAGTGGTTCAGGTGAAGAAAATGACCCATTCATTATTACAAGACCTGTTCATCTTTATAACATGACAGAACTTTATGATAAGTGGGAAGGTTTTGCAGAGTCAAATCACTATTTTCAATTAGGAAAAGATTTAGATAATGATGGTGATTTAGAATTCTATAGTTATGATGATAATGGTGTTTATCAAGAAACATACAGTGATTCTTTAAATATGAATTACTATGAATCATTCAGACCTATAGGTAGTGAAGAAAAAGCATTTGGAGGTCATTTTGATGGTTCAAATCTTGTAATTGATAATTTAAACATTTCTGGTAATGGTGTGTCTGATATTGGCTTTTTCGGTTATGTTACTGAAGATGCTGAGATTAAAGATTTATATTTAGATAATTTAGTTATTGATATTACTGATGCTATCAATGATGCTCATGATATACACACTACAAATGCTTATGTTGGTTATCTTGCAGGACATATTGATGATGCAACTTGCTTTGAAAATACTTATATTAATAATTGTGAAATAACAGGAAGTTCTTGTTATACTAAAAATGATTGGGGTTATTTTGGTTATTGTGATAATGCCGCAACTCTTGAACAATTCATTAACAAAGCAAATGGTCAAGGCAATGAGAATGAT
>Ga0310690_10007916_pt1 | contig 13589 bp, 6 predicted proteins | sample AusTroGonzalo_MG_2_FD_207661 | JGI IMG/M metagenome (GOLD analysis project Ga0310690, IMG submission 207661) | Bovine rumen microbial communities from tropical cattle in Woodstock, Queensland, Australia - Gonzalo_04 (v2) (version 2) | ecosystem: Host-associated > Mammals > Digestive system >... | reverse complement strand
TGCGAATAACCTTGCCGTCCTTGGTTAAAAGGCTGTAACCCATACGATAGATGCGCTCGGGATTACACGAAGCGAGTCGCTGCTCGAGCATCTCCACACGGTGCTTGCGAATGAGTATTTGTCGTTCGGCGGTGCGTTGCAGCCGCATCATCAGATCGGCCACACGTCCCATCTGTTCATCCATCCGGTGAATCAACCATTCTGCTACGGCCGTAGGAGTCTTCAGTGCCTCATGCGCCACCAGATCCAGCACTGATACATCGCGCGTATGTCCTATACCGCTGATAATAGGCAGTTCGAATTGCGCACAAACGGCACAAAGCGTGTATTTGTCGAAACAGGAGAGATCGGTAGTGGCTCCACCGCCTCGGATAATAGCTACGCAATCATAAGATTGCCCGGAGATCTCTTCTAGGGCAGCGATGATAGATTTCTCAGCGCCTTCGCCTTGCATAACAGCACCGAACAGTTGCGTCTCATACGCATACCCGCTATTGTCCAGTTGGTGCTTGAAATCTTCGTATCCGGCCGCGTTAGGCGACGAGATAACGGCTATACGACGAATGAGCGTAGGGAGTGGAAGTAGTTGTTGCGCATCGAGCAGACCGTCCGCTTCTAATTGCTTGATGGTCTGTTGGCGCTGTTGCGCGAGATCGCCGATGGTATAACTCGGATCGATACCGATGATAGAGAGACTGAGTCCGTAGACGGGGTGGTACTGCACCTCTGCTTCCACGAGCACCGCCATGCCGGCTTGCAGCCGTTGACCGGTTTCGGATTCGAAATACGCTTGTAACAGTTCGTTCGTACCTGCCCAACAGGTAGCGCGCATCTTAGCCGCCTTGCCTTCTACCAATTCCAGATACAGATGTCCGCCTCGCTCGCTGAGGCTACTGATCTCCGCTTTGACCCAGTAGGACGGCGCCAGTTGCGATTCCAGCGCTTCGCCTATCTCGGCACATAGTTCGGAGAGGGTGTAGCGGATCATGGCTTATAGAGGACTAACCATGCCGTGCATGCCGCACAGGAGACATTTCTCTTTGCTCTGCACACCGAAGAAGAAATACGTCAGGCGGATGCCCGCGAAGAAATGATGCGCCGCGCTGACCTGACCGGTCGATAGCACGTGGTTGTATTGGAAAGTCTGGAAGTCGTATCCCGTTGCATCCGGTACCAGGTACAGCGCGTTCCTAGTGTTCGGCACGATATTGAGGATACCTACCTCGGCAAAAGCACCGATACGCACGCGCTGGTCGTGCATGTTAGAGCGGTGGTAACCGGGTTTGCCTTTGTTGGAGAATGCCAGTTCATAGCCACCTTCGACAACGCCTAACACATCCACTTTGAGTTGGAGCGCTTCGCCTTTCTGTTGATCCGGCGTGAGCGGTACCTCCTTGCGGATACCATGGTTATCCATCTCTTCGACAGGACCTATATACCCGTCGTATCGGGCGGTGGTAGAAACGAGCATGTTGACGCGCGTGTCACCTTTAAGAGGTACCAGCGCTTTGACTCCGCCGAGCAGGTAACCTCCGCGGAAATAACCGCCGACATAGAATGGCACCTGTACGTACAGTTCGCGTGCTTGGTCTCTGCGTTGCTCAAACGCATAGGTCATATGACACAGCGCTCCGGCTGCATCGGTCACGTTACGTTCGTAGAGCTGGTCAGTCACTTTGTTCGTCACATCCTGCCAACGGACACCCGCACCGGTCTGGATGAAGAACGGACCGTTTAGATAAGCATACTGCAGGGTCGCACCTACGGCATAGCCGCCCGGCGCTGCCGACATGAGCGGAGAGGACTGCAGGAAGGTCGAGTAAGCGCCTTCTACTTGCAAACCCAGCAGATGGTGAACGCCGTCGTACTGATCGGTATAGAGTCCGGCCGCATTGGCCTTGAACTTAGGCTTCTTGTAATGGCTTCCCGATTCGCTGTAGAGACGCGTCTGCGCTACTGCCGACAAACTCATCAGCAGGATTAGCACGATGATATGTAAACGTCTGCTCTGCATCATTGTACAATCACTTTAACGGTTCTACTTAGGTCACCACCTGTTCCGGCTGTCGTTATCTCGGTGAGATGGAAGACATAGACGCCACTCGAGGCCGGTAGGGTCACCGGATACGTACCTTTCTCGTCCGGCGTGAAGACGCCTTGCGTGAGGAGTTGTCCTTGCGGGTTGAGTAACTTATAGGTACCGCCCGTGTTGGACAGGATATAGACGATCGGGTTCTCTTTGACTACCGCGGTAGGCACAACGGATACATAGGCCTGTTGCGGCGACTTGTCGTAATACCCGCTCAGATCCGGCAGGATAGGACAGGTGCGCACCGTCACGCTGTCGTCTGCACGCGTGAGGGCTACGCTGTACGCTGCACCGAGGTGCAAGAACTGCGGTTCGTATAAGTACGGCTTGGTCTCGCCGTGGAGGAGCGAATCGTTGCGGTACCACTGGTAAGCCGAGAACGAGTAACCGCCGTTGAGTGTCGAGTCCATGATGAAGATGGCATCGTTCCAATGCTGGGTCGTGATCCACGACGGATAACGCATCTCCATCGTGAACGGATAGGTCGTCAGACTGTCGAACAGGCAGACGCCGTTGCTGAAGGAGATAGTGGCATCATAATAGCCCGGACGCGGATACTTATCCCGCGCCGTAAAGGTCGGAACAGGCAGCGTCAGCGTCTGCTCATTGGACGTGATCGGTACATCTTCTTCGTCCTCAAAGCCCAGACTCCGTGCGATAGAGTCGTAGCGGATGCTATAACTGATCGGTCCATCGCCTTGGGTGAAGGTGTAGTGGATGAGGTAGGTGTTCGCCAGTCCCTCTTCGTCCACGCAGACAGGCTCTACGTTGAGGTGGATATCCGGCAGCGGACGTTCTACCAATGTGAGGTAGTAATAGGTGTTACAGCCGAAGCGGTTGAGTTGCACATCCGTATATTGGCCGCCTGTGGTTAGACGCTGGTCGAACAAGTAATAGGTCTCGCCGGTACAGATCGTATCCGTCCAGATAGAATCATAACTCGGCGCGATACGCAGCTTGAGGTGACGAATGGAGTCACATCCGCTGACCGTCGTTTGGTACTCACGCGTGAAGAAGTAGTCACGCGGTTCATCCCAATAGTGCGAAGCAGCGAGCGTATCGTCAAAGACGATATCTTCCCATGTATAGTGCTCGGCATCGGAGCAGAGGAAGAGCGAATCCGTGATGTCATACGACAGGTCGAAATGAACGCGCAGGTAGTAGTTCGAGTCGCAAGCGAAGACCGTACTCAGGTCGAAGACGGTGTCATACACATTCGCCTCGCCCCGGTAGTAATACTGCCTATCATGCCAATCGAGCGTATCGGACGAACAGAGCATGAACGTCGTGTCGTAGAAGTGATACGTCGGCTTGACAAACAGGTGGAGCGTGTAGATGGAGTCACATCCGCAAGACTTGGTCTTGAGGCTGTCGTAGTACACGAAGTCTCCCGCTACGTCGGTCGGTATATTGGTGATCCGCTCTCCGTCTTGGTTCCATACGGCCTCCGTGTGTTCCTTCGTTTCGCCCGGACTGATCCAGCGATAAGTGTCCGACTGACAGATCGTATCGTACTCCACTAATTCCTTACCGTAGAATGGCGCGAAATGCAGATCGAGGTGATAGACGTCGCCGCAGAGCGAGTTAGAGTCCCTGTAGATAGCCTCGACATACGACAAGCCGTTATTCTGGTAATAGACTCTCTGATAATACCAATCGATGGTATCGTTCTTACAGATCGTCGTATCGAACGCCCAGTAACCGGACGGTACTACATCGAGGTTGAGCACATAAACAGAGTCAAACCGGTGTGTGCCGACGAAATAACCTACCGAGTCGTAGAAGGAACCCGTTCGCTCGCGGTTGAGGTAGGTGTATGTACGCCAGTCATACCGCTTGTTCGAGCAGATAGACGTGTCGTATGGGAAACGATAGGTCGGGAAAACACGCACGAGGTCATGCACGATGGAGTCACATCCGTCGGCGCTGAAGAGCGTGTCGATGAACAGGTACTCACGCATCGTACGACCTTCGGCTACCGTGTAATCCACCGGCGTGCCGTCATCGTAATGATGGAAGACCGCACCCGTGACATACGGCAAGGTGTGCTGACCGCGACTGGTGGTACCCGTTTGACCACCGAAATGCCAAGTCGTGTTGTTATCTCCGATGGAGTCGATGAGTTGTACGAACTGCATCTCGCAGATGGCGATCTGCACGTAGTGCACACTATCGCACCCGTTGACGGAAGTTGTTCGAATGGAGTCTAAATGCGTGGAACCGCCGTTACGCGGGATATAAACGACGCGGTCGTACAGCAGCTCCAGATCGTCCGGAGTGATGCCTGCAGCCGTATAGTCGAAATCATAGCCCACGAAGAGCGTGTGCGGTTGATCGAAATGCGAGATCGTATCGTTAGACGCCATGCTGCGGTAGTCCGTCAGATTGACGTAACGGTCGTTATAGGTCGGGTCGATCCGCAGGGTTAGCGTCCATACGCTGTCGCAATGCATCGGTTTGATAGATCCGGTCTTCGGATTGGTGAAGATCGTATCGGTCACCATCGAGTCTACAACCTGGATAATGCCGTGTATATCGGTCGGTATCGTCGTTACTGCTTCGCCGTTGATAAAGAGACGGTGGTACGGCAGGGAATAAACCATCGGATCATGGTCTGCCCAGGTGTACTCTTCGCCTTGGCAGACGCTGTCGCCTGTCTCGAAACTGTAGTTCGGATAACCTGTCAGGCGGAGGACATAGATAGAGTCATAACCCATCGAGGTCAGGAGACTGTCGTAATAGATCTTCTCCTCGTAGGCCTGCGGCAGGTCGGCGATGATGATCGTCGTGTCTTGACCGGTGATTGGACTGGTGATGACCCAGTTGAACGAACCGCAATTAACACAAGTAGCGTCGTAGACGGTATCGCGGAAGGTCTGACCGACCTTGAGTGTCAGGGTGCGTACCGAGTCGCAGGTATGCGTGCCGACGGCTACCGTCTGCAGGACATCCACTATCTCCGTGATACCTGTACACTCTATCACTTGTTTGCCGTCCGGGTTCTCGAACACGGCATTCTGTCCGGCGTAGATACGTCCTTCCCAGACACAGGTGTCCTCACTCGACATCGAACGGCTGAAAGCCAAATCATACGTCGGCAGCACCACAATCGTCTTATAGACAATCGAGTCGCAATGGAGGAGGGTGTACATGGAATCGACGATCTGGTAATTGCCGACATTGGCAATAGACAACGAACCAGTCCAGTTCGGGTGACCCGTCCAGTCGTAGAAACCGTCTTTAACTTGGCAGACGGTATCGTTGGCCTCCTGCTGATTAAGGTACGCATAGCGAACCGTCACATTATGGAGCACCATACTGTCGCAGCCGTGTACCGATGCATCGTGAATCTCGAGAGAATAGGTATTACCCGGTACCCATGGATCAGCCTCTGTGTTGTACAACGTGCCGTAGAAATCATATGTCTCGTTGGCGCAGACGAAGGTATCTTTGCTTTCTGCGATATAGGTGGACCAGACGGTCAGATCGAACGTCAAGGTCGAGTCACATCCGTATTGCGTAACGGTGTCTCGTCTCGAGGTGTACGCTCCCGTTATCTGTTTGCTCTTCTCCGGTATGGAACCGGCGTAGTTAGCGCCGTAGAACAAGGTGTCTTGCCATGTGAATGCACCGTCATCGCAAATCTCTGCTACTGTGGGTTCTTCGTACGGACGGCCTACCATCAGTTTGAGCACGCAGATAGAGTCGCAGCCACAACCCTCATCGCAGGTCACGGTCTTCATCGTGTCCACGTATGTGAACTCACCGGCACGGGTGATAGGGATGGCATCGAATGAAGGATGGTTATACCATGAATAGGTCTGTCCTGCACCCTGCGGATCCCAGCAGATGGTGTCGTACGTCATCTGGTCTTGATAGACCGTATCGATCCAGAAAGTGACGGTGTCATCATACGCACATGCCGTCACACGCTGTCCGTCCACTATCTCGTAGATATGTACCGTTCCGATGACTTGGTACGGAGTGTTGCAAAGCTTGCCGTTGGAGTTAAAGGTGTACGTAAAGTCCTCATTGGTGTAGGTAAGACTCTTGCCTTGACATACATGCTTATCGACCGCGTTTCCGGCATCACTCACCCATTTCAGACGGAGCGTGTTGCGCACACTGTCGCATCCACCCGGAGGACAACCCTCGCATTCGACATACTTGACGTATTCCCGTAAGATGTACACCGAGTCTTTAACCATCGTGTCGGCGCTGAAGGTCATAATGAGTCGGTCGCTGACTTTCTCACGCCACTCGTACGTGGCTCCTTTGGACAAACAGTGGTTTTCTGTCGTGTTATTCTTGATAACCTCTTTGACCGTCAGATGCAGTTCGAGTGTACTGTCGCAACCGTTAAAATTAGGCAGATGCGGACGGAACTCATCGAAGTCCGGGCCTTGTGTACAGCCTTTAGTATGAATCACGTCTTTGAGCGTGTTCTCGCCCTTCGGCCAACTGTTATTAATTTTGTACTGCTTGAAGAAATCGCCGTAGTCCAGTCCTCTTGTGTTATCTTGACAAACGACGGTGTCCTTATGCTCGAAGTAACGCTGACATACAAAGAGTTTGAGGGTACTGATGGAGTCACAACCGCCACTCGAGATATAACTCTTGGTGATAGTCTGTGCACCCAACTCGTACTTATACCGACCTCCGGTAGCGGTCGTATCGAAGATAGTAGGCTGCAGCGTGAAATGAGAACCGTTCCAAACGGTATCTTTGAAGAAATGCACGGTGTCGCCGACGCAGATAGCTCGCCAAGTCGTGTCGTTATACTGACGCATTGCACGAACGATGGTGTTTAAGGTGTCGCGTTCCCATAGTTCCTCCGGAAGGTTACACATGATAGGTTGGCGGAAAAGAATAGCGCGCACCTCAAAATCTTCATATTGTTCGTCGTTAAGCTCTTTTGGGAGCAATGTGAACTGGTGTTGAATCTCCGGCCGTGACACATTCTCTGCCAACTGCTCCTTCGGTCTGAAATAACTGGAGCCTTGGATCGAACCCTCGATCTCCCATCTGACTTTATTCCACGTAGTATAGGTCTTGATCGGAAAATCCAGCGTTGTTCCTTCGCAGATAAAGATGGAGTCTAACTGATACTGGCCGTTTTCCAGCAGAACCTTATCCAGAGGCCATCCCCCTTCCGTCGGACTTAATGTGTGGGCGTTCCATTCTGACTCACGTACCAGATATTGGTCGAGGTCGTCTTTCAGAACGAGCGTGTCGTTCACCGGCAGGAAGTTATAACCTATCGTATACATGCTGGCCTGACCGGCATCCAAGGCGTAGGTGTAACCAGTGAAGGCTTTGTTAGGCGCCGTAACGGTGTGTGTGCCTTCCGAAACAGGGATACGTGCAAATTGGTATTGCGAATGATTTGGAACCGCGGCAAAGTGCGAAGCAATGGAGTTTCCGTCCATCTTAATGGAACTTACCGCCGATGCTTTCGCCCATATATTCACATAGGGTGTCAACTGTGCGTCCTCATCCGGGTTTTTATAGGTGAAGAAAATAGTGGTATCCGTAAAATGCTCTACAGGCGGAATGATCGTGCTGGACGGGTCGCCCTGCAAACCGTATGCGCCGGTAACCGGATCGGTGTAGGAGTTACGACCGGCACTGGTGGTATACAGATAGGTTGTGATCGGCTGAGTAGCTTCTACATATACCGCGCCGGAAGGACAGTTGATCGTGTTGAGTTCGATACGCCAGGTGTCTCCGGCAGAGATGGTCTTTTGGGTCTGGGTCGTGTGACCGGAGATCGTGATAGTCGTATTATCTTTCATTGCCATCATCTCCAGCATGTTGGCGGAGGTGTTATTGGCAGTCATCGGTACTACGAACTGTTTGCCCCATCTGCTAATCGGCGTTGCTTGCTCGTACGCATGGTCATCCGTCATACCGTTCTGGTTCGGAATCAGCACGGACGAGCTACCGTTGAAGACAGCTACCGGTTTGGTGGCACAGATCGTCGTTCCGCTAAAGTCTTCATTCGGCCTGGCTGTGGTCACCAGATACACTTCTTTCGCATTCAGCGTGATGGTCGGATAGGCCGTGGTGGCTTGGAAATTCTTCGAATCCGCGGAAAGTTGGATGCTCACTTCCGTGCCGTTCTCCGTACCGACAATCATGAACTGGTTCGCAAAACGGTCTAACTCATGTGTGTGCACGATATATTCGCTTCCCAAACCATCCGTCGGAATAACCTGAGTAGCATCGAAACTGGCTGTTCCGTCTCCGGTAATACCGTTCTTGTTGCTGGCCAGCAGGGTGAATACTTTGTTTGTCTGACTGTAAACCCGTACACCTTTGCGTAGCACTTTCTCCGTCTGATCCGAGCCTTTGTCCACATAGGCGATCATCGGGTCAATCTCGATGGTATCCGTTACACCGGCATTGATGGTGTACTGCGTGGAACCTCCGACGGTCTCCACTACAATGACGTTATTCTCACGCGATGAGACATACAAGTTGAGCTTCAGGTTCGGATCGATAGCCGGCGTTAAGGCGCTCTCTCCGTTCAATAACCAACCTACGAAGAACTCACGTCCTTCGGTACTCGTTACGTCCTTGAGCGTCTTAGCTCGCCGTTGCGCCTCAATCGTGCCGCTCCAACCGAAAGCCAGAGCTATAAACAATATTATTTGTAATAAACGCTTCAATGAATGACTATATAAAAATTCAAATCGGGCGCAAAGATACAACTTTTTTTTTATATACGCAAGTTTAGTTTGTTTTTTTGAACGCAAACAGCCAAAATAATAACAAAAGGACATAATATAGCAATACCATCCACCCGTTTATGTTCGCGCAAACGGTACTTCCAGGCAGACGCTCGATCCATCCGACACTATGATTCATTGCCCATGAAAGCACCCAAGTTACTTTGCCGATTTGTATACCAAGCCACGAGCCTCCCAATACGATAGTAAGCAGTCCGCATGGCACTAACACCGTCGCGAGCGGCAATACGATGAGGTTGGTGAGTAAGAAATACGTGCTCACTTGGTGGAAATAATACATCGTGATCGGCAAGGTACCTAACTGGGCGGCGATGGAAACGATGATGATGCCGACAAAATAAGGCAATATACGTGACTTGGTTTTTTCTTGGTGAGGCAGGGACTTGGATAGACTGCCTATCAGCAGTACGATTGCTGCCGTGGCGGCAAAACTCAGTTGAAAACTAACGCTCCATAGATCGGACGGACGCACGAGTAAGATCAAAACTGCCGCTGCGGCGATGGTGTTGAGAGAGAACGATTGCCGATAGAACATTCGCCCGACTTCAAACAAACTGACCATCAGTACGGCGCGTACGACAGACGGTGTCATTCCCGTCAACCATGCATAGCCCCACATGACAGCAATGATAACCGCGCTAATCGCTCTGCGTCCCCATTTGTTTTCGTGCATCGGTCGTACGCGTCCGCCTAAAGTGAGCAATCCTACCAACAGCGCATAGATAATACCGGTGTGCAAACCGCTCACGGCCAGTACATGCGCCGCGCCGGAAGCCTGGAAATGGCGTTTTACTTCCGGGTCTATATCGTCTTTGTACCCTAAGGTCAATGCACCTACCGTTGCCAACTCATCGCCGCTTAGACCTGCTGCCGCCAAGCGTTCGTACAGACGCATTTGGAGTGGTGTCTTATGCTCCATCGCCGGCAAAACAAGGTATTTCGCGGCAAAAGCTCGTCCGTACTGCCGATTCCATTCGATCTGCGTCTTGGCAACTACGGTGTCTCCATATGTCGGTAAGGTTTTTGTGCTGTCTCGCAGCAGATACAGGAATACTTTCCCGCCATTCAGGCAGCGTGTCTCAAACCGTTCACACTTAGCTGTCGCTTTGGGTGCTCCAATGATTACAAACCCGTATTTCTGCGCCTCTTGTGGCGGCTGCGGCTTCGGATAGAAACGGTCTAAAAGCACTATTGCCACTACCAGCGGCAGCAGCAATAGTACCATGGGATATGCTTGCAATCTCCTTAGCATGTGCTATCTAAGTGCTAGGTATATCGTATCCTACCTTACCCTATATATACATAGTATATATCCCGTAAGTTTAATTTTTCATTCTTCGAATAACATCCTCCGGATCTTTCGCACCGAAAACGGCACTTCCTGCAACGAGTGCATCAGCGCCTGCAGCAAACAGTTCCGCCGCGTTGTCGGCATTCACCCCTCCGTCAATCTCAATGAGCGTTTTCAGTCCGCGTTTGTCGATCTCCGCCTTGATAAAACGGATCTTATCCATCGTCTCCGGAATGAATTTCTGTCCTCCGAAACCCGCAAAAACGGACATCAGCAGGATCATATCGACCTTATCCAGATAGGGCACTAAGCGCTTCACGTCAATGTCAGGATTGATCGTCAGACACGTGCGAACACCCTTTGCTTTGATCAGATCCAGAATAGGAAGTGGATCGTCCACGGCCTCCAGATGGAAGCCCACCGACCAAGCACCCGCGTCGCAGAAACGCTCCACATATTTCTCCGGGTGAACGAGCATTAGATGCACATCCAACGGCTTCTTGCAGTACTTGCGCATCGGTTCCATCAGCGGAAAACCGAACGATATATTCGGCACAAACGTACCGTCCATCACGTCCACGTGCAGCCAGTCCGCCTCGCTGCGGTTGATCATCTCTATATCGTCAGCCAAGTGACCGAAGTCTGCTGACAAAACGCTTGGTGCAATGATTTTCATATAAATCTTAAATCTAAAATCTCAAATCACAAATGCTTGTTCACAAGCTTGTATCCTTTGTATCGAATGGCAATAATCTCATAGTTGGCCGGCGTGATAAACTGCCGCAAATGGTTGATATACACGCCTAACGAGCGCGCAGTAAACGCATTGTCTTCCTTCCAAAGCGCCGATAGGATCTTATGCTTGTCTACCACCTCGCCTTCGAGCCGGCAGAGCATGAGCAGCAAGTCGCTTTCCCGCGATGACATATGCTTGCCGTCGAAGGTCTGATGGAGCGAATCGAAACTGTGTCCGTTCAAGTCAAACACCTTCTGTTTGTTCTCCTCAAAAGCGCGTATGCGGCGCAGAATAGCCTCCATGCGGCAGATGAGAATATCCATCGTGAAAGGCTTGATCTGGTAGTCGTCTGCGCCCAGCTGGAACGCCCGCATCTGGTCTTCGCGGTCGCTGCGTGTCGTGAGCACGATAAGTGGCAATTGCGGCATACGATGACGGATGTCCTTTAGCAATTCGTAGCCGTTCATACCGATGCCCTGCAACTCCATCAACACCAGATCATAATGCGCTGCGGCCAGGCTATCCAGACCGGCACGACCTGTGTTGGCCACTTGGGATTTATACCCGCGGCTCGCCAGATAGTCACTCAGCACGGTCGAAAGGCTGATGTCTCCGTCTATGATCAATATTCGTGATGCCACACTTCCAAAAAACGCTGCAAATTTACACTTTTTTTTGCATATATACAAATTTTTTACTAACTTTGCAGCGAAAATTGAGAAATTACCATGAGCAAGGTTCTTTTGATTTCTACGGGTGGCACCATTACTATGGTGCGGGACGAAGCGACGCAGGCCTTAGTGCCGGCGGACATCGAGACGTTCAAAGCTTATCTACCCGAACTTTTTGCGGGTGCTATTCACGTGGATATTCAGGCCTTCTCGCCGCTCATCGATTCTTCGGATGTGAATACTGATTGTTGGGTGCGTATTGCGCGAATGATCTATGATCATTATGAGGAATACGACGGTTTCGTTGTGCTCCACGGTACAGACACGATGTCTTATTCGGCTTCCGCGCTCTCGTTTATGCTCGAGAACCTCAGCAAACCGGTGGTCTTTACCGGTTCTCAACTGCCAGTCGGTGTGCTTCGTTCGGACGCGAAGGAGAATCTGCTGACGGCCATTGAGATCGCCGCGGCGAAGGATGAAGAAGGCAATGCTATCGTGCCGGAAGTGACCGTCTATTTTGAGGACCGACTCTTCCGAGCCAACCGTACGACCAAGCGCAATGCCGAGCATTTCTCGGCCTTCAATAGTTATAACTATCCCGCGCTCGCTAAAGCCGGTGTGCATATCACGTACCAGCCGCATCTTGTGCATTACTCCGATCCGAACGCGCCGCTGGTGTTGCATACGGCGTTCGACTGCAACGTAGCAATACTCAAACTCTTCCCGGGTATCCAACAACCCGTCGTGCGCGCGCTTTTGCACACGCGCGGTTTAAAAGGAGTGGTGCTTGAGACCTTCGGTGCCGGCAATGCACCAACCGACAAATGGTTGTACCGCGAACTCAAAGCGGCGGTGGACCGCGGTATCATCATCGTCAATAAGACGCAATGTAACACCGGTTCCGTGGAAATGGGTCTCTACGCCGTGTCGCTTAACCTCATGAAAGCCGGTGTGCTCTCCGGTCATGACATCACGACCGAAGCGCTGCTGACCAAAATGATGCTCCTCCTCGGCGAGAACCCTGAGCGAGCGAAAGAAAAACTTGAGCAGAGCCTGTGCGGCGAAATGACCATTGATTAATGTTAAAGGTTGAATGTTTAACGTTTAATGAATATGAAAAACTTAGAACCCAAAGGTTTGTGGAGCAGCTTCTACAGCCTTACGCAAATTCCGCGTCCCAGCGGTAAACGCAAAGAGATCGCTGATTTCTTAGTCAATTACGGTAAGTCCCTCGGTCTGGAGACTCTTCAAGACGAGATCGGCAACGTTCTCATTCGCAAACCGGCCTCTGCCGGCATGGAGAACCATCCCGGTGTAATCCTGCAAGGACATATGGACATGGTGCCTCAGAAGAACAGCGACAAAGTCTTTGACTTTGAGAACGATCCGATCGAGGCCTATATCGAAGACAACGGAGAATGGGTTACTGCGAACGGTACAACCCTCGGTGCAGACAACGGCATCGGCGTGGCTACAGCCATGGCGATCCTCGCAGACAAGAACGTCGTTCATCCGCCGTTGGAGGCGCTCTTCACGATTGACGAAGAGACCGGTATGTACGGAGCGAATGACCTGAAGGGCGGCTGGCTCCAGGGCAAATACCTGCTTAACCTCGACTCGGAGACCGAAGGCGAACTCTATGTAGGCTGCGCAGGTGGTATTGACACCACGGCTACTTTCGCCTACCAGACTGTGGATACAGAAGAAGGTGATATAGCTCTCAAGGTAGAACTGAAGGGCTGCAAGGGTGGTCACTCAGGCTGCGACATCCATCTGCAGCGTGCGAATGCTATTAAGTTGCTCTTCCGTTTCCTCAAGGATGCCGTAGCTAACTACGAGGCACGTCTTGCCTATGTAGAAGGAGGTTCGCTGCGCAATGCGATCCCGCGTGAAGCATCGGCGATCATTACGATCCCGGAGGAGAGTTATCAGGATCTGCAGGACCTTGTCGATCGTTACGAAGACCTCTGGCTGCGTGAGTACGACGGCATTGAGACGGACTTGACGTTTAAGGCTACGGAAGTAGAATGTCCGAAGCAAGAACTGCCGG
>Ga0310690_10007915_pt1 | contig 13591 bp, 9 predicted proteins | sample AusTroGonzalo_MG_2_FD_207661 | JGI IMG/M metagenome (GOLD analysis project Ga0310690, IMG submission 207661) | Bovine rumen microbial communities from tropical cattle in Woodstock, Queensland, Australia - Gonzalo_04 (v2) (version 2) | ecosystem: Host-associated > Mammals > Digestive system >... | reverse complement strand
AATGCGAAGCAACTGCAACCTTTGCTACGCAAATGTCCCTGCGGGACACGGCGGGAGCAAGCCCCCGCCCTACGAAAAAATGGCGTACCCGAAAAGATTCAGGTACGCCATTGTACACGATAATGATTCAATAAGTTTTATCTCACGCCGAAGAGCAGCTCGCCGTATGTCGGCAGCGGCCAGAGTTCAGCGTCTACTACAGCTTCTGCAGCGTCCGCATATTCTCTGAGCACATCCATCTGCGGCAGGAGCTCGTCGCGGACGAAGTTCGCCTGATCGACGATGTCGTCTATATGGTTGAGATGATCGGCGAGACGCTCGAGGATACCGGCGTTCGCGCTCATCTCGTCGCAGGCGGCGGAGAGCTTCTCGATATTCGCGGTTTCATACGCGCAGCTGATGTCGAGCGACAGCGCCTTCTTCATGGATGCGTTGGACAGCAGCTTGCCGAGATATGTTTCGATAGCGGGCAGGATCTGCTTGCCGGTCATATCGACCATGGTAAGAGCCTCGATGTTGACCTGCTTTACGTAGTTCTCGAGCATGATCTCCATGCGGCTTTCAAGCTCTGCCTGAGTGAATACCTTGTGAGAAGTCAGCATCTTCACGTTCTTCTCGTCGAGCAGATGCGGCATAGCGTCGGCGGTCGTTCTCAGGTTGGACAGACCGCGCTTCTCAGCCTCTTCGATCCAGGCGTCGTCATAGCCGTTGCCGTTGAAGATGATGCGCTTGTGGGCGATGATTGTGTCGCGGATGAGCTTGTGGACGTCGTTCTCTAAGTCCTCGGACTTCTCGAGGATATCCGCGAACTGCTTCAGAGATTCCGCAACAGCGGAGTTGAGCATCATGTTGCAGCAGGCAATGGAGTTGGAAGAGCCGAGCATACGGAATTCGAACTTGTTGCCGGTGAACGCAAACGGAGATGTACGGTTACGGTCGGTGGTGTCGCGTCTGAACTGCGGCAGTACGTCGACGCCGAGCTTCATATACTTCTGCTTTGCGCCTGCGTACTCGTGCTCGTTTTCAAGAGCCTCCAGAACGCCGCTCAGCTCGTCGCCGAGGAAGATGGAGATGACCGCGGGCGGAGCTTCATTCGCGCCCAGACGATGGTCGTTGCCTGCGGTAGCGACGGACAATCTCAGCAGATCCTGATACTCGTCGACCGCCTTGATGACGGCGACTAAGAACAGCAGGAACTGGACGTTCTCAAACGGAGTCTCGCCGGGTGTCAGCAGATTCACGCCTGTATCTGTACCGATAGACCAGTTGTTGTGCTTGCCTGAGCCGTTGACTCCCTTGAAGGGCTTCTCGTGCAGCAGGCATACAAGACCGTGCTTCTCGGCGACCTTCTGCATGATCTCCATGGTCAGCTGGTTGTTGTCGGTCGCGACATTGGTGGTGGAGTAGATCGGAGCCAGCTCATGCTGTGCGGGAGCGACCTCGTTATGCTGAGTCTTCGCGAGGATGCCGAGTTTCCACAGCTCGTCGTTGAGGTCTTCCATATATGCGAGGACGCGAGGCTTGATAGTGCCGAAGTAATGGTCGTCGAGCTCCTGTCCCTTGGGAGGACGGGCGCCGAACAGTGTGCGTCCGGTGTAGATCAGGTCTTTACGCTTAGCATACAGCTCTTTGGGTACGAGGAAGTATTCCTGCTCGGGGCCGACTGATGTGACCACGCGCTTGACCTCTTCGTTGCCGAACAGCTTGAGGATACGCAGAGCCTGGATGTTCAGCGCCTGCATTGAGCGCAGGAGCGGAGTTTTCTTATCCAGAGCGTCCGAGCCGTAGGAACAGAACGCGGTGGGTATGCAAAGGGTCTTGCCCTTGATGAATGCGTAAGATGTGGGATCCCATGCGGTGTAGCCGCGTGCTTCGAATGTCGCGCGCAGACCGCCGGAGGGGAAGGATGATGCGTCGGGCTCGCCTTTGATCAGCTCCTTGCCCGAGAACTCCATGATTACCCTGCCGTCCGGTGAGGGGGAGATGAAGCTGTCGTGCTTCTCAGCGGTAATGCCGGTCAGCGGCTGGAACCAGTGGGTGTAGTGGGTAGCACCTTTCTCTACCGCCCAGTCCTTCATCGCGACAGCAACGGCGTTGGCGACCGTGATGCTCAGGGATTCGCCCTCGTCGATGGTCTTGCGGAGCTTCTGATAGATCTTGCCGTCAAGGCGTTCTTTCATGACCTTGTCGTCAAATACCATACTTCCGAAATAATCTGCTACGTTAGCCATAAAACCTTCTCCTTTTTTCTGTCATTGCGAGGGAGCAAAGCGACCGCGGCAATCCCACAAATAGGGGAAGAGCTTCTCCGACAAGGGGATTCCCACGTCGGGTCGTCGTCACCGACTTCGCTTATTGGGAGCGGTCAGGTATGACCTCTCCCGTATCGCTCCGTTGTTCCTCCTCTCCCCACCGCGCAGGGGCGCGTCGGGGACCCCGTGTGCCGACTCCTCGGAATGACAGCGTATTGGTGATAAAAAAGAAAGACGCCTCGAACCGCTTGGTTCAAGACGCCTTTGTCTTTACAGGTCGCATTATACGCCCTCGATCTTGATTTGTCAACCCCTTTTTTGAAAAAAGTTTTATCGCTTTGAAGCGTTGAAATTAATTGTTGACAAATGAAATTTGCGGTGATATAATAGTCGCGTAAATGAGCAAAGGCGTTCATTTGGGTTCAGCCCAAGTGACGCCTTTTTTCTTTTGCCCGAGGCAAAAGAGTGAATAAAGAATAATGAATAGTGAATAACGGCGGGCGGGACACCCGCACCCGATTCCTATTTGTTTTTTGGGAAAGGAAGATATATATGAGAGAAGGACAATTCCGGAATCCGTCGGGCTGCGCTATCGCGGCAGAGATATCAAAAGAAGGCCGGCGCTTTTCGGCAGAGAAGATCATCGAGAGCATGATACCCATGCACGACCGCTCAAACGGTCTCGGCGGCGGCTTCGCGGGCTACGGCATCTATCCGAAGTACAAGGATTTCTACGCTTTCCACCTGTTCTTTGACGACAGGCACATCAAAAAGGACGTCGAAGAATATCTCAAAGAGCGTTACGAGATCGTGCTCAGTGAAGAGATCCCGACCAGGAAGATCCCCGAGATCACCGACGAGCCGATCATCTGGCGCTACTTCCTCGATCCGCTGAAGTCCGTCCTGCGTTCGGCTCAGCTGGATGAAAAGGAGTTCACCGCGCGCGTGGTCATGCACATCAATACGCACATGAAGGGCGCGTACGTCTTTTCATCGGGCAAGAATATGGGCGCGTTCAAGGCGGTAGGCTTCCCAGAGGACGTCGGTCGTTTTTATATGCTCGACGAGTACAAGGGCTACGCCTGGACGTCCCACGGCCGCTATCCGACCAACACCCCCGGATGGTGGGGCGGCTCTCATCCGTTCGGACTGCTCGACTACACCGTCGTCCATAACGGCGAGATCAGCTCATACGACGCGAACCGCCGATTCATCGAGATGTTCGGCTATAAATGCACATTGCAGACTGACACCGAGGTCATGGCGTATATCGCGGATTTCCTGCTTAGACGCAAAGGTTTGACACCCAAAGAGATGGCTGAGATAATCGCCGCTCCCTTCTGGACTACGATTGCAAAGAAAAGCGAAGAGGACGAAAAACGCCTCACATATTTCCGCACCATCTACAGTTCCCTGCTGATGACGGGGCCGTTCTCCATAGTCGTCGGATACACCGGCGGTCTGATGGCTCTGAACGACAGATTGAAGCTCCGCTCGATGGTCGCGGCTGAGAAGGACGATATGGTTTATATCGCCTCAGAGGAAACGGCTATCCGCATAATGACCCCCGAGGTCGACCGCATCTGGTCGCCTGCAGGCGGCGAGCCGGTCATAGTTAATGTAAAGGAGGGTGCGTACTGATGGCAATCAATTTCATATTACCTGAATTTGAAGTGGAGCGCAACGACTACCGCTGCATCCGCTGCCGCGTGTGCGAACGCCAGTGCGCAAACCATGTGCACAGCTACGATCCCGACGGCGATGTAATGCTCTCTGACGAGACAAAATGCGTCGACTGCCAGCGCTGCGTATGTCTCTGCCCGACCCACGCGCTGAAGATCAAGAAGAACGACGCCGCGCTCAGGACAAACGCAAACTGGAAACAGAATACTATATTAGAGATATACAAGCAGGCGAACACCGGCGGCGTGCTGCTCAGCTCGATGGGCAACCCCGAGCCGTTCCCGGTTTACTGGGATAAGATCCTGATAAACGCTTCTCAGGTCACGAACCCCTCCATCGACCCCCTCAGAGAGCCGATGGAAACCAGAGTATTCCTCGGCAAGAAGCCGCATGATATCGAGCGCGACGAGAACGGCAACATCAAAACAGAGCTGCCGCCTCAGATCGAGCTTGAACTACCGATCATGTTCTCCGCTATGAGCTACGGCTCGATCAGCTACAACGCTCACAAATCGCTCGCCACGGCAGCAGAAGCTCTCGGTATCTGCTACAACACCGGCGAGGGCGGCTTGCACGAGGACTTTTATCAGTATGGCAAGAATACGATAGTACAGGTCGCGTCCGGACGCTTCGGCGTTTATAAAGATTACCTCGAAGCCGGCGCGGCTGTCGAGATAAAGATGGGCCAGGGCGCGAAGCCCGGCATCGGCGGGCATCTTCCCGGCGCGAAGGTCGGCGAGGATATCAGCAAGACACGTATGATCCCAGAGGGCTCTGACGCGATCTCTCCGGCGCCTCATCACGACATATACAGCATCGAAGATTTGCGACAATTAGTTTTCTCCTTGAAAGAGGCTACGGAGTACAAGAAGCCCGTCATCGTCAAGGTGGCGGCGGTACACAATATCGCCGCCATCGCCTCCGGTATCGCGAGATCGGGCGCTGACATCATCGCTATCGACGGCTTCCGCGGAGGTACGGGTGCGGCTCCGACGAGGATTCGCGACAACGTCGGTATCCCGATAGAGCTAGCCTTAGCCGCAGTTGATAAGCGACTCAGGGACGAGGGCATCCGCCAGAACGTTTCTCTGGTCGTCGGCGGTTCGGTGAGATCGGCGAGCGATATCGTCAAGGCGATAGCTTTAGGCGCGGACGCCTGCTATATCGCGACCTCGGCTCTGCTGGCTTTGGGATGCCACCTCTGCCGCACCTGCCAGAGCGGCAAGTGCAACTGGGGCATTGCGACTCAGGATCCCGAACTGGTCAAACGTCTGAATCCCGAAACCGGTAAAGAACGGCTCGTCAACCTCCTGACCGCGTGGAAGCACGAGATCAAAGAGATGATGGGTCTGATGGGTATCAACTCCATCGAAGCCTTGCGCGGTAACCGATTGATGCTGCGCGGTGTAGGACTAAACGAAAAGGAGCTTGAGATTCTCGGTATCTCACACGCGGGCGAATGAAACGAGTATATGTACATGAAGAATGGTGCCTCGGCTGCCATCTCTGCGAATATAACTGCGCTTTTGCCAACTCCGGTATCGCCGATATGGTAAAGGCTCTGAAGAACAAAAAGATAACCCCCCGAATCCATGTGGAAGAGGGCGGAAAGATCCACTATGCCGTGTCCTGCCGCCACTGTGAGGATCCCCTGTGTATCAAGGGATGTATCTCGGGCGCGCTGACCAAGGATGACGAAGGCGTGGTAACTATCGACCATAACAAGTGCGTGGGCTGCCTTAGCTGTATGCTGCTGTGTCCCTACGGCTGTATCACTACGGACGAGAATGAGACCGTGCTCAAGTGCGAGCTGTGCATGAAGAACTCCTGCGGAGCTCCCGCGTGCGTGCAGGGCTGCCCCAACCGCGCGATAGTCTATGAGGAGGTGCAGGAATGAAATACGTCATCATCGGCAACGGCCCCGCCGCTGTATCCTGTATCGACGGTATCCGTTCGATAGATAAAGACGGCGAAATCACCGTTATCTCAAAGGAGAATCATCCTGCCTACTTCCGTCCGCTGATTTCCTACTATCTCGAGGGCAAGAGCAAGGCTGAGAATATATCCTGTCGTCCCTCGGATTTCTATGAAAAGAACGGCTGTGAAGTCGTGAACGGCGAAGTCACCGCCATTGATAAAGACAGTCAGACCGTCACCCTGAAAAGCGGCGAAGAGATCGCATATGATAAGTTGTGTATCTGCACGGGTTCATCGCCGTTCGTACCCCCGATGCAGGGGCTGGATACGGTCGATAAAAAGTTCACCTTCCTGACTATCGACGACAGCTACGCTATCGAGAGCGCTATCACAAAAGACAGCCGCGTGCTGATAATCGGCGCGGGTCTGATCGGACTGAAATGCGCCGAGGGTCTCCGCGATAGGGTAGGGGAGGTCACCGTCTGCGATCTCGCTCCCCGCGTTCTGTCCTCCATCCTCGACGACGAGTGCGCCGCTATAGTGCAGAAGCATTTAGAAAACTGCGGAATAGCGTTCTCTCTCGGCAACACCGCCGATCATTTTGACGGCAACACCGCCCATATGAAGGACGGCTCCGTCATCGATTTCGACGTCCTCGTTCTAGCTCTCGGCGTTCGTCCGAACATCGGCTTCTTCAAGGATGCCGGCGGCGACTGCGGCCGCGCGATCATCGTCGACAATTCAATGCAGACGTCCATCGAGAATATCTACGCCGCAGGCGACTGCGTCGAGCAGTACGACATCAGTTTCGGCGGCAAGCGCATCATGGCTCTGCTCCCGAACGCCAACATCGGCGGTCGTACGGCAGGCGTGAACATGGCAGGCGGCAAAATAGAATTTGACAACGCCGTTCCGATGAACTCCATCGGCTTCTGGGGTCTGCACATGATGACCGCCGGGACTTACGCGAACGACGGCGGCGCGGAAATGATCGAAGAAAAGGGCGAGAACTCCGTAAAACGCTTCTTCATCAAAGACAACAAGCTGATCGGCTTCATCATCATCGGCGACGTAAAAAGCGCCGGTATCTACACGAATCTGGTCAGGAATCAGACCGATCTGACCGAGTTTGATTTCACCAGTCTGATAAAAAATCCGAATTTATTACCATTTTCTGAAAAAAACCGTAGAAAAACGCTTGGAGGTGTGGTATAATGACGCTGTTAGACGCTAAAGCGTTAAATCACAAAAGTCTGAATGACGCCATCCGTGACTCAGGCAGCGAGATAAAAATGGAGAATGTCCTCGGTCAGCGTTTCATCGCCGCAGGCATGAGCGACAAGACCATGGACATCCACGGCACCCCCGGCAATGCTCTCGGCGCGTACCTCAACGGCGCGACAATCAACGTCTACGGCAACGCTCAGGACGCGGTCGGCGACACGATGAACTCCGGTCAGATCAACGTCTACGGCAACATCGGCGACGCCCCCGGCTATGCGATGCGCGGCGGCAAGATCTTCGTCAAGGGCAACGCCGGCTACCGCGCCGGGATCCACATGAAGGCGTACAAAGAGCACCTCCCCGTGCTGATGATCGGCGGCAAGGCAGGCTCCTTCCTCGGCGAGTATCAGGCGGGCGGCATCATAATCGTCCTCGGACTGACCGACGACGACAAGGATATCGTCGCTAACTACCCCTGCACCGGTATGCACGGCGGCAAGATGTTCCTGCGCTCGCGCTGCGAGGGTATCCACTTCCCTCACCAGGTCACCGCAAGGCTCGCAGAAGATAACGATCTTGCAGAGATCGAGCCGTATATCGCCGAGTTCTGCGAGGTTTTCGGCTATGACGCAAAAGAGATCGTCAATGCGGATTTCACCGTTATAACCCCGAGCAGCAAGAACCCTTACCGGCAAATGTACGTGGCGAATTGACAGCAAAAAGCTGTCATTGCGAGGGAGCTATATAGCGACCGTGGCAATCCCACAAAAAGGAGCAGCGCATTTCTGATACTCGAAGCGGTATTTAGCGGTGTGGGATTCCCACGTCGTCGGCAGGTTTGCCGACTACTCGGAATGACACAATCTACGAAAAGAGTGATACTATGACCAACGAACAACTGGAGATCATGCAGTTTATCGAAGAAGAGGATGTAAAATTCATCCGTCTTGCCTTCTGCGATATCTACGGCGTGCAGAAGAATATTTCCGTCCAGCGCGAGGAGATCAGCCGAGCTTTTGAGCACGGATATCCGATCGACGCGTCGTATATCGACGGCTTCGGCGGCGACTACGGCGAGGATGTTTATCTGCACCCCGAGGCGGATACGATCACGATCCTCCCGTGGCGACCCGAGCACGGCAAGGTGGTGCGTATGTTCTGCACCCTTTGCCATGCCGACGGAACACCGGTCGAGAGCGACGCGCGCGTACTGTTGAAGGACGCCGTGAAATATGCTAAAGAAAAGGGCTACAGCTTCCACTTCAAGAGCGAGATGCAGTTCTACCTTTTCAAGACGGATGAGAACGGCGACAGCACACGAGTTCCCTACGACAGCGCCGGATATATGGATATCGCTCCGCTCGATAAGGGCGAAAACGTCCGCCGCGAGATCTGCCTTACTCTGGAGCAGATGGGCATCCAGCCCGAAAGCTCCCATCATGAGGCAGGCCCCGGTCAGAACGAGATCGACTTCACCTACGCCGATCCGCTGACCTCCGCCGACAACACGGTGACCTTCCTCTCAGTCGTCCGCACGATCGCCGCGCGAAACGGACTGTATGCCGATTTTTCGCCGAAGCCGTTTTCCGATAAGCCCGGCTCGGCTCTCCATATCACCATGTCCATCCATGCGAAAAACGGCGAGCAGGTCACCGATTACGCGATCGCCGGTATGCTCGACCATATCGCCGCGATGACGGTCTTCCTCAATCCGACCGACCGCTCATATCAGAGATTCGGCAGGCTGAAAGCGCCGAAATATATAACATGGTCGTCCCAGAACCGCGCTCAGCTGATCGCCGCGACTCTGACGAAAAACGGCAATCCCTGCCTGCAGCTGCGTTCCCCCGACCCCGAGGCTAATCCGTATCTCGCGTTCGCGCTGATGATCTACGCCGCTGTGGACGGTATTGAGAGCAGAAGCGATCTGCCGCAGTCTACCGACAAGGACTTCATCTTCATGAACGCCGAGGAGCAGAAGAGCTTCGTGCTCCTGCCGAACACAGTCGACAAGGCGCGTTCGGCCGCGTACGACAACAGCTTTATCAAGGATAAGCTCCCCGAGAGCATCATAAAAGCATACTGCAATAAATAACGATCAGGTTTTGTTCTCTGAAAGGGAAAGGAGGGAGCAAATCTATGGTACTGTCAGAGCGTGTATACCGTGCGCTGATCGTTTCTGCATCTGAAAAATTCGCCAAAGAGATCGGCTCCCTTCTCTCAGTGGAGCAGTTCCAGAAAGACTACGCTAAAAACGCCGGTCAGGCGCGCCGCGGAGTTCTGGAGAAAAACTATGATTTCGTGATCGTCAACGCGCCGCTTACCGACGAGTTCGGCTCGCGCCTCTCTATGGATATCAGTATGTCGCCCGGTACGATAGCCGTTATCTTCTCGCCGTCGGAGGTTTATGACGAGATAGTCCATAAGTCCGCACCACACGGCGTATTTGTGGTCAAAAAGCCGGCTTCTCAGCAGACGGTCATCCAGTCGCTCTCGCTGTTGATGTCAGCGCGCGAACGCCTAAGGAGCGTCGAGAAGAAAGCCGGTAAAGCGGAGAATAAACTCGAAGAGATCCGCGTCGTCAACAAAGCGAAATGGTACCTCATCGACAACGAGGACATGAGCGAGAACGACGCGCATAAGTATATAGAAAAAGCCGCCATGGATTCAGGCATCACCAAAATGCAGGCGGCTCAGATGATCATAGAGAAATACAGTTAACAATGTTTGTGTCATTGCGAGGCTCCACGGGAGCCGTGGCAATCCCCTTGTCATTACTACCGGTTGCAGGAGGAAGGGGATTCCCACGTCGGGACATTGTCCCTCCTCGGAATGACAGCGAATAAAGGGAAGGGAAAGGAAATATGACCAAATACATATTCGTGACCGGAGGCGTAGTATCCGGTCTCGGCAAAGGAATAACCGCGGCGTCGCTCGGACGACTGCTAAAAGCCCGCGGACTCAAGGTCGCGTCTCAGAAGCTCGACCCGTATATCAACGTCGATCCCGGCACCATGAGTCCATATCAGCACGGCGAGGTCTACGTCACCGAGGACGGCGCCGAGACCGACCTCGACCTCGGTCACTACGAGCGATTCATCGACGAGGATCTGAACAAATTCTCCAACCTCACGACGGGCAAGGTCTACTCCAACGTTCTGTCAAAAGAACGCAAGGGCGAGTACCTCGGCAAGACCGTGCAGGTCATCCCGCACATCACCGATGAGATCAAACGCTTTATCTATTCCGTAGGCAAGAAGACCGACGCCGACGTCGTCATCACAGAGATCGGCGGCACTATCGGCGATATCGAATCCCAGCCGTTTATCGAGGCTATCCGTCAGGTCGGCCATGAGGTCGGCGTAGAGAACCGCCTGTACATCCATGTTACCCTCGTGCCGTATCTCAAAGCTTCCGGCGAGCATAAATCCAAACCCACCCAGCACTCGGTCAAAGAACTGCAGGGTCTCGGCGTATCGCCCGACATAATCATCCTGCGTACCGACGAGCCGATCACCGACAACAGTATATTTGACAAGATCGCCGGTTTCTGCAACGTCTGGCCTGACTGCGTCATCGAGAATCTCACCCTGCCGATATTGTATGAAGCTCCGCTCATGCTTGAAAAGGCGCATATCTCCGACATCGTCTGCCGCGATCTTAACCTCAAGTCCCACAAGCCCGATCTCGCCGACTGGGAGCATATGGTCGAGCGCATCAAGAACCGCGAGCGCAGAGTGAAGATCGGCTTGGTCGGCAAGTATGTCGAGCTGCACGACGCTTATCTAAGCGTTGCCGAGGCTCTCAGGCACGCCGGCTACTATCAGGATTCCTTTGTCGATATCGACTGGATAGATTCTGAGAAGATCACCCCCGACACCGTTGACGATATCCTCTCAAAGGTCGACGGCATCATCGTCCCCGGCGGCTTCGGTCAGAGAGGTATCGAGGGCATGATCCTCGCCGCTAAGTACGCGCGCGAGAACAATGTCCCGTACTTCGGCATCTGCCTCGGTATGCAGATCGCCGTCATCGAATACGCGAGGAATGTCGCCGGTATCGCGAACGCCAACTCCGGCGAGTTCGATAAGAATGCAGCTAAGGTAATCGACTTCATGCCCGACCAGAACGACGAGATAGACAAGGGCGGCACCCTTAGACTCGGCGCATATCCCTGTGTCATCCAAAAGGGTACCGCTATGGAAAAGGCGTATTCCGCAGTCATTGCGAGGAGCCAAAGCGACGTGGCAATCCCACAAAGCGATAATGCCGCAATGGTGATATCTGAGCGTCACCGCCACCGCTACGAGTTCAACAACGATTACCGTGAGGCTCTGCAAGAAGCGGGTCTGACCCTCTCGGGATTCTCTCCCGACGGCAGACTGGTCGAGACCGTCGAGCTGACCGACCGGCCCTTCTTCATCGGCGTGCAGTATCACCCCGAGTTCAAGTCCCGCCCAAATAAACCCCATCCGCTGTTTTCCGCTTTTATCAAAGCGGCGCTATCATAAAGTTTCCGCCAAAAATCTCCCGATCTTCTTCAAGGTCGGGAGATTTTTTAATCACACTGAAAACAGCTAAATCATTTGCGCTTTATCAAAAGATGCTCTTCACCCATGTCGTAGTATAAGGTGAGACCGCCGTTTTCCGGTTCATATACACGAAAAACGTCTTGGACGTCTTCGGCAAGAGTCGTCAGCTCGTCGGTCTTATCCGTGAACTGCTTCAGCAGCTCGGGATCATACGCGACAGTGCTTGCCTTTTCGAAAACTGCGGTATATAGGATACCTGCCTCAACAAGGTCTTGGAAGATATGGCTGCCGTAGCTCAGCTCCGGTATGTAGCCGACCTTCGATTCGGACACCTCCGCTATCACCGAAAACTCGCTGATATCCGAAAAGCCCGACGGCACGCCCAGCTCCGGTGACGAAGTGCATATGCGCCCCGGGGTCAGGAGCAGCAGATGCTTGCCCTGTCCGCGGTAGTGCCAGTTCACCTTTGCGAGCGCGTCCTTGATCTCATACTTCCTGCGGTACGGCAGCTGATAGTACAGGATCGGGTCGATGTATACGACAGCGTCGAGCGCGATCTCTCTGGAGAACCCCATCGATACCCCTTTGGTCTCGAGCAGGATATCCTTCTTATCGATACCGTCAGGCACGGTTATCTTGTCGCCCTCAGCGGTCAATTGCAGAGGACGGCACTGTAGCAGGTCGATGACATAACCGCCGTCGGGCGCGAAGTTGATGGTGTACTCGGTGTCGACGGGGTATTCGTAGTGCGACTGAATCAGCCCAAGTATATCGCGCATATCCGCCATCAGTTGTTCGTTCTTTGCCAATCCGTCGCAAGTGATGAACAGCACGTCGCGCCAATCGCCTCGCTCTCTCAAACGGCTCTCGGTCTCGTAGTTATGCGAATAGATCATGTTTTTCAGATAGCGCGGCACGGCATCACAGATCTTCATCGAGTCAAAGCCTTCGACGTCGTTGCTCTCGTCGCTGATAGCGTCCACGATTCGCTGAGAGAACTGCTGCCTGTCGTTTGCGTCGTTGCTGAGCAGCTTCATCGGGTTGTCGAGCGACACCAGCCGCGGATAAGAGCCTGTCCTTCTGTCGACCGCCGCCGTACCCAAGCCCATGACCAATCTCAGCATACCGGTCTTAGGTTTCTCCGAACCCATGCGATAGGGGCTAGCCGAATAACCGACGCCCGCCGTACACGGCATGAAGAAGCCGTCGTATCTCGAGCCGGACACACGCTGTACGAGGATCGACATCTGCTCGTCGCGCTTGTCGAGTCTGCGTCGCTTTCTGTAGTCGAGCGCGGACATACTCATCGTGCTTGCGTAGACGGTCTTGACCGCCTCTTCAAACGCTTTCAACCTCTCTTCGGGGTTCTCCTGACCGCCGCAGAAAACGGACTCATATTTGCCCGCGAAGGCGTTGCCGAAGCCGTCCTCCAAAATAGAGCTTGATCTGACAATGACCGGATCGTTGCCGTAGTAGTCGAGGATCCTGCGGAACTCAGCCTCTATGCGAGTTGGGAACTTGCCATCCATAATCTTTTGTTCAAACTCTTTCGCGAGCGTGAAGTAACCTTCTTCCGTCCTCTGCTTGATCCTCAGATCCCAGAAGCCGTTGTCCACGATATAGGCGTAGAAAACGTCCGATCCGATGTAGTAGGAATCGTGTGGCTCGAAACGCTCGAATATGTCGGGACGATGATTCTCGACGATCTTGCGCGACAGCAGCATACCGCACGCCTTGCCGCCGATCATACCCGTGCCGACCATGCGCGAGTGTACCTCAAAGTAATCCTCGGGCTTGAAGTTCGCCTTGATGAGCTTCCTCATCCTTTCATCACGAGTCAGCATGATGTTGCAGATCTTTGAGCATTCCTCGGTTACGTCGATGCCGCTTTGATGGAGCAGCTTCGTCTTTGAGAAGAATCGCTCCCAACTGTCGACGTTCTGATCCTGCGCCAGACTTGCTTCGCGGTTCATTACGCTGTAA
>Ga0310690_10007913_pt1 | contig 13593 bp, 13 predicted proteins | sample AusTroGonzalo_MG_2_FD_207661 | JGI IMG/M metagenome (GOLD analysis project Ga0310690, IMG submission 207661) | Bovine rumen microbial communities from tropical cattle in Woodstock, Queensland, Australia - Gonzalo_04 (v2) (version 2) | ecosystem: Host-associated > Mammals > Digestive system >... | reverse complement strand
AATATGTTTTTTTACAGCCTATAATTGTCTTTGGTTTGCATACCTCAAATAATTGTTGTAATTTTGCAGTCCGAAAAATGCCGCTACTTTGCTGGAGCCTGCCGGCAAAGTTGTTTTATGTGTTTATTGATTCAGGTACGACAACACCCATGAACACCATCCTCTCGAAGCGATTCTTCTCCGCCAACGTAGCGGAAATCGTGGTGGAAGCGCCTCTGATAGCCCGCAGCCGCAAGGCGGGACATTTCGTCATCGTCCGTGTGGACAGCCGCAGCGAACGCATGCCTCTCACCATTGCGGATGCTGACCCCGTGCGGGGAAGCATCACGCTGGTGGTGCAGCGCATCGGCGTCTCGTCGGCGAAACTGTGCGCCCTTGAACCGGGCGACCAGCTTCATGATGTGGCCGGTCCTCTCGGCCGGGCGACCGACATACGCCGTTTCGGCACGGTTCTGTGCGCCTGCGGAGGAGTCGGCGCCGCACCGATGCTCCCCATCGCACGAGCGCTCAAGGAGGCAGGAAACCGCGTAGTGACCGTGCTGGCCGCCCGCAACAAGGACCTGATTATCCTGCGCGACGAACTGGCCGCCTGCTCCGACCGCCTGATAGTTTTCACCGACGACGGCTCGCTCGGACAGCAGGGCGTGGTAACACAAGGCGTCGAACAGGTGCTGCAAGAGGAAAAGACCGACAAGTGCATCACCATCGGCCCTGCCGTGATGATGAAGTTCGTCGCCCTCACCACCGCGCGCTATCACGTGCCCACCGACGCAAGCCTGAACACCGTCATGGTGGACGGCACGGGCATGTGCGGCGCATGCCGCGTAAGCGTCGGCGGACGGACGCGCTTCGTCTGCGTGGACGGACCGGAATTTGACGCGCACGGCGTCGATTGGGACGAGATGCTCGGCCGGATGCGTTCGTACAAGACGGAGGAAAGCGCCGCCTACGAGCGCTATGAACAGTCGCTCCGCCCCCTCACAGCAAAAGAACGCTCGGCCATCAGCCGCGTGAAGATGCCCGAACTGGCACCCGAAACGCGCATACGCAGTCTCCGTGCCGAAGTCAACCAAGGGCTCACCCCCGAACAGGCCCGGACGGAGGCACAACGGTGCCTGCACTGCAAGACTCCGACCTGTGTGGAAGGCTGCCCTGTCAATATACGCATCCCCGACTTCATCCGCCAAGTGGAACTCGGCGACATCGCCGCTGCCGCCAGCGTGATTGAGGAGTCGTCCTCCCTGCCCGCCGTGTGCGGACGTGTCTGCCCGCAGGAGAAACAGTGCGAAGCGCGCTGCATCCACCTCCGCATGGGGCACGAGCCCGTAGCCATCGGCTGGCTGGAACGCTTCGTGGCCGACCACGCGCCGTCACGCCCTGCTGCCAGCATGCCGCCGGAAGACGCGCCCAAAGTGGCCGTGGCAGGTAGCGGACCGGCAGGACTGGCTTTCGCAGGCGATATGGCGAAGGCGGGCTACCGCGTCACGGTGTTCGAAGCACTGCATGAGACCGGCGGAGTACTCCGCTACGGTATTCCGGAGTTCCGTCTCCCGAACCGCATCCTGGACCGCGAGACCGACGGACTGAAAGCCTTGGGAGTCACATTCCGCACCGACATCGTAATCGGGCGTACCCTTACGCCGGACGACCTGCGCAACGAGGGCTTCCAGGCACTCTTCATCGCATCCGGCGCAGGACTACCGCGCTTCATGAACATTCCCGGAGAGAACCTGAACGGCGTAATGAGCTGCAACGAATACCTCACCCGTGTCAATCTGATGGACGCCGCCGACCCGCAGAGCGACACTCCGCTGCTCCGCGGACGCAACGTGCTCGTCATCGGAGGCGGCAATACAGCCATGGACGCCGTGCGCACGGCACGACGCCTGGGAGCGGAAACAGCAACCATCGTCTATCGGCGCACCGAAGAGGACATGCCCGCCCGCGCGGAAGAAGTGCGTCATGCGCGGGAAGAAGGCATCCGCTTCCTCACCCTCCACAATCCTGTGGAATACCATGCCGACAGCAACGGACGGGTGGCGGAAGCCGTGCTGCAGGTCATGCAACAGGGCGAACCGGACGAAAGCGGACGCCGCAGTCCCGTGCCCGTAGAGGGAAAGACAGTGACAGTGCCGGCCGACCTTGTCATCGTAGCGGTCGGCGTCAGCCCGAACCCGTTGATACCGTCGTCCGTGGAAGGTCTTGCTGTATCGCCCAAAGGCACTATTGTGGCGGACGAGGCCACGCTGCAGACATCGCTGCCCTGTGTATATGCCGGCGGTGACATCGTGCGCGGCGGAGCCACCGTCATCCTCGCCATGGCCGACGGACGGAAAGCCGCGGCCGCCGTACAAAAGATGCTGAACAAACAACAAACGATAAAGAAATAACACAATACCATGGACAAGAACCTGTATATGGCACTGGCCTACGTGGTGGTGATCAACCTGATCACTTTCCTGATGTTCTACATTGACAAACAGGAGCATCGCCGTCATCGTCATCCGCACGGAATAAGCACACACCTCTTTATGACCCTTGCCATACTCGGAGGAAGCTTAGGCGAACTGCTTGGAATGCTGTGCTTCCACCACAAACGCCACCATAAGGAGTTTCTGATACTCCTTCCCATCTTCCTGTTTATACATATTGTGGTCGCGATGGTGGTGTTGCGCATGTATTTCTCAACCGACGTGGATATCCACGACCTGGTTCCGGCATAAGCGACCATGCTCTGGCATATCTGCGTCGTACTGGCGGTCATTCTCTTTGTCCCGCTGCTCTGTCACAGAATCCATGTCCCGGCATTGGTGGGGTTCATCCTGGCGGGCATGCTGGCAGGGCCTTACGGAATGGGCTGGCTGTCGTCGTCCGGCACCGTGGATGTGCTGGGGAAACTCGGCATGCTCTATATCATGTTCCAGTCGGGCTGTGAAATCGAGCCTGACGAGATGCAGGTCCACCGCCGCCGGATTTTCGGCTTCGGCCTGCTGTCGTTCTTCTTCCCCATGCTGCTTGGTCTGGGCGCCGCCGCTCTGCTTCCCGACCGATCATGGCCTGCCGCCCTTCTGCTCGGCGCCATGTTCGGCAGCCATACCCTGATGACCTACCCTATCGTCTCGCGATACGGCATACAGAAGACACGGACGGTGAACATTGTTGTCGGCGGCACGATGGTGGCAGTTACGCTGGCACTGCTCCTGCTTGCCCTGGTGAAGAACCGTGTGACAGGCGCCGACTGGAGGTTCTCGCTCGTGGCCGTACCTCTCTCGCTGGCCTGTGTCATGCTCCTCTTCCCCCGGCTGGCACGGCTCTTCCTGAAACGCTATACGGACCCCGTGGCCGACTTTATGCTCGTCATGCTCCTGCTCGTCCTCTCCGCATGGCTCACTGACAAGGCCGGCATGGACGGCATTCTCGGAGCGTTCCTTTGCGGACTGGCACTGAACAGGCTGCTTCCGGGAAGTTCGTCGCTCATGCGGCGTATCACCTTCGTGGGGAACAGCATCTTCGTACCGCTTTTCCTCCTGTCGGTGGGCATGCTGATTGACGCCCGCATCTTCTGGAACGGCTGGACCACCCTGCTGATAGCGGCAGTCATGATTGCCGTCAAGTTCGGAGGCAAATGGCTGGCGGCGTTTACCGCATGCCGTCTCTGGCATTTCAGCAGTATGGAGCGAAGGCTCATGTTCGGCCTTACGCACGCAGCGGCTGCCGGAACACTGGCGGTCGTATCCATAGGCTACCATCTCGGCATCTTCGGCGCCGAAGTGCTCAATGCTTCCGTGCTGATGATACTCGTGCTCTGCACCGTCTCCTCTTTCGTCACCGAACACGCCGCCAAGCGGCTGGCTCTGCAGGAAGAAGCGCGCATAGACGCCGACAGGCACGAACAGCGCTGGCGTCTTGTATCCTTCACCACCGACGAACAGCCGCTACACAACCTGCGTGAAGCCGCACACCTGCAGAATGCGGATTTCTTGCCGGCCGAGGACTGGCAGTCCGTACTCCGTATGGTGGAACAGGAGAGCTGCTCCATCACCGTCTATGAGGAACGGCAACCCCTCAACACCGTGGCGCGCCTGCTGGTGGCCGTGCCGCGCTATGCCGAAAAAGAGCGCGACTTCATCTCCTGTTTCGGACTGGTCCGCCGGCTGGCGGCCGAGATAGGGGCCAAAGTGGTATTCTATGCCCATCCTGACACGCAGGCGGTGCTGCGGCGCATGTGCAACAGGCCCGGAAAGACGCTCCTTGCCACTTTCCGCGAGATGGACGGCTGGGAAGACCTCCTTACCGTGACACGCGACCTGCGCACCGACGACATGGTCGTATTCCTCTCCTCGCGCCGTTCCACAGCCAGTTACAACCCGCTCTTCGCGGAGATTCCGGCCATGCTGGAGCGCTTCTTCAACACATGCGGCTGGCTGGTGGTATATCCTGAACAGCAGACCGGAGGTCCCGATATCGACACCTTCCTTATGGACATTCCGCAGCCTTCGGCAGCCTGGTCGCTGATAAGCCGTCTCAAAACACTTTTCCTCCGTTTCCTCCGCCGCATCCAGATGCGTTCCTGACCCCCGCTTGCAGCAGGCCGGACAATGAGGTACAGATATACAGGGAATAAAGGACTACGTTCTGTCCTTTTCCAGAAGGTCAGGACGGCGTTCGCGGGTGTGGCGCAGACTCTCTTCGTAGAGCCATTCGTCAATGCGCGCCTGATGGCCTGACAGCAGAATATCGGGCACGCGCCAGCCTTTGTATTCCGCCGGACGAGTATAGACGCCCGGCTCCAGCAGGCCATCCTGGAAAGAGTCGTTCAGAGCGCTGGTTTCGTCACCCAGTGCGCCGGGCAGCAAGCGGACAATGGCATCGGTCATGATGGCCGCGGGCATCTCGCCGCCGGTCAGCACGAAATCTCCGATAGTGTACTCCTTCGTTATCAGGTGGTCACGCACCCTTTGGTCCACCCCTTTGTAATGGCCGCACAGGATAATCAGATTCTCCGCCATGGACAGGCGGTTGGCCTCCTTCTGGGTGAAGCGTTCGCCGTCAGGGGCGGTGAAGATAATCTCGTCGTAGTGCCGCTGCTGCGTCAGCGAACTGATGCAGCGGTCAATCGGCTCCACCTGCAGCACCATGCCCGCTCCGAAACCGAAAGCGTAGTCGTCCACCTTGCGATGCTTGCTCAGCGTGTAGTCACGCAGGTTGTGGACAAAGATTTCGGCCAGACCTTTGTCCTTCGCACGTTGGACGATGGAGTGGTTCAGGGGTGATTCCAGAAGTTCGGGGCAGCAGGTGATGATGTCAATACGCATGATGGATAATAAATAAGGTCGTACAAACAGCACGGGGGTCAAGGTACAGGGTCATACCCCGAGCCTCCCCACGGGTTGCAGCGCAGGATGCGCCTGATGCCGAGCCAGCCGCCGCGCAGGATGCCGTATTTCATCACGGCCTCCACCATATACTGGCTGCATGTCGGCGTGTAGCGGCACGAAGGAGGGGTAAGCGGAGAGATGCATGAGCGGTAGAAATAGACGGGCAGCAGGAATAGGCTGCGAACTGCTTTCCGCCATGCGGGAAGAGGTCTTGTATTGTCCTGCAACTGCTTCTTCATGACTCTTCGGTGATTTTGCGGAGGGCTTTCTGCATCGCCCGTTCGATGACGTGATAGGGCTGGATTGACTTGTCCATATAATGAAAGGCGATCTGCCATCCGCGTTCCTCCACATTGTCCTTGTTCAGACGGTACGCCTCGCGCATCCTGCGGCGGAGCAGGTTGCGGTCCACCGCATGCCTGAACAGCGATTTCGGCGCCCATACCACGACGGCGGTACGGGAAGCGGGGACATCCTTGCGCCACGTGACGCGCAGAGGCCAGAACACAGCCTTGCGACCCTCCTTATAGAGAGCCTGCAGACGCAGGCGCCCGCATAGTTTCTCCTGTTTCGGGAACTTGTTCACGCCGTGGCCGGTTCGTTCTGCGGTTCCTGTCTCTCCGCCTGCTCGTCGGCTTCCTGCCGTTCCAGATACTGGCGGATGGCCATCGTTATGCCGGGAACTCCGGGGGCCGGAGCTTCGATATCAGGGACGAAACCCGCCTCACGCAATGCTGCGGCCGTACTCTGCCCGAAGACGGCAATCACCTTGTCGCCCTGCCGGAGAGACGGGAAATTGCGCCGCAGCGAGGTAACGCCGCTCGGAGTGAAGAGCACCACCATGTCGTGGTCGAAGGGTTTGTCTTTCGGCCATTCCACCGGCACCGTGCGGTACATCACCGCCGGCTTCACCTCAACGCGATGCGAGGCGAACATACGGATGGCGTCGTCGTTGTGCACGTCGGAGAGCACCATGATGTACCTCTCGTCCGGACGGCGGTTCATCGCGCCTGTCAGCTCCTCGAGGTTGTTGTGCTCCGCATAGAACACTTTCCGTTTCCGGTACTGGATGTATTTCTGCAGATAGTTCGCCACCGATTCCGAGATGCAGTAGTAATGCATCGTATCCGGAATGGCAAGACGCATTTCCGAGCAGATACGGAAATACTGGTCAATGGCCATGCGCGAGTTCATGATGACTGCGGTATAATCCAGCGGATGGATGTGTTGCTTGCGGAACTCTTTGGCCGTGAGGCCTTCAATGCGTATCATCTGCCGGAACTCGAAATGCACGCCGAAGAGTTTCTCCATTTCGGCATAAGGGTTGTGCTCCGTGGAAGGTTGCGGCTGTGATACCAGAATATTGTGAACTTTTTTCATAGGCTGCGGTGTTTCGGATGCAAAGGCCGGTTGTTCTGCGGATACGGCGATTCAGACACAGGCCGCCATGCCGGCTACCATCGGCATCAGGCGTCCTGCAACAAAGAACAGGGCGGCGATGGGCAGAACCTCCAGGGTTAATATATAGAGGGAGATATAAAGCAAAGAAAGGGGATTCCGATAGAACATCCTAACGAGGCGGAGGGACAGGGCGGCCACATACACCGCGACAGCGATGCCGAAGAGCCATTGCGGCAGTCCGTCCACAGGAAGAACGACCGACACGCACACCGCCACATACAGCAGCAGCGACACGGCCAGACGGAGGGAAACCAGGTATTCGCGCCCTGCACGAAGCCAGCCGCCTACGGAGAACACCGCCGCCGTATAAAGCCGCAGCAGAGCCTGAAGCGCCCATAAGACACCCACCGCCGCCACGGTCAGCAGCCACTCCCCGATCAGGAACGGGCCGCCCCGGTACACGCACACGCAAAGGGCCATGGCCGGCACCAGCGTGCTGAAAACCAGAGAGCCGCCTGCAGCCAGCAGGCCGGACGTGTCGGTATAGTGGCGCTCCATGCCGGAGAACATCGACGAGAAACTGTCAGCCACGCAGCGCGGATTCGCCCAAAGCAGTCCGAGCAGCAGAATGCCGCACAGCAGCAGCGCCCACGGCACCCACACCGCAGAATAGAGGGTTGATATATGAGGTATCATCCGCATCGTTTCATACAGCCGCTTCACGCCGCACGGAGGCGTCCCAATCCGGCATGGTACGGAGGGCCGGAATCACTTCGTCGGCCTTCTGCACCACGGCATACATCCCGCGGTGCAGGTCGCGTATCATGCGCTCCTCCACCATGCGGTCCAGGCAGCGGAGCAGGAAGTCGTAATAGCCGTCCGTATTCAGGATGACGACAGGCTTCGTATGGAGTCCCAACTGCTTCCAGGTCAGGCACTCCAGCAGTTCCTCAAACGTGCCGATGCCTCCCGGCAGCGCCACCATGCCGTCAGCCATCTTCTCAATCAGGGCCTTGCGCTCGTGCATCGTCTCCACCACACACGTCCGCGTGCTGCGCGGGTTGTTCCACCCTTCCTCCACCATGAAACGGGGTATCACGCCGACAGCCTCGCCGCCGGCTTCCAGCACTCCGCGTGACAGTTCGCCCATCAGGCCGATGCCTCCGTCGCCATACACCAGCCGGATGCCCGATTCGCCAAGCAGACGGCCCAGACGGTAGGCTTCCGCGAAGAAACTCCCGCGGACCTGCGAGGAGGAGGCGCAATAGACGGCCACAGAGGCAATAGAACGCATAAAACAGCTGTTTTTTCAAAAAAGCGTGCAAAATTACAAAAAAATATTGATATGATTTGTGTTTTACAAAAAAAAAGTGTAATTTTGCACGCTTTTTTGGACAATATGGGTACGGAAAGGCCCGAACGAACCCGGAATGAAAGCGCTGAACGACCTGGCTGAAGCCGAGAACCGGCTCGAGGAATATGCCTCCGCGAACGGCATGAGAATGTCTGTCGAGAGGAAGTTCATTCTCCGCCACATCTGCCAGCAGAAACATCCGGTCACGTCCGCCGAACTGGAGCGGGCGGCCAAAGAAGCCAACATCAGCCGCGCAACGGTGTACAACACACTCAGGCTCCTGGTTTCGGCACGGATTGTGCAGCAGGTCCCCCAGCTCGAAGGGGTTCGGCGCGTGGAATACAGGCTGGCCGGAGCACGGCAGAACCGCATGGAGATGCGGTGCACACGCTGCGGAAGGCTTGTGAAAATCAAGGATACCGCCATCAGCGACCTGATTGCCGCCAAACGGTACTCCAATTTCAACTTCAGCCATTACACACTTTGTGTGTACGGAGAATGCAAGCTGTGCCGCAGGCGGACTGGCCACAAACAAACAGACAAGAACAAGGTATGACAGAAATCATTGCAAACGACCCGAACGCCCTCTACTGGATGCTTTTCATCGGTATCGCGTTGTGCAGTTGGATTGTATCGAACTCGCTGGAACGCAAGTTCAAGAAGTTCGCCGAGGTCCCGTTGAAGCTGACGGGTCGCGAGGTGGCGGAGAAGATGCTGCGCGACAACGGCATCACCGATGTCCAGGTAACATGCACAAAGGGGCATCTGACGGACCACTACAATCCCGCGAACAAGACGGTGAACCTCTCGGAAGACGTGTACGGCTCGGCCTCTGTGGCAGCGGCGGCGGTGGCGGCTCACGAATGCGGACATGCCGTGCAGCATGCGACGGAGTACGCTCCGTTGAGTATCCGTTCGGCGCTGGTTCCGGTGGTCAGTTTCGCCGGCAAGTGGGTGATGTGGGTGCTGTTGGCTGGCATGCTGCTTATCAACACGTTCCCCATACTGATGGAAGTGGGAATCGGTCTCTTTGCCCTGACCACCCTGTTTTCGTTCATCACGCTGCCGGTGGAAGTGGATGCGAGCCGCCGTGCCGTGGCATGGCTGGAGACGGCAGGAATCACGGACCGTGAGACCACGCCGATGGCCGCTTCCGCCTTGAAGAGTGCCGCCTATACGTATGTGGTGGCCGCATTGTCCTCGCTGGCCACACTGGTTTATTACATCCTCATCTTCGCCAGAAGGAGGTAAGCGGGACGCAGCAAGGAACAGAAAAACATAGACAACAGATTGCAGGACAGCAAACGATAAAACCTCATCGGCCCCGTAGCTCAATTGAATAGAGTGTCAGATTCCGGTTCTGAAGGTTCTGGGTTTGAGCCCCAGCGGGGTCACAAAATGAAGAAGCTCGCGCAAAGCGCAAATTAAACTTTTGCCAGCGGGTGAAGAAGCTCGCGCAAAGCGCAAATTAAACTTTTGCCAGCGGGTGAAGAAGCTCGCGCAGTGTGCAAATTAGTATCATTTGCCAGTGGGGTCACAAAGCGATAAAAATGCTAATAGACGAAACGAGAAAGAGGCGGCAACACAACGTCTCTTTCTCGTTGTTTTGTTGCATTCTTGTGTGCGTGAGGATTGCTTGAAAAAGCGGGTGATTAACGGGTGATTAACGGGTGGTTCTCGGGTGATTCAGTGCACATCATTGGGGCTTGCTGTGTGGTAGAGGCGGTGTGATGCCCGTTCTTGCATGAAACGCTTGCGGTTTTATATCTTGTGCCAGAGGGAATTTGCATTCGGATTTGTGTCCTTGTTTTGTCTGAGGTGGCAACATGTAATATATGGAACGGGATGACCGTTTTTATCCGGTTCCCGTCCCATATACAATGGCAATAAGATACGGAGAGGAGTTTGTCCTCTGAATCTTATTTGCGTCGTTTGTTGGTACCGTTCTTTTTGTTTTTATCCGTTGCCGGCTTGGTGTTTGCCGGTTGGTAGGAATTAGCCGGTTGTACGAATTCGCTGTCAGATTCCTCCTTCGAAGCGGGTTCGGCAGGAACGGCACTCTCTTTCTTTGACTGTGGGCAGTCGTTGTTATGATAGATGTTGACCACTTCACCTTTGGCATTCAGGTATTTGAGCACATCGGGGTTGTTAAGAATAAGATACTTCTCAATATCCTCAAGGCTGAAATCTTTGACTGCCTCAATGTCTTCAAACAAGGTGCGACCGTTGGTGTAATAGCCGCCGAAACCGACCAGGGTGGCTTTGTATTTTTTGCGCATTTTGGTCGGGCGGAACTCAATCCGGTAGATAGGATCCACTACGAGGTCGATTTTGCCTCCTGTGATAGCCATAAAGCGGCATTCGGCCATGGCGTCCTCTTTGCTTTTGTGCCAGCCGGATGTAACGTCCACACGTTTGCTGAAATCGGGTTTGATGTCCACAAGGGTGGGTGACGCCTGGATTTCCTGACGGTTGATGTCTGTCTGGCGTGCCGTATATTGGTACGTGGAGCAACTGGTGAGTGCAAAGGCTGCTGCACAAACGGATAGTAATAATATCTTTTTCATAGTATTTGATTTTTAGAATGTTAGACCCAGACCGAGACCGTTCCCCCCGGCATTAAGTGTGAAGTTCAAGGCTTCTGCGCGTTTGTCCCTCTTATAGGTAACGGCACCTACGGACAGGATGGGGATGCCGGTATAAAATGCGATGGCTCCGATACTCATAAAGGCAATGCCGCTCGCAACCATTGCACTGTTGTATTCGTATCCCCTTATGTTCCCGTATTGGTCATAGTAGGGTTTTTCTTTATTCCCGCAAATGAACAACGGCAGACCCATACCGAGGCAGGTAGCAGCGCCACATACCATTAATCCGATACCGGCATCACGCAGCTGTTTGTCTTTACGGAGAGTGTATGAATTAAAGTATTGCTCATACGACCTCTCCTGTGTCTGGTGCGACACGTCTTTCTTCAGCATGACCGAACCGCTCTTTTTTTCTGCTTTTTGGGGTTTGAGTTCGCCGGACTGGAAATAGTAATTGTCGCCCGAATTGGATTTCTGATAATAATTCTGCGGAAAATTGGGGTCGTAAAGCAGCTTGTATTTCTCGATTTCCTCCAGAGTGTATTGCTTGGATTCTTCAAGACGGCTTGGCTCTTCTTTGTACGTGCCGGCATAACCGGTTATCGTGGCCTTGAAGCGCTTCCTTATGATGAACGGGTTGTGCCTCTGTTCAATCTTGATAATCGGATCTACTACCACATCAATCTTTGATTCCTGGATGCAGCGGAACTCAGCTTCCGCGATGGCATCTTTGCGGGAACGCTGATAATCAGAAGTGGCTGACACTTGCTTGTCATAATCGACAACAATGCTTGCCATCTGCTCTTTTGAGTCAATCGGGTGTTTGTGCACATCCGTCTGACGGGCTGTGTACTGGTACGTGGAGCAACTGGTGAATGCCACACTCAACAGCAACAGCGGTACAAGATAAAAATGTTTCATTGTGTTGTGAATTAGGTTGTTTCTTCTTTCACTTGAATAGGGAGGAAAACATCTCCCGGTCTGTTATATCAATATGATTAACAATACAAAGGTACAATAAGATTTGAATATGTACAATTATATGTACAATTTTTTCAATGAAAAAGTCTGTTTGGGTAAAACAATAAGTGTTTTGGTATATTTTTTATCAATATTTTTATGATTATTTGGATGATCCGAAAAGTGAGAAAAGAGAGACGGTGGCATTTTTCCTCCGTCTCTCAAATCCGTTCGTTGCGAGGGGCTTATTGTACGGCTTTGCCGTCAGTGGTATAGCGCACGCCGTCGCGGATGATGTACAGCACGCCCTTCTCCACCACCTTGATGGTCTGCTGGCCGGCAGCCTCATTGGTTTCAGCCATGTCTGTGGTCGTTCCGAGTGTCTGGAAGGCGATGCTTCTCTTGTAAGCCACACTTTCGTCTGCCTTGAGGGCTGTTACGGTGTATGTGTATTCCGTATCGGCGTCCAGACCGTGCACGGTATATTGCCAGCCTTTCTCAATCTGGGCGGCCCTGTTGGATTGTCCGTTCTGACGGTCTCTCGCAGGTGAACTGGAGGAGAGAAGCTGTCCGAAGTTGTTGAACGACAGGGTGATGATGACTTCTTCGTTGTTACTGATTTCGATGGTATAAAGCACGGCGTCCTCTACGGCGGGCCATGTCACGGTGACACTGGTTTTTGTCGCTTCGGCCTGTGCCTCAATCAGTTCGTCTTCAATCTCGTCGGCTTTGATCTCTTCCTGGAAATTGGCAACGAGAGTCACGTTGTCCGTGATTTCGAATTGATAGGGATTAGCCATGCTGCCGTTGCTCCAGCCGATGAACATATAGCCTTCGTTGGCCACTGGCGTAAGGGTCACATTCGTGCCGTACTCATACTCTCCGCTGCCGGTGACACTGCCCATCTCGTCATTCGCGCTGGTAGCGGTGACAGTATATTTGTTCAGCACGTCCTCATAGCGGGCGGTGTAGGAGGCATCGCTGGTGACGGCCGTCAGTTCCTTGTCCCAGCCAGTGAAGAGGTGGGTGTACTGTGCGTTGCTCGTTGTTGCGGGAGTCTCGCCGCCGTAAGAAGGCACTTTGCCGTAGTCGAACTTGCCGGACCAGAGCACGGTCGTGCCGTCCTCGTCGTAGAAAGTCACGATGTACTGGTTCACAATCTGCTCGTATTGTGCGATATAGACGGCATTCTCTGTTACAGCGACGATGTCCTTGTCCCAGCTGAAGAATCGGTAGCTGTACTGGCTGTTGCCCTCTTTGGTCGGCTCCTCGCAGGTCGGTGTCGCACCGTATTCCCATTCGCGCTCGTCAAGTTTGGTAACGCCGTCTCCGTCGTAGAAGGTGATGAGGTACTTGTTCACGGTCGTGCTGTAGGTCGCCTTGTACGAAGCGGCGCCGGTGACGGCCGTCAGTTCGTTGTCCCAGCCCGCGAAGGCGTAGGTGTACTGCGCGTCGGCGGCTTTGGTCGGTGTCTCTCCGTTGTAAACGGGCACGGTGCCGTATTCGAATTCGGAAGCCTGCAGTTCTGTTACGCCGTCTTCGTTATAGAAGATTACGGTGTATTTGTTCAGTGTCTGCGTGTAGGTGGCCTTGTACGAGGCGGTGCCGGTGACGGCTGTCAGTTCGTTGTCCCAGCCCGCGAAGGCGTAGGTGTACTGCGCATCGGCGGCCTTGGTCGGAATCTCTCCGTTATAGACGGGTACGGTGCCGTAGTCAACCTCGGACGCCTGCAGCTCTGTTACGCCGTCTTCGTCGTAGAAGATTACAAGGAACTTGTTCCCCTGGATTCTGTAGGTCGCTTTGTACGAAGCCTCGCCGGTTACTGCTACAATCTCCTGGTCCCATCCGTTGAAGATATAGGTGTATTGTTCGTCGGCGGCTTTGGTCGGTGTCTCTCCGTTGTAAACGGGCA
>Ga0310690_10007911_pt1 | contig 13598 bp, 12 predicted proteins | sample AusTroGonzalo_MG_2_FD_207661 | JGI IMG/M metagenome (GOLD analysis project Ga0310690, IMG submission 207661) | Bovine rumen microbial communities from tropical cattle in Woodstock, Queensland, Australia - Gonzalo_04 (v2) (version 2) | ecosystem: Host-associated > Mammals > Digestive system >... | reverse complement strand
AATTATAGATTTATTAAAATATGATACTCGTTCATTAGCTCAATTATCACGAGAACTTGACATTAGTTTAAATATATTGTATGATATAAATAGATGTAGAACTTGGAAACATTTACATAATTACAAAAAGAATGTGCGAAACGAGGCGCGAAAGGAAGTGATGCCTGTATGAAGACTACTTACCCCGGAAGTCTTCATAATTAGAGAATCATACTGATTACTCTAATGAAACCTTACGAGATTGTATTAATAAAGTAAATTCTCTAATTGATACAGCGATTGAACTAGGCCATGAATGTGTTGCAATCACAGACCATGAAACTATTTCAAGTTATATTAAGGCAGAAAAATATTATAATAAAATCAAGGAAAAAAATTCACATTTCAAATTAATTCGCGGCAATGAAATTTACCTAACGCGGAATGATCTAAATGCGACAAATTATGATAAGAATAAAGATAGGTATTTCCACTTTATTCTTCTTTGTCGTGATTTAGAAGGTTATCATCAAATTTGTGAATTATCCACCCGCGCGTGGAAGCGTTCATACGTTAGCCGCAGGTTAAGGCGTCGCCCAACATATTATAGAGATTTAAAAGAAATTGTGAAGCCTAATCAAGGACATTTAATTGCATCATCTGCATGTTTAGGTTCTCAATTAGATAAATTTCTTTTAAGATATATGGACACCAAGGATGAAGAATATTATGAAACAGCAAAAAACTGGTGTCAATATATTGTAGATATATTTGGAGAAGGCAACTTTTATTTAGAAATGCAACCTTCTCATAACATTGAGCAGATTTTTGTAAATAAGCATTTATTAAAGATAAGTAAGGAGTTAGGTATTCCTTATATCATTACAACCGATAGCCATTATCTGCGGCCGGAAGATTCATTTATTCATGAATCATTTCTTAACGCACAAGATGGTGAACGAGAAGTAAAAAGTTTCTATGAAACAACTTATATGATGAAGGATGAAGAAATAAGGTCATTCTTCAAGTATTTAAGTGATGAACAAATTGAAGCGGCATATAACTCAATTCGTGAAATTGTAAATAAGTGTGAAGATTTTAGTATTTTAAAGCCGCTAGAAATTCCTAATCTTCCTTGGCGTGATTATAAAGACCCCGGAGATGAACGAATTTTATGGGGTATTAAACAAATGCCAGCGCTTGAAAAATTTGTATATTCTAAATATGGTGCTGATAATATTTTATCATATGCAATATTAGATGGAATTGAACGGCATACAGATTTACAAAATGAACGAGCATATCAAGCATTAAATGAATGTCTAGAAATGACTTGGCAATCAAGTGAAGTCAACAACGCACGATGGTCGGCATATTTCCTTAATCTTCAAAAGATTATTGATGAATGTTGGAACGCTGGAACATTAGTTATGCCTGCGCGTGGTTCTGGCGCAGGATTTCTTCTTCTATATGCATTAGATATTATTCAAATTAATGCGTTAAGAGAAAAGACAACAATGTATCCTTGGCGTTTCTTAAATCCTGCTCGTGTTTCAGTTCTTGATATTGACGTTGATATTTCTGGTATTAAGCGCGCACAAGTATTAGAACATTTAAGAAACTTCTATGGTGAGAATAGAGTATCTAATGTTGCGACATTTAAATTGGAAAAGTCAAAGAGCGCAATTTTAACTGCGTGCCGCGGATTAGGAATTGATGTTGATGACGCACAATATATTTCTTCATTAATCACAGTAGAACGTGGCGCAGCATATACATTAAAACAAATGTATTATGGTGATGAAGAAAATGGAATTAAACCGAATTTAACATTTATTGAAGAAATTAATAAATATGATAAATTATGGGAAGTAGCAAGTAAAATTGAAGGTCTTATCTGTGGATATGGTATTCACGCGGGTGGCGTAGTATTTAAAGACAAAGACTTTACAGAATCTTCTGCTCTTATGCGCGCGCCTGATGGAACAATAATCACACAGTTTGAGCTGCATGATTTAGAGGATGTATCAGAAATTAAAATGGACTTACTTTCTGTTGAATCCGCGGATAAAATTCAAACTTGTTTAGAACTTCTTATAAAAGATGGATATATTGAAGAAAAGCCAACTTTGCGCGAAACATATGAAAGTATATTAAATGTATATTTACTTGAACGCGAAAGTCCAGAAATGTGGAGTATGGTTAATAATCATAAGATTATTAGTCTGTTTCAAATGGAGCAAGCAAGTGGTATTCGCGGAATTTCATTAACTCATCCACAATCAGTTGACGATTTAGCGACTTTAAACTCGGTTATCAGACTTATGGCCGCGGAAAAAGGCGCGGAATCTCCACTAGATAAATATACTCGTTTTCGTAATAATCCTTGGATGTGGGATGAAGAAATGAAACAGTATGGCTTAAATAGTGAGCAGCGTAAACTTCTACATGAACAATTAGATATATCAAATGGGTTATCCATCACGCAAGAGCAATTTATGAAATTAGTTCAACTACCAGAATGTGGTGGATGGGACCTACAATTCGCAGATAAACTTCGTAAGTCTATTGCAAAGAAAAATCCTGCGGAATATGAAGCATTAACTGCAAAATTCTTTGATGGAATTAAAGAAAAAGGTTGCGATGAACGTTTTTGTCATTATGTATGGGATGTTCAAATCGCATTAAGTCGTGGATATGGATTTAATGCTTCACATACATTAGCATATTCAATTATCGCGCTTCAAGAGATGAATTTAGCATATAAGTATCCGATTGTATACTGGAACACAGCAAATCTAATTGTAGATAGCGGCGGAGTTCAAACTAATGATGAAGATGAAGATGAAATTGAAGCTATTCTACAAGAAAATAGTATTGAATTTATGAATACACAAGAAGCGCTAGATGAATCAGAAGAAGAATGGGAAGAAGCAAATGAAGATACTCCGATTTCTACAGAAGATAAGAAAAAGAAAAAAGAGAAGGTTGTAGATTATGGGCGTATCGCGGCAATCATTGGTAAAATGGGTAACTATGGAATTAAAGTTTCACCGCCTGATATTAATCAATCTTCATTCACTTTTACACCCGTGGCAAAAGATAATTCTATTCTTTATGGGCTGCGTGGAATCACTCGTATTTCCACAGATAAGATTAATGAAATTATGGCTATGCGACCATATGAGTCTATGAAAGATTTTCTAATGAAAATTAGAACTAATAAACTTCAAATGATTAATCTTATTAAATCAGGAGCATTTGATAATATAGAACATAAATCACGCGAAGAAATCATGGCTTCTTATATTGATTCTATCGCAGATAAAAAACAAAGATTAACATTACAAAATATGGCAATGTTAATAGAAAAGAATTTAATACCGGAAGATTATCAATTCTATAAAAAACTTTATCTGTTCAATAAACATCTTAAAACCTGTAAAAATGGAATTTATTATGATGTTGGGGAGCCAGAAATAAATTTTATAGATAAATACTTTACAATTGATATAGTAGATAATGGTATTCAAATTCTACAAAAAACTTGGGATAATTTATATAAAAAAGCAATGGAACCGATGCGTGTTTATCTAAAAGATAACAAAGATGAAATGTTAAAGCAACTTAATCAAAAATTATATGATGAAGTCGCGGATAAATATGCAGAAGGTAGTATTAGCCGCTGGGAAATGGACAGCATCTCATTTTACTATCATGACCATGAATTAAAAAACGCTGCAAAGTATTATGATGATTTCTTTTCACTTAGTGATGAGCCAGAAATTGAATATAGCTTTGTTAGTAATAGCGGCCAAGAAGTAAAGATATATAAATTATTTAAGATTATTGGTACAGTCATTGATAAAGATAAAGTTAGAAATACAGTCACATTATTAACTCCCACAGGAGTAGTAAATGTTAAGATATATAAAAATCAATATGCGCTTTATGATAAACAGATAAGCGAGCGCGGAGTAGATGGGAAAAAGCATGTCCTTGAAAAAAGCTGGTTCGCGCGCGGAACAAAATTAATGGTACAAGGAATTAAAAGAGGACAGGACTTCATTCCAAAAAAGAAAAAGCAATCTATTTATCCTATTATTTCAAAAATTATTGATGTGGATGATAATGGGAATTTAACATTGCAATATGAACGTATTGAAGGCGGAGAATTATGATAGGATTATTAGATTATGATTATGCTTCTTCTAAAAAGATTAATTTTCTTGTACCGAATTTAGAGATAATGAAATTAGCGACTTACTACAAAACCGAAGAAAATCGGTTTTGTAGGTTGCTATCTTTAGATGAAACCGATTTATCTAATTATGAAAAAATTTACTTTTTCAGTGAAAGTCATTATCCGCCAGAAGTACCAGAAGCGTTTAGGCGTGCACCACAAGTAATTTATGGCGGAACTGCTTTTACAAAAGGAAAATATATACCATTTGAAAATGAAATTATTGATTTCACAATACCTCGCCCTATAATTTATAAAGAATCATTAAAAAATAAATATGACGATGGAATTAAAGCAAAAGTTATTTCACAAATGTTAGATAGTAGCTATTATAGATGTTATGCTAATGAACAATTACCAATTCCACCAATTATTCCTAAAAAGCGTGTTCTTCTTTATGATAGAGAATTTTTCTATCCAAATTGGCGCGAAATATTAGATGAAATTGGCAAAAGAAAACCATCATCTATAATTAGAATACATCCAATTATTTGTCATAAATTATCTGAATTTTTTGAAGCGCGAAATTATCCAAAATTAAAGCGTGAAAATGATTTTATACTAGATTTAAACATCCCATTAGACGAAGTCTATTACATGATAAATAAATATAAAAACTATCTTTTAGCTGATATTACAAAGTATTCTCGTGTATATTTACAACTTGGTGGCACTTATCCAACAAGTTTTCAATACTTCAAAGACATGATTTATAAATTAAATTTGCTTTATTGTTTTTGGAGTTGCGGAATTATTATAAAAATACGATATGAGCCGCCGCTTATTGGATATAAAAATCCAGTTGGCGAATTATCACAAAAAATTGAAAGATGGTCTTATGTTCATATAAAAGGAAACACAAGTTGTTCTATTAATGAGCGTATAACTAGAAAGAAAAGAACAAATTGGGAAGATGAAAGAGATTTATTACTAAAATTTTATCCAACCGCAAAAGACTTATTTAATAGGTCATTTGAAACTATCGTGAAAGGAGGCCGTTGGAGAATATGAATATTGATGATATTATTAGAGCCCATGGTGAATTAGATAGAGAGTTACGCATGGCTCTAGCTACTATGGAGCGAAGCAATAAAATTGAAGAAATTAGAAATAAAATTAAAGATAATCAAGCGCATTGCCCGCATGTAAGCAATAAATATAATTGGGCTATTACTAATGGAACTTGTCCATATTGTGGCTTTGTATTAGACCCAAATGGGAGGTCCTATTAATGTTAAAAGTAATTAAAAGAAATGGTGCAGAAGTAGAATTTCAAAAAGAAAAAATCTCCACTGCAATAGCTAAAGCATATCATGATGTATATGGTGAATCCGTAGAAATTCCACTATATTGTTTTGATATTGCTTATGATATAGAGGCCATTGCCACGCAAACAGCACTTGATAGCAACAAATGGCTTACAGTAGAAGAAATTCAAGAATTAGTAGAAGATCATTTAACTGCTTATGATAGGCTAGTTGAAAAGACATATATTCGTTATAGATATAAGCGTGGTGTAATGCGCGCTTGCTCTGATGAATTTATTCGCGCGATTAGTGAGAAGCTACGCGCGAGCAACGTACAAAATCAAAATGCAAATGTAGATGAACATTCATTTGGAGGTCGTGTTGGTGAAGCATCCGATGAAATGATGAAACAATATGCGCTTGATTTTTGTATGTCTGACATGGCAAAGCAAAATCATTTAAATAATGAAATTTATATTCATGATTTAAGTGCGTATGCGGTTGGGATGCATAATTGCTTAACAATTCCATTTGATGATTTACTTGCCAATGGATTTAATACACGACAAACTGATGTGCGACCAGCAAATAGTATTAATACTGCTTTTCAGCTTGTTGCTGTTATTTTCCAACTTCAATCATTAATGCAATTTGGTGGTGTTTCCGCAAGTCATCTTGATTGGACTATGGTGCCTTATGTGAGAAAGAGTTTTTGGAAGCATTATAAGGATGGTTTAAAATATTTTGATAACATGGAACCCATAATGGTAGATGAAGAAAATAATCCTATTAATTTAGACACTTTAGACTGGTCTGGTCCAAAAATTGGAATTGAAAAAGAACGTTATGGTTCAGAAAAAGCTTATAATTATGCTATGGAAATGACAGAACGTGAACTTCAACAAGCAGTAGAAGGAATGTACCACAATCTCAATACACTTCAATCACGCAGCGGCAATCAGCTACCCTTTACCTCTATCAATTATGGCACTTGTACCCTACCAGAAGGCCGCATGGTAACAAGGGCATTATTAGAAGGTTCTATTAAGGGCGTAGGAAAATTACATAAAACTCCTATTTTCCCCTGCGGTATTTTCCAATGTATGAAAGAAGTTAATCGCGCGCCCGGCGACCCAAATTATGATCTTTTCCAGTTAGCATTAGAATCTACTGCAAAGCGCATTTATCCTAATTACTGTAATGTTGATTGGTCTATAAATGCTGGATATGATAAGAATGATCCACGCACTTATGTATCTACAATGGGGTGCAGGACGTACAATGGCGCGGATATAAACGCAGAAGAAGGAACTAATCCTCAAACTAAAGATGGGCGTGGTAATCTTTGTCCAGTAACTATTATTATGCCTACACTTGCAATGGAAGCTAAAATAATGGCTGAAAAAAGTAATGCTGATACAATAGACTTTTTTATGGTTTTATTAAATCAAAAAATTCACGAAGCAAAAGATATGCTTATTGAACGTTTTGATTGGATTTGTAGCCAAGATGCTTCTTCTGCTAAATTTATGTATGAAAATCATACAATGCTTGGTTATCATCCAGAAGAAGGTATTCGTTCTGCCTTAAAGCATGGCACATTAGTTATTGGTCAATTAGGACTCGCGGAAACCCTTCAAATTTTAATTGGTTGTGATCATACTACTGAAAAAGGTATGGAATTAGCAAAACGTATTGAACAACTTTTTAAAGATAGATGTGCTGAATTTAAAAAAGAATATAAATTAAATTTTGGTGTTTATTATACTCCTGCCGAAAATCTTTGCTACACAGCTATGAAGAAGTTTCAAAAGAAATATGGCGAAATTGAGAAAGTTTCTGATCATGAATATTTTACAAATAGTATGCATGTACCAGTATGGGATGAAATTTCAGTATTTGATAAAATTGATATTGAAGCACAACTTACTGGCTACTCTAATGCTGGATGTATTACTTATGTAGAATTACCATCTGGTGTAAAAAATAATCTTGAAGCACTTGAAACTATTGTTAATTATGCAATGGATCATGACATACCTTATTTCGCAGTTAATGTGCCGCTTGATACATGTATGGACTGTGGCTATGCTGATGAAATTAATGATACATGTCCACAGTGCGGTAGTCACAATATTCAGCATTTACGTCGTGTAACAGGGTACTTAACAGGCGATTACAAAACTGCATTTAACTGGGGCAAACAAAAAGAAACTGAAGATCGCGTGAAGCATGTTCATTGAGGGAATATTATGAATATTTTTGACAATTATTTTTGTAATATTACTAAATTGCCTTGTTGTGGATGTTCTTTTTATTGTGAACATCGCAGTAAGAAGGAGGCAAAAATAAATGAGTAAGATAGCAGGAATTTATTGGGATGATACCGCGGCCGCACCTGGTATCTCCCTATCAGTATATTTTTCTGGATGTCACTTCCATTGCCCCGGTTGCCATAATCCAGAAGCACAAGATTTTGAATATGGAGAAGATTTTACACCAGAACTATTATGTGAAATCTTAACCAAATTAAGAAAAAATGGTGTAGAACGTAGGCTATCAATTTTAGGCGGAGAACCATTAAATAAAGAAAATCGTAAAGCAACTTATGATTTAGTTAGCATCTGCCGCAAAATCTATCCAAAAATTAAAATTTATATTTGGACAGGTTATACAATTGAAGAACTTTTTGAAGAACAAGATGATATAATTAATATGATTTTAAAACATATTGATTGTCTTATTGATGGACGTTTTGAACAAGATAAACGAGACGTAACACTACCGCTTCGCGGCTCAAGTAATCAAAGGGTGATTTACTTAAATGAAAAAGAAAATTAGTTTAATCCTATCTATACTTCTATTTTTAACTGCTGTAACTAATTTTACACTTCTTTCTAATAATAAAAGTGCAGCCATATTTATTATTCTTTACTGGTTACTTAATTCTATTAAACTTGGAATGGATATAAAGAAATGAGCGGGCATTTGCCCGCTCTTATTTTTATATACTTGACTTTTTTTCAAACCTATGTTATAATTATTAAAAGTAAAGGAGTGGTTGTGATGTAGATGCTGCATTGGATATTAGGCGGAATTATAGGTATATTAATCATCTGTCTAATTGTAATTTCAAATCGTAAAATACAAGAAGAACATGATTTGAAATTACAAGTAGAACGATTGCGCTACCAAAAAGATGATTTAGTAAAAGATATTGGTGAACAAAGAAAACTTATTGAAGAATATACAGATAAAATAGTTGAATTACAAAATAAGTATAGACAAGAATTAAATAAAAAAACAGAAGATTTAAATCTTTATTTTGAAAATCAAAAAACATTGCGTCAATCAGAACTAGATTCTGATTTTGAAAGGCAAAAAAGAGAGCGGCAAGAAACTCTTGATTTAAATATGCGGCAAATGACGCGACAGGCGCAAGAACAAGTAAATAAAGCTGAAATAGAAGCAAAAAATGAGATTGAAAGATGGAAAAAAGCAGAACAAGATATTGCCGCGGTCGTAACACTGCAAGAAGAACGTTATGAAGCATTGCTTGCTCCACTTCAACAATATGAAAAAGAACAACAAGAACGATTATTTTATACAATACAAGTTCCTGATGAATATAAAGAAGATATAAATTTCCTCGTTACAACTGTTTCACAAAAAGTTCAACATCCAGATGTTATAAATAAATTAGTTTGGGCTGAATATGTTAAACCATATATAGATGAAACTTTTAAACGAGTTAATATAGAAGATAAACCCGGTATTTATAAAATAACTAACATAAAAAATGGTAAAAGTTATATTGGTAAAAGTACAAATGTTAAAAAACGATTAACTGATCATTTTAAATCCTCTATCGGAATTAAAACAATCGCGGATCAAGCAGTACACCATGAAATATGGAAAACTGGTTTCTGGAATTGGACGATTGAAGTTATTATTTACTGTGATAAGGAACAGTTAAACGAATTAGAAAAATATTATATAAACTTTTTTAAAACCAATACTTATGGTTATAATAAAACTGGTGGAGGAGAAGGATAATGAGTGATAAAACTAATAATAAAGTTTTTGTTACTGGGCTAACTACTGAAGAGACAGAACCTGTTAATTTAGAAGAAATAGAAACCACAGTAGCGGAATCAATTGAAAATGCCAATTATAAACCACGTAATCGCGCGGAACGCCGGAAAATTGCAAAGAAATTAGGTAAACGCGGCCGCGCAAATATTGGAACAATATCTGAAACAGCTAAAAAGCTTTCATATATAAATTTAATTCAAGATTTAAGAGAACTTAATGAGAAAAAGGAGAATGAAGAAAATGAAGATGCTATTAAAGACAACTGATGTATTCCGTGTAGCAGATGAAGAAGAAGCTGTACGCCTAATTGAAGAATATAAAAATAATGCCTCTATTGAAGATTTTTCTCTTACGAAGTCTGGTTATGTTTTAAAGAACAAGAAATCTAAAGGAGAAATTATTGATAGTTGGGCGATTGTAACAGTTGAAAGAACTTTTAATGATTAAAAGAGGTAATAAATATGGAAGATACAAATATTATTATGCAAACTTTTGAAGAAAACGAAAATTTAAAACCACTTGCTGAACTTATTAACCAAATCATGGAAATGTCAGATGATGCCCTAAATGTTGAATCAACAAAAATTATCAGCGGTATGATTGCAAGTGCTTTTACTGAAGAAGTTGAAAAAGCTGCTATTGACAGCATTGTAAATAATTTTGAAGGACTACAATTTACCAAAGAGCAGGCAGCAGAAACAATTGCTAATGTTGAAGCAGAATTTGCTAATTTGGTTGATAGTCTAAATCCATCAGTTTATAAGAGACAAATTTTAAATGATATAGTAAATGAGTTTAATAAAATTTTTGATGCTTCTGTTGATAAGTATCATAATTATAATATTGATTTACTAATTAAGTTAGATGATGGTGCGCAAGTTCCAACATACGCACATGATACCGATGCTTGCGCCGACTTATATGCCGCAGATGATATGGATATTCCACCACATAGTTTTCATAATATGGTTAGAACTGGCGTTCATATTGCTTTACCAGAAGGCTGGATGGCAATGATTTTCCCGCGTTCTAGCATGGGTTCAAAAACAGAATTACGTCTAAGCAACAGCGTAGGTATTATTGATAGTGAGTATCGCGGCCAGCTAGGAGTTTTGTATGACAACCTTTCTGATTCTGCCTATACTATTAAAACAGGAGACCGTGTAGCACAAATACTTGTAATGCCTTCTTATCGTTTTAAGGCAACAGTTGTTGATAATCTTCCTAAAACCGCTCGTGGCGAAGGTGGATTTGGTTCTACCGGTAAGTAATATATGGCAATAAATTACTATTCAGTATTAAACCACCTAACAGAAGAAGGCTGGAAACTGATTAGTGATAGTTACAAAAATTTAAATACAGAATTAGAAATGAAGTGTCCAGAAGGTCACACACAATTTATAACTTATGGGCAATGGCGTAAAAATCCAGTATGTGAAAAATGTCTCGCGGGCGACCCTTATAAGGTAAAAAAAAATAAAGTGCCAATTAAAAAAATTGACACTTATAGAATTTTGGCACTTGATGCCGCGACTAAAATTACTGGTTATGCTATTTATGATGATAATACATTAGTGAGTTATGGAGTTTATAAAGCAGATGAAGGATTAGATGCCGCAGACCGCATCAATGAAGTAAAACATTGGCTTATTGCTGCGATTAATGCTTGGCAACCTGACTTTATTGGGATTGAAAATATCCAATTACAAAGTTATAGTTCTAATTCTTCTCAAATGCAAGTTAAAACATTCCAAACGCTTGCTAATTTACAAGGCGTTTTAATTGATGCTATTTTTGAGCATCATATACCATATGATTTAGTCTATTCAAGTGAATGGAGAAAATATTGCGGTGTTGGAGATGGAAAAGGCCGCGAAAATAAGAAGCGTCAAGCACAAGATAAAGTAGAATTATGGTATAATCAAAAATGTACGCAAGATGAGGCTGACGCTATTTGCATAGGAAAATATTTATGTAATTATATAAAAAGTAAAAATTCCAGTTGGGGAGAAGATATATGATTAAAGTTACAATTGAAGAAATTTTAAATGCTATCCCCGCATTAAAAATGTTAAAAGAACAACCTGTTAACGGTATAATTGCTTTTAAAATTGCACGAATTTTACGCGAAGTAAACAAAGAAGTTGAATTATTTGAGCAAGAGCGGCAAAAATTAATTGAAGCATTTTGTTATCGTGATGAAAACGGGAGACCCATTATTAAAGATAATAATATTAAAATTGATCCAAAATTTATAAATGAATTTAATAATAAAATTAAAGAAATGCTTACTAATGAAATAGAAATTAATGCCACACAATTGCCGCTTAATATTTTAGAAAATGTCACTTTAACCGCGGAACAAGTTTTTAGTTTAGAAAAATTTTTTGAAGAATAAAAAAATAAAGGGCTTTGCAGCCCTTTATTTTTTTTACCCTATTCTTAACCAAATATAACATGTAATATATGGTGGTAAGTTATTATGTGGTTGTCCACCACCTGTATTTAAAATAGATGGAGAATCAGTGGTAGTACCTGCAGTACCCGGATCAATATACCAGTTGCCTGAAGTACCTGCAGCTACAACTTTATTACGATAAGAAAGTTGATGCTTATGGCTTGGCATTTCATTAACAGTCAAAGTATGTTTTGCTTCGCCGCCAGTTTTTTCACTTTCATCAAATAATTCTAATATGTCTATATCTGGTTCATCACCCGTAAGAGAATGAACTACACCAATAAGAGTTTTACCTTCTGCAAAAGGTTCCCAAATACCACCAAAATATGTACTTGGATTTACATTATAAATAGACATATAAATTGAGCCAACAGGAAAGATTTCTACTTTACCGTAAAAATGTGTAGTATACTCTTTACTTACTTCAAATTTAGGCGCGCTTAAAGTTCCAGTACTTTCCATACCAATGCTTACACCAGAAGTTTCAACATTAAATAAAGTTTTACTATCTAGTAAATGAGCAAATGATATATCTTGAAAAGTTTCAAATCTATAAGCAGAATAAACATTGGCATTATATAAACCTTCTTCTATACTTATTGATCCAGTAACTAAATTACTATAATAATCTTCATACGGATCTCCATTTTCATCACATAATTGATATCTTACAAAAGAATATCCTTCTAAATTATAAAGATTACTATACATATGTGGTAAATAATACATAGTTGGAGTAATATCATAAATTTTAATTCGTTTTGTTGTTTCATTTCCATTAATAATATATCTTTCTCCACTTGTATCATATAAAGATAAAATATGAGTTTCTGTTTTATCGCTTTTTACTGTAGCTATATCAATAAAATTACTATCATATTTTATACTTCCTTCAACTTCTACGTCTTGCCAATCATTATACCAGGCTTCTATCATATTAGTATCACAAATTTTGACCATTATTTTAGATTCTCTTTGATATTTCCCTAATGGATTATTAATTGTTATATCTATCATATAATTTCTGCCATTAACAGAATAAATTTCATTATTTTCTATAATTTCATATGGATATAAAAAGCCATTAACTACACCAAAATTTTCTTTTAAATAAGGGATTATTTCAAAAGGCCCCGCAATAATTTCATTTAATACAACACTACCATAATAAAGTGTTAAAACACGTTCTGTGGCTTGAGAAGATAATTTATAACCATAAAAATCATCTTGCGATACATCCATCATAGTACTGAATATAAAATAAGTAGTATTTGCCTCTAATGCACATTCCCTTATATCAAAAGCATAATCAGTTTCCCCATTAGTAATGGTAAGATTACCAGTATTTAAAAGCCGACGTTCATGCGCATCAGAAATTAAATTACTATTATTTACTTCAATATCATATTCTAATTCCATATTTTCACGAAGTACTCTTTTATTATTAATATAATCATAATATTCTAATTTTAATTTAGTAGGACTAGTAGATGGAATTTTATAAATCATTATATAGCTTACTATTTCTCCATTTGGAGTAATAGCATAAGCAGGCAATCCACCATAAGCCGTTATT